>OKOM01000016.1_pt1 | contig 110788 bp, 120 predicted proteins | sample 1611261 | NCBI WGS metagenome assembly OKOM01 (sample SAMN04436724, study PRJEB24849) | human gut metagenome | biome: human gut; feature: NICU; material: stool | host: Homo sapiens | place: USA: Saint Louis, MO | collected 2010-10-23
CGATGGTAGTGTGGGGTCTCCCCATGCGAGAGTAGGGAACTGCCAGGCATCAAATCAAGCGAAAGGCCATCCGTCAGGATGGCCTTTTTGCGTTGGTGAAAAAAATGCCGGGTGCGATGCTGGCGCGTCTTCTCCAGCCTGGGCAGGCACGGCAGGGGCGGCTTATTCCCCCACATACGCCAGATTCAGCAACGGATACGGTTTCCCCAAATCGTCCACCTCAGAGCGTCCCGTAACCTTAAAACCCACCTTCTTATAGAACCCAACCGCCTGCTCATTTTACTCATTAACGTTGGTTGTCAGTTCCGGTGCCATCGAGAGCGCATGCTCCACCAGCACCCGACCTACGCCGCAGCCGCGCACATCAGGATCGATAAACAGCGCATCCATATGCTGCCCACTTAGCAACATAAATCCAACCGGCTGATCCCGCTCATTAACCGCGACCCACAACGGCGCTTCCGGCAGGAAGGAACGAACTAGGTCCTCCAGCTCGGTCCGATACTCTGCTGATAGAAAATCGTGAGTGGCATCGACAGAACGACACCAAATCGCAACGAGTTCCTCCCCTTCCTCATGCCGTGAGCGGCGAATACTAATAACCATTTTCTCTCCTTTTAGTCATTCTTATATTCTAACGTAGTCTTTTCCTTGAAACTTTCTCACCTTCAACATGCAGGCTCGACATTGGCAAATTTTCTGGTTATCTTCAGCTATCTGGATGTCTAAACGTATAAGCGTATGTAGTGAGGTAATCAGGTTATGCCGATTCGTGTGCCGGACGAGCTACCCGCCGTCAATTTCTTGCGTGAAGAAAACGTCTTTGTGATGACAACTTCTCGTGCGTCTGGTCAGGAAATTCGTCCACTTAAGGTTCTGATCCTTAACCTGATGCCGAAGAAGATTGAAACTGAAAATCAGTTTCTGCGCCTGCTTTCAAACTCACCTTTGCAGGTCGATATTCAGCTGTTGCGCATCGATTCCCGTGAATCGCGCAACACGCCCGCAGAGCATCTGAACAACTTCTACTGTAACTTTGAAGATATTCAGGATCAGAACTTTGACGGTTTGATTGTAACTGGTGCGCCGCTGGGCCTGGTGGAGTTTAATGATGTCGCTTACTGGCCGCAGATCAAACAGGTGCTGGAGTGGTCGAAAGATCACGTCACCTCGACGCTGTTTGTCTGCTGGGCGGTACAGGCCGCGCTCAATATCCTCTACGGCATTCCTAAGCAAACTCGCACCGACAAACTCTCTGGCGTTTACGAGCATCATATTCTCCATCCTCATGCGCTTCTGACGCGTGGCTTTGATGATTCATTCCTGGCACCGCATTCGCGCTATGCTGACTTTCCGGCAGCGTTGATTCGTGATTACACCGATCTGGAAATTCTGGCAGAGACGGAAGAAGGGGATGCATATCTGTTTGCCAGCAAAGATAAGCGAATTGCCTTTGTGACGGGCCATCCCGAATATGATGCGCAAACGCTGGCGCAGGAATATTTCCGCGATGTGGAAGCCGGACTAGACCCGGATGTACCGTATAACTATTTCCCGCACAATGATCCGCAAAACAAACCGCGAGCGAGCTGGCGTAGTCACGGTAATTTGCTGTTTACCAACTGGCTCAACTATTACGTCTATCAGATCACGCCATACGATCTACGGCACATGAATCCAACGCTGGATTAATCTTCTGTGATAGTCGATCGTTAAGCGATTCAGCACCTTACCTCAGGCACCTTCGGGTGCCTTTTTTATTTCCGAAACGCACCTCAGGAGGTGAATAAATTTTATTCATATTGTTATCAATAAGTTATCAAGTATTTTTAATTAAAATGGAAATTGTTTTTGATTTTGCATTTTAAATGAGTAGTCTTAGTTGTGCTGAACGAAAAGCGCACAACGATCCTTCGTTCACAGTGGGGAAGTTTTCGGATCCATGACGAGGAGCTGCACGATGACTGAACAGGTAACAACAACCGATGAACTGGCTTTCACAAGGCCGTATGGCGAGCAGGAGAAGCAAATTCTTACTGCCGAAGCGGTAGAATTTCTGACTGAGCTGGTGACGCATTTTACGCCACAACGCAATAAACTTCTGGCGGCGCGTATTCAGCAGCAGCAAGATATTGATAACGGAACGTTGCCTGATTTTATTTCGGAAACAGCTTCCATTCGCGATACAGACTGGAAAATTCGTGGTATTCCCGCGGACTTACAAGATCGTCGAGTCGAGATAACTGGCCCGGTTGAGCGCAAGATGGTGATCAACGCACTGAACGCCAATGTGAAAGTCTTTATGGCCGATTTCGAAGATTCACTGGCACCAGACTGGAACAAAGTGATCGACGGGCAAATTAACCTGCGCGATGCGGTTAACGGCACCATCAGTTACACCAATGAAGCAGGCAAAATTTACCAGCTCAAGCCCAATCCAGCGGTTTTGATTTGTCGGGTACGCGGTCTGCACTTGCCGGAAAAACATGTCACCTGGCGTGGTGAGGCAATCCCCGGTAGCCTGTTTGATTTTGCGCTCTACTTCTTCCACAACTATCAGGCACTGTTGGCAAAGGGCAGCGGTCCCTATTTCTATCTGCCGAAAACCCAGTCCTGGCAGGAAGCGGCCTGGTGGAGCGAAGTCTTCAGCTATGCAGAAGATCGCTTTAATCTGCCGCGCGGCACCATCAAGGCGACGTTGCTGATTGAAACGCTGCCCGCCGTGTTCCAGATGGATGAAATCCTTCACGCGCTGCGTGACCATATTGTTGGTCTGAACTGCGGTCGTTGGGATTACATCTTCAGCTATATCAAAACGTTGAAAAACTATCCCGATCGCGTCCTGCCAGACAGACAGGCAGTGACGATGGATAAACCATTCCTGAATGCTTACTCACGCCTGTTGATTAAAACCTGCCATAAACGCGGTGCTTTTGCGATGGGCGGCATGGCAGCGTTTATTCCGAGCAAAGATGAAGAGCGCAATAACCAGGTGCTCAACAAAGTAAAAGCGGATAAAGCGCTGGAAGCCAATAACGGTCACGATGGCACATGGATTGCTCACCCAGGCCTTGCGGATACGGCAATGGCGGTATTCAACGACATTCTCGGCTCCCGTAAAAATCAGCTTGAAGTGATGCGCGAACAAGACGCGCCGATTACTGCCGATCAGCTGCTGGCACCTTGTGATGGTGAACGCACCGAAGAAGGTATGCGCGCCAACATTCGCGTGGCAGTGCAGTACATCGAAGCATGGATCTCCGGCAACGGCTGCGTGCCGATTTATGGCCTGATGGAAGATGCGGCGACGGCTGAAATTTCCCGTACCTCAATCTGGCAGTGGATCCATCATCAAAAAACGTTGAGCAATGGCAAACCGGTGACCAAAGCCTTGTTCCGCCAGATGCTGGGTGAAGAGATGAAAGTCATTGCCAGCGAACTGGGCGAAGAACGTTTCTCCCAGGGGCGTTTTGACGATGCCGCACGCTTGATGGAACAGATCACCACTTCCGATGAGTTAATTGATTTCCTGACCCTGCCAGGCTACCGCCTGTTAGCGTAAACCACCACATAACTATGGAGCATCTGCACATGAAAACCCGTACACAACAAATTGAAGAATTACAGAAAGAGTGGACTCAACCGCGTTGGGAAGGCATTACTCGCCCATACAGCGCGGAAGATGTGGTGAAATTACGCGGTTCAGTCAATCCTGAATGCACCCTGGCGCAACTGGGCGCGGCGAAAATGTGGCGTCTGCTGCATGGCGAGTCGAAAAAAGGCTACATCAACAGCCTCGGTGCACTGACTGGCGGTCAGGCGCTGCAACAGGCGAAAGCGGGTATTGAAGCAGTCTATCTGTCGGGATGGCAGGTAGCGGCGGACGCTAACCTGGCGGCCAGCATGTATCCGGATCAGTCGCTCTATCCGGCAAACTCGGTGCCAGCTGTGGTGGAGCGGATCAACAACACCTTCCGTCGTGCCGATCAGATCCAATGGTCCGCAGGCATTGAGCCGGGCGATCCGCGCTATGTCGATTACTTCCTGCCGATCGTTGCCGATGCGGAAGCCGGTTTTGGCGGTGTCCTGAATGCCTTTGAACTGATGAAAGCGATGATTGAAGCCGGTGCAGCGGCAGTTCACTTCGAAGATCAGCTGGCGTCAGTGAAGAAATGCGGTCACATGGGCGGCAAAGTTTTGGTGCCAACTCAGGAAGCTATTCAGAAACTGGTCGCGGCGCGTCTTGCAGCTGACGTGACGGGCGTTCCAACCCTGCTGGTTGCTCGTACCGATGCCGATGCGGCGGATCTGATTACCTCCGATTGCGACCCGTATGACAGTGAATTTATTACTGGCGAGCGTACCAGTGAAGGCTTCTTCCGTACTCATGCGGGCATTGAGCAAGCGATCAGCCGTGGCCTGGCGTATGCGCCATATGCTGACCTGGTCTGGTGTGAAACCTCCACGCCGGATCTGGAACTGGCGCGTCGCTTTGCACAAGCTATCCACGCGAAATATCCGGGCAAACTGCTGGCTTATAACTGCTCGCCGTCGTTCAACTGGCAGAAAAACCTCGACGACAAAACTATTGCCAGCTTCCAGCAGCAGCTGTCGGATATGGGCTACAAGTTCCAGTTCATCACCCTGGCAGGTATCCACAGCATGTGGTTCAACATGTTTGACCTGGCAAACGCCTATGCCCAGGGCGAGGGTATGAAGCACTACGTTGAGAAAGTGCAGCAGCCGGAATTTGCCGCCGCGAAAGATGGCTATACCTTCGTATCTCACCAGCAGGAAGTGGGTACAGGTTACTTCGATAAAGTGACGACTATTATTCAGGGCGGCACGTCTTCAGTCACCGCGCTGACCGGCTCCACTGAAGAATCGCAGTTCTAAGCAACAACAACCGTTGCTGACTGTAGGCCGGATAAGGCGTTCACGCCGCATCCGGCAATCGGTGCACGATGCCTGATGCGACGCTTGCGCGTCTTATCATGCCTACAGCCGTTGCCGAACGTAGGCCGGATAAGGCATTTACGCCGCATCCGGCAATCGGTGCACGATGCCTGATGCGACGCTTGCGCGTCTTATCATGCCTACAACCGTTGCCGAACGTAGGCTGGATAAGGCGTTCACGCCGCATCCGGCAATTCTCTGCTCCTGATGAGGGCGCTAAATGCCGCGTGGCCTGGAATTACTGATTGCACAAACCATTTTGCAAGGCTTCGACGCTCAGTATGGTCGATTCCTCGAAGTGACTTCCGGGGCGCAGCAGCGTTTCGAACAGGCCGACTGGCATGCTGTCCAGCAGGCGATGAAAAACCGTATCCATCTTTACGATCATCACGTTGGTCTGGTCGTGGAGCAACTGCGCTGCATTACTAACGGCCAAAGTACGGACGCGGCATTTTTACTGCACGTTAAAGAGCATTACACGCGGCTGTTGCCGGATTACCCGCGCTTCGAGATTGCGGAGAGCTTTTTTAACTCCGTGTACTGTCGGTTATTTGACCACCGCTCGCTTACTCCCGAGCGGCTTTTTATCTTTAGCTCCCAGCCAGAGCGCCGCTTTCGTACCATTCCCCGCCCGCTGGCGAAAGACTTTCACCCCGATCACGGCTGGGAATCTCTGCTGATGCGCGTTATCAGCGACCTGCCGCTGCGCCTGCGCTGGCAGAATAAAAGCCGTGATATCAATTACATTATTCGCCATCTGACGGAAACGCTGGGGACAGACAACCTCGCGGAAAGTCATTTACAGGTGGCGAACGAACTGTTTTACCGCAATAAAGCCGCCTGGCTGGTAGGCAAACTGATCACGCCTTCCGGCACATTGCCATTTTTGCTGCCGATCCACCAGACGGACGACGGCGAGTTATTTATTGATACCTGCCTGACGACGACCGCCGAAGCGAGCATTGTTTTTGGCTTTGCGCGTTCTTATTTTATGGTTTATGCACCGCTGCCCGCAGCGCTGGTCGAGTGGCTACGGGAAATTCTGCCAGGTAAAACCACTGCTGAATTGTATATGGCTATCGGCTGCCAGAAGCACGCCAAAACCGAAAGCTACCGCGAATATCTCGTTTATCTACAGGGCTGTAATGAGCAGTTCATTGAAGCGCCGGGTATTCGTGGAATGGTGATGTTGGTATTTACGCTGCCGGGCTTTGATCGGGTATTCAAAGTCATCAAAGACAAGTTCGCGCCGCAGAAAGAGATGTCTGCCGCTCACGTTCGTGCCTGCTATCAACTGGTGAAAGAGCACGACCGTGTGGGCCGAATGGCGGACACCCAGGAGTTTGAAAACTTTGTGCTGGAGAAGCGGCATATTTCCCCGGCATTAATGGAATTACTGCTCCAGGAAGCAGCGGAAAAAATCACCGATCTTGGTGAGCAGATTGTAATTCGCCATCTCTATATCGAGCGGCGGATGGTGCCGCTCAATATCTGGCTGGAACAAGTGGAAGGTCAGCAGTTGCGCGACGCCATTGAAGAATACGGTAACGCTATTCGCCAGCTTGCCGCTGCTAACATTTTTCCTGGCGACATGCTGTTTAAAAACTTCGGTGTCACCCGTCACGGGCGTGTGGTTTTTTATGATTACGATGAAATTTGCTACATGACGGAAGTGAATTTCCGCGACATCCCGCCGCCGCGCTATCCGGAAGACGAACTTGCCAGCGAACCGTGGTACAGCGTCTCGCCGGGCGATGTTTTCCCGGAAGAGTTTCGCCACTGGCTATGCGCCGACCCGCGTATTGGTCCGCTGTTTGAAGAGATGCACGCCGACCTGTTCCGCGCTGATTACTGGCGCGCACTACAAAACCGCATACGTGAAGGGCATGTGGAAGATGTTTATGCGTATCGGCGCAGGCAAAGATTTAGCGTACGGTATGGGGAGATGCTTTTTTGAGTAAAGCTTCCATATAATTTTTCTCCGCAATGTATCGAGGGTTATCCGTAAAGCCAAAGCTTTCAGCCATCTTATTTAATGTATTAAGGATTAATTCAGCAATAACCCGGTGACCCAATTCAAAAGCCAACTCAAAGGCAGAGTATTTTTGTGGGGCTTTGTGTTGCCAAAAATCCATAATATCTTCAGCGGTAAATCCAAACAGGCGTGCATGGTTAGATAAAGCAAGATAAACCGTCTCTACAACATTTTGTTGTTTATGCTGTATCGCTGAAAACAAACCGGGATATTCATTAGAATTATTTGCCAGGAGGAGGGGCTTCATATTTTTTTTATCGAATTTAAACGTATTAAACAGAGTGGGTAATGCGTTAAAAATAGTATTAATAACGTTCATATGTCCACTATTATAGGCAGTCAACATTTCTGTTCTATGTAGTTCTGGCATTTTCTGGAGCTGAATCATCAGTTGCGTAAGTTGGTGATTCTGACCAATTGCCATTAGCAAATTCATCGTTGCTGGTGATAATGGAGGGGTTATTTCATCCACAGATCCTTTTAACATCAATAGCTGTTCTTTCGGAAGTGCTGGAATTATTGCAACAGATTGGTTAATAACATGATCATTTGACCATTTCAGGAGGCTATAATCTACATTCATAAAATCCATCAGAGAATAGTGTTTAATATCCTCTTTGCTTTCGCTCATAATTCTTATTTTATCGTTAGTTACATTAGGATCATAAACCGAAACCACGTAATGGGTACATCCTTCAGTTGTGTTCTTTATTCTTAGCCGGACCGTCAAAGCATGGTTATCCACCAGTAATATGGCTGCCATAACACTGATGCCATTTGATTCCATCTTGTCAAAATATGCTTTCATAACTAGCCCGAAATCACCGCAGGCAGCAACGCAACGCCCCTCAGGACGGCTGGAAACCAACGCCAAAGTCTGGTTTTTGCATTTTTTGTTGAAGTGCGTGAGAAATTTTTCAGCTGAAGAGTAATCATCTTGATGGGGTTTGTAATCAACATTCTGATAAATATCATTAATATATTGTGCAGCAATGTGTCGGCATACTATACGGTTTTGGGGTCGCCCCGGAAAATAACATTGACCATTAAGTTTAATTCTTGGGAATTCTTTTTCTTTTCTATCTGATTTTAGGTTTAATTCTTGTTTATCAAGAGTGTCTGAGCGTTGAGGTAAAATTTCCATTAGGTATTCTTCAAATATTGGGGCAATGGTTTGAGTAAGTGTCGTGTTTTCGTTTTTATTAATTATCGTAATTTCTTTCTTATCAGCTTGTAAGACGGACGTGGAAAATTTAATGACAAAATCCTTGTTGCTAAAGATATGACGACCATTTTGTCTACAGTTCTCTGAGAAGCTTTTTAATAGAGGCGTCGCCAGCTCCTTGCCAGAAAATTTATCCTCGAGTTCTTTATAAAACAATTCACTCAGGGTTTGGTGTTCATTTGTCTGGGCTGTATTATTAATATTTGCAGAGAAAGAACTACGAGGGATGCGAGTAATCATTTAAATATCTCATTGTTTATTGATGTCTTGAATTTTAACTATCAGAACAGTGAAAAAATTTAATATGATTACAACTAAAGAAATATCATAAATCGCTCAATCTCATAATGCAGCCGTAAAAGTTTCGGTGGAATGAGATCTTGCGATTTTGTTAATGATTAAGTGGTTTGATGTTTAAAAATAATGCTGAGTTAATAAAAGTGTGTGAAGTGTATGACATTAAGTTATTTTGGCGTCAATGCGATTAACAGACACCCTTATTCTATTGCCACTCAGGTATGATGGGCAGAATATTGCCTCTGCCCGCCAGAAAAAGTCAGCGCATTCCACCGTACGCCAGCGTCACTTCCTTCGCCGCTTTAATCACCATCGCGCCAAACTCGGTCACGCGGTCATCGGTAATACGTGAAATCGGTCCGGAAATTGAAATTGCGGCAAACGGTTCGCGGTGCTCATCGAAAATACACGCTGCAAGGCAACGTAGCCCCAGTGCATGTTCCTCATCGTCAAATGAATAACCCCGTTTGCGCGTTTGGGCGAGATCTTCTTTTAAATGCACAGGAGACACCAGCGTTGCGTGGGTATAGGCATGTAACCCTTTGCGGTGCAGCAGCTTCGTCACCTGTTCTTCGCTCAGTTGGGCTAAAAAGGCTTTACCCGCACCGGAAGCGTGCATCGGCAATTTACCGCCGATAGGCGCGGACATTCGCATCAGATGCGTACACTGTACCTGGTCGATAATAATCGCTTCGTGATCGCTTTGATCAAGCACCGCCATATTGACCGTTTCGCCAGACTCTTCCATTAAATTGCGCAGGATAGGGTGAACAATCGCTAACAAATTACGGCTCTGGAGAAAGCTGCTGCCGACCATAAAGGCATGTGCGCCGATTGCCCAATGTCCCAGTTCGCCGACCTGACGCACGAAACCCTGCTGTTGCATCGTGGTTAGCAGGCGGTGGGTCGTGGAATTGGGTAACCCGGCTTGTTGCGCCAGCTCTGTGAGTGCCACACTGCCATTGGATTCGGCAATCCACTCCAGTAATTTCAGGCCACGCGTTAAAGACTGAACCTGTCCAGTCGCTGGTGCGGTGGCAACGGCGGGTTTTCTGCCGCGTTTCGCGGGAATGGGTGCGACCATGACAGCCTCCTTTTTCTGTATCGTGGAAATCATTTTCATTTTTATTGTTAGCTAATGCAATAGTTGCTGAACTGATCCGATGAGTTAATGTTGAACAAATCTCATGTTGCGTGGTGGTCGCTTTTACCACAGATGCGTTTATGCCAGTATGGTTTGTTGAATTTTTATTAAATCTGGGTTGAGCGTGTCGGGAGCAAGTGTGAGCAGCAAAGTGGAACAACTGCGTGCGCAGTTAAATGAACGTATTCTGGTGCTGGACGGCGGTATGGGCACCATGATCCAGAGCTATCGACTGAACGAAGCCGATTTTCGTGGTGAACGCTTTGCCGACTGGCCATGCGATCTCAAAGGCAACAACGACCTGCTGGTGCTCAGCAAACCGGAAGTGATCGCCGCTATCCACAACGCCTACTTTGAAGCGGGCGCGGATATCATCGAAACCAACACCTTCAACTCCACGACCATTGCGATGGCGGATTACCAGATGGAATCCCTGTCGGCGGAAATCAACTTTGCGGCGGCGAAACTGGCGCGAGCTTGTGCTGATGAGTGGACCGCGCGCACGCCGGAGAAACCGCGCTACGTTGCCGGTGTTCTCGGCCCGACCAACCGCACGGCGTCTATTTCTCCGGACGTAAATGATCCGGCATTTCGTAATATCACTTTTGACGGGCTGGTGGCGGCTTATCGAGAGTCCACCAAAGCGCTGGTGGAAGGTGGCGCGGATCTGATCCTGATTGAAACCGTTTTCGACACCCTTAACGCCAAAGCGGCGGTTTTTGCGGTGAAAACGGAGTTTGAAGCGCTGGGCGTTGAGCTGCCGATTATGATCTCCGGCACCATCACCGACGCCTCCGGGCGCACGCTCTCCGGGCAGACCACCGAAGCATTTTACAACTCATTGCGCCACGCCGAAGCTCTGACCTTTGGCCTGAACTGTGCGCTGGGGCCCGATGAACTGCGCCAGTACGTGCAGGAGCTGTCACGGATTGCGGAATGCTACGTCACCGCGCACCCGAACGCCGGGCTACCCAACGCCTTTGGTGAGTACGATCTCGACGCCGACACGATGGCAAAACAGATACGTGAATGGGCGCAAGCGGGTTTTCTCAATATCGTCGGCGGCTGCTGTGGCACCACGCCACAACATATTGCAGCGATGAGTCGTGCAGTAGAAGGATTAGCGCCGCGCAAACTGCCGGAAATCCCCGTAGCCTGCCGTTTGTCCGGCCTGGAGCCGCTGAACATTGGCGAAGATAGCCTGTTTGTGAACGTGGGTGAACGCACCAACGTCACCGGTTCCGCTAAGTTCAAGCGCCTGATCAAAGAAGAGAAATACAGCGAGGCACTGGATGTGGCCCGCCAGCAGGTGGAAAACGGTGCGCAGATTATCGATATCAACATGGATGAAGGGATGCTCGACGCCGAAGCGGCGATGGTGCGTTTTCTCAATCTGATTGCCGGTGAACCGGATATCGCTCGCGTGCCGATTATGATCGACTCCTCAAAATGGGATGTCATTGAAAAAGGTCTGAAGTGTATCCAGGGCAAAGGCATTGTTAACTCTATCTCGATGAAAGAGGGCGTCGACGCCTTTATCCATCACGCGAAGCTCTTGCGTCGTTACGGTGCGGCAGTGGTGGTAATGGCCTTTGACGAACAGGGACAGGCCGATACCCGCGCACGGAAAATCGAGATTTGCCGTCGGGCGTACAAAATCCTCACCGAAGAGGTTGGCTTCCCGCCAGAAGATATCATCTTCGACCCGAACATCTTCGCGGTCGCAACCGGCATTGAAGAGCACAACAACTACGCGCAGGACTTTATCGGCGCGTGTGAAGATATCAAACGCGAACTGCCGCACGCGCTGATTTCCGGCGGTGTATCTAACGTTTCTTTCTCATTCCGTGGCAACGATCCGGTGCGCGAAGCCATTCACGCGGTGTTCCTCTACTACGCTATTCGCAATGGCATGGATATGGGGATCGTCAACGCCGGGCAACTGGCGATTTACGACGACCTACCCGCTGAACTGCGCGACGCGGTGGAAGATGTGATTCTTAACCGTCGCGACGATGGCACTGAGCGTTTACTGGAGCTTGCCGAGAAATATCGCGGCAGCAAAACCGACGACACCGCTAACGCCCAGCAGGCGGAGTGGCGCTCGTGGGAAGTGAATAAACGTCTGGAATACTCGCTGGTTAAAGGCATTACCGAGTTTATCGAGCAGGATACCGAAGAAGCCCGCCAGCAGGCTACGCGCCCGATTGAAGTGATTGAAGGCCCGCTGATGGACGGTATGAACGTGGTCGGCGATCTGTTTGGCGAAGGGAAAATGTTCCTGCCACAGGTGGTCAAATCGGCGCGCGTCATGAAACAGGCAGTGGCGTATCTCGAACCGTTTATTGAAGCCAGCAAAGAGCAGGGTAAAACCAACGGCAAGATGGTGATCGCCACCGTGAAAGGCGATGTCCACGACATCGGTAAAAATATCGTTGGCGTGGTGCTGCAATGTAACAACTACGAAATTGTCGATCTCGGTGTGATGGTGCCTGCGGAAAAAATTCTCCGTACCGCCAAAGAAGTGAATGCTGATTTGATTGGCCTTTCGGGGCTTATCACGCCGTCGCTGGACGAGATGGTTAACGTGGCGAAAGAGATGGAGCGTCAGGGCTTCACTATTCCGCTATTGATTGGCGGCGCGACGACCTCAAAAGCGCACACGGCGGTGAAAATCGAGCAGAACTACAGCGGCCCGACGGTGTATGTGCAGAATGCCTCGCGTACCGTTGGTGTGGTGGCGGCGCTGCTTTCCGATACCCAGCGTGATGGTTTTGTCGCTCGTACCCGCAAGGAGTACGAAACCGTACGTATTCAGCACGGGCGCAAGAAACCGCGCACACCACCGGTCACGCTGGAAGCGGCGCGCGATAACGATTTCGCTTTTGACTGGCAGGCTTACACGCCGCCGGTGGCGCACCGTCTCGGCGTGCAGGAAGTCGAAGCCAGCATCGAAACGCTGCGTAATTACATCGACTGGACACCGTTCTTTATGACCTGGTCGCTGGCCGGGAAGTATCCGCGCATTCTGGAAGATGAAGTGGTGGGCGTTGAGGCGCAGCGGCTGTTTAAAGACGCCAACGACATGCTGGATAAATTAAGCGCCGAGAAAACGCTGAATCCGCGTGGCGTGGTGGGCCTGTTCCCGGCAAACCGTGTGGGCGATGACATTGAAATCTACCGTGACGAAACGCGTACCCATGTGATCAACGTCAGCCACCATCTGCGTCAACAGACCGAAAAAACAGGCTTCGCTAACTACTGTCTCGCTGACTTCGTTGCGCCGAAGCTTTCTGGTAAAGCAGATTACATCGGCGCATTTGCCGTGACTGGCGGGCTGGAAGAGGACGCACTGGCTGATGCCTTTGAAGCGCAGCACGATGATTACAACAAAATCATGGTGAAAGCGCTTGCCGACCGTTTAGCCGAAGCCTTTGCGGAGTATCTCCATGAGCGTGTGCGTAAAGTCTACTGGGGCTATGCGCCGAACGAGAACCTCAGCAACGAAGAGCTGATCCGCGAAAACTACCAGGGCATCCGTCCGGCACCGGGCTATCCGGCCTGCCCGGAACATACGGAAAAAGCCACCATCTGGGAGCTGCTGGAAGTGGAAAAACACACTGGCATGAAACTCACAGAATCTTTCGCCATGTGGCCCGGTGCATCGGTTTCGGGTTGGTACTTCAGCCACCCGGACAGCAAGTACTACGCTGTAGCACAAATTCAGCGCGATCAGGTTGAAGATTATGCCCGCCGTAAAGGTATGAGCGTTACCGAAGTTGAGCGCTGGCTGGCACCGAATCTGGGGTATGACGCGGACTGATTCACAAATCTGTCACTTTTCCTTACAACAAACAGGGCGCTCAATGAGTGCCCTGTCTCTTTATTAATATGAAACACTTATACTGGAAACAGGCTGGAATAATCTTAGCCGGAAAAACGAATGTCAAAAGGCACAGTAAAGATGCCAGTCAGCGTGTTTCCGGTCCTTTGGTCATTCAATTGCTTCAGGAACATATAACGATAAGGAGAACCTGAACTCGTGTTAACGCTGCTTCACCTGCTTTCTGCCGTCGCCCTGCTGGTCTGGGGGACTCATATTGTTCGAACCGGCGTAATGCGCGTCTTCGGCGCGCGTTTGCGTACTGTCCTTAGCCGGAGCGTCGAAAAAAAGCCGCTCGCCTTTTGCGCGGGGATCGGCGTTACCGCACTGGTACAGAGCAGTAATGCCACCACCATGCTGGTGACCTCGTTTGTCGCTCAGGATCTGGTAGCCCTCGCACCGGCTCTGGTCATTGTGCTGGGTGCAGATGTCGGGACGGCGCTAATGGCGCGTATTCTCACCTTCGACTTATCCTGGCTGTCACCGTTACTTATTTTTATCGGCGTGATTTTTTTCCTCGGACGCAAACAGTCACGCGCCGGGCAACTGGGCCGCGTCGGTATTGGTCTTGGGCTGATTTTGCTAGCGCTGGAGTTGATTGTGCAGGCCGTAACGCCGATCACCCAGGCAAACGGCGTTCAGGTGATCTTTGCCTCGCTGACCGGCGATATTCTGCTGGATGCGCTGATTGGCGCGATGTTCGCCATTATCAGCTACTCCAGCCTTGCTGCTGTACTGCTGACCGCGACTCTGACCGCCGCAGGCATTATCTCCTTCCCCGTGGCGCTCTGTCTGGTGATTGGTGCTAACCTCGGTTCCGGTCTGCTGGCAATGCTCAACAACAGTGCCGCCAATGCCGCAGCCCGCCGTGTCGCGCTGGGTAGTCTGCTGTTTAAGCTGGTGGGTAGCCTGATTATCCTGCCGTTTGTCCATTTGCTGGCAGAGACAATGGGGAAGTTGTCATTGCCAAAAGCGGAACTGGTGATCTATTTCCACGTCTTCTACAACCTTGTACGTTGCCTGGTCATGCTGCCATTTGTTGACCCGATGGCACGGTTTTGCAAAACGATTATTCGCGATGAACCGGAACTGGATACCCAGCTACGGCCTAAACATCTGGATGTCAGCGCGCTGGATACGCCCACGCTTGCTCTGGCGAACGCCGCGCGCGAAACCCTGCGCATTGGCGACGCCATGGAACAGATGATGGAAGGGTTGAATAAAGTGATGCACGGTGAGCCACGGCAGGAGAAAGAGCTGCGTAAGCTGGCAGATGATATCAACGTTCTCTACACCGCCATTAAGCTGTATCTGGCGCGGATGCCAAAAGAAGAGCTGGCGGAGGAAGAGTCGCGCCGCTGGGCAGAGATCATCGAAATGTCGCTCAACCTTGAACAGGCCTCCGATATCGTCGAGCGCATGGGCAGCGAAATTGCTGACAAATCACTGGCAGCACGGCGGGCATTTTCGCTTGATGGGTTGAAGGAACTGGATGCGCTCTATGAGCAATTGCTCAGTAATTTAAAGCTGGCAATGTCGGTGTTCTTCTCTGGCGATGTCACCAGCGCTCGTCGTTTGCGTCGCAGCAAACATCGTTTTCGCATTCTTAATCGCCGCTATTCCCACGCCCACGTCGATCGCCTGCATCAGCAAAACGTGCAGAGCATTGAAACCAGTTCGCTACATTTAGGCTTACTGGGAGATATGCAGCGCCTGAACTCGCTGTTTTGTTCGGTGGCTTACAGTGTGCTGGAACAGCCGGATGAAGATGAAGGACGGGACGAGTATTAATATTGTGAATCCTGTAGGCCTGATAAGACGCGTCAAGCGTCGCATCAGGCACTATGAACAAGATGCCGGATCATGCATCCGGCAATTCACTTAAAAACGGTGACCAGCTTCCAGCGGAACCGCTTCTTCACCAGCCTTAAACACATAAGTGGTGTTCGGGCCACCCAGCGTAGCGTGACCTTTACTCACTGTGATCCAGTTACCTTCCGGTAGACCAATAATCGTCAGTTCTGGCGCGACGACCAGCAGTTCGCGAATACGCTGCTCACGGGTTTCACCTTTATGGCCTTCCGGCAGCGCGTTGGTGAAGTGCGGGTTGATTTGCAGCGGGAACAGATTTAGCGCATCGAAACCTTGCGGATCGACAATCGGCATATCGTTGGTGGTACGAATAGTTGGGCAAGCAAGGTTAGCGCCTGCGCTCCAGCCAATATACAGAGCGCCACGTTTAACCACGTCAGTAATTGGTGCCAGCAGCCCGCGCTCGCGGCACTGTTTCAGCAACTGGAAAGTATTCCCGCCGCCGACAATCACGATCTCAGCATTTTCAATCGCGGCAACGGGATCGACAACGCTATGAATACCGGTGACAGAAACACCCAGCGGAGCGAGAACCGCAGCCGTTTTCGCTGTGTAATCATCCCAGGTCTGCGTTACGCCAGCGAAAGGGATAAACACCGCTGAGCGGCGACCCTGCAACTGTTCAGCAATTAGCGGCAGTGCATGTTCCAGCCAGGCTTTACCCGGCAGCGTCGAGTTACTCAATAAAAGCAGTTCCATTACTTCTCCGGTTAGTAAGAAATCACGGGAGGCATGCTACCACTGCGAATTTAACCACTTACTGACATGGCTCACGATGTCGCACATTGCTTCTGGAAAGTGATTTGAGCAGGTAACGAATTCAAGCCAATGGAAATAACAAATAGTTCGCTCATGACTATTTTTTATCAACCCAAAGGTACGGTATATTCCGTTTTTTACAGGAGAATTTATGCTGCCCGACTCATCAGTCCGTTTAAATAAATACATCAGCGAAAGCGGAATTTGCTCACGCCGCGAAGCGGATCGCTATATCGAGCAAGGCAATGTGTTCCTTAATGGCAAGCGAGCCACCATTGGCGATCAGGTGAAACCCGGCGACGTTGTGAAAGTAAACGGTCAGTTGATTGAGCCTCGGGAAGCCGAAGATTTGGTACTTATCGCCCTGAACAAGCCCGTCGGTATTGTCAGCACCACCGAAGATGGCGAGCGCGATAACATTGTCGATTTCGTTAACCACAGCAAACGCGTGTTCCCGATTGGCCGCCTGGATAAAGACTCCCAGGGGCTGATTTTCCTCACCAATCACGGCGATCTGGTGAATAAGATCCTCCGTGCGGGTAACGATCATGAGAAAGAGTATCTGGTGACGGTCGATAAACCGATTACCGATGAATTTATTCGTGGTATGGGGGCGGGGGTGCCGATCCTCGGGACGGTGACTAAAAAGTGCAAAGTCAAAAAAGAAGCGCCGTTTGTCTTCCGCATTACCCTGGTGCAGGGGCTGAACCGTCAGATCCGGCGCATGTGCGAGCATTTCGGCTATGAAGTGAAAAAGCTGGAACGCACGCGCATCATGAACGTTAGCTTAAGCGGCATTCCGCTGGGGGAATGGCGCGATTTAACCGACGATGAGTTAATCGACCTCTTTAAGCTCATTGAAAATTCCTCTTCCGAGGTAAAACCTAAAGCGAAGGCCAAACCGAAAACAGCGGGCATCAAACGTCCAGTCGTTAAGATGGAAAAAACGGCGGAAAAAGGCGGTCGCCCGGCGTCCAACGGTAAGCGTTTTACCTCGCCGGGGCGTAAAAAGAAGGGGCGCTGATTAACGCCTCAGACTGATGAAAACGGCCCAAAAGTGCCCGGACAGTCCCCTCGCCCCTTCGGGAAAAGGGTTAGGGTGAGGGGAAAATTGTGTTCACACTGACGAGTGAAAATCTCAGGCGTTGATTGTGGATTAGCGCCTGCCGCGCGTCGACGTATTTGCTGACCAGCTAAATGACGCTTCAGGATCCGGTTTATAAGCCTGCTTTTTCTTCAACTGGCGGGCTTTTTTCGCTTCAGCCTCACGCTCAACCATTAATTTATCGATGTAATCTTTCTTAATGCTGTTGGTTTCGGAGTTGGTCAATACGCGACCATGCGCAATCCGCGCCCGATCCAGCAGTGTTTTAAGTTCACGCTGCTCGCGTTCAGTCATCTCTTTTTGGGTAATACGGGGGAGTGCCATGATGGTGCCCTCAGTGAGCCAGAGAGTTCAGTGTACGGGAATTCGTTTGCGAGCAGAACTGATAATATTCATTTTGCCTTCTCTTAACTATTTATCTCTTTCGATAATTAATTAGAGATGCAGATAAAAAAATTAAAGGCAATTATTCTCCGATAAAGACGCTGGTTAACAGAGTACAGGCTCGTTTATTGATGAGCATAGTGACAAGAAAATCAATACGGCCCGAAATATAGCTTCCAGGCCATACAGTATTTACTCAAACAAATTACTATGCAGTTTTTGCACCACCTGCTCGGCATCTTCGCCGGGCACCAGGAAGCACAGGTTATGGCTGGATGCGCCATAACAAATCATGCGAATGTTGAACGGTTCCAGTACGCCGAATACCTCTTTGCCAACGCCGCAGGCTTTTGACAGGTCATTGCCAATCAACGCGACCAGCGCCAGACCTTCTTCTACTTCCACCCGGCACAGTGCGGAAAGCTCCATCAGCAGAGATTGCGTCAGCAACGTATCGCCAGTGGAGGTTGAACCGGTGGTATCAAGGGTTAATGCCACGCTCACTTCTGACGTGGTGATTAAGTCTACCGAAATATTATGCCGCGCGAGGATGCCGAAAACTTCCGCGAGGAAACCGCGAGAATGCAGCATATTCAGGCTGTGCAAAGTGAGCAGAGTCTGATTGCGACGAAGCGCCAGAGCGCGGAACAGCGGCGGATTTTCAGTTTTATTGCACACCAGCGTACCACCTGCGCGTGGGTCTTTGCTGGAGCCGACAAAGACCGGGATATCGCTGCGTACTGCGGGTAGCAACGTTGCCGGATGCAGTACTTTTGCACCAAAAGTTGCCATCTCTGCCGCTTCGGCAAACGCGATTTCATCAATGCGTTTTGCTGCGGAAACTACGCGTGGATCGGTGGTGTAGATGCCCGGGACGTCGGTCCAGATATCAACACGAGATGCGTGTAAAGCCTCCGCCAGCAAGGCTGCCGTATAATCGCTGCCTCCACGGCCAAGCGTCGTTGTACGACCTTTATTTTCGCTACCGATAAATCCCTGGGTGATCACTAAGCCTTCATTGAGACGTGGGAGCAGCTGCAGCGCGGCCAGTTCCGCCAGCGCGGCTATATCTGGCTCTGCACGACCAAATCGGTCGTTGGTACGCATCACTTTACGTACATCAAACCACTGTGCCTGAACATCGCGTTCGCGCAGGATCTCAACAAACAGCAGGGTCGACATCAGCTCGCCGTGGCTGACCAGCTCATCTGTCAGCGCCGGAGACGTTGCCAGCGCCGCCGCTTCTGCCAGAACAGTAATGTTCTCCAGCAGACGTTCAATCTCTTCACGGATAACGTTCGGGTAACGCAGACGTTCCAGAATGGCAAACTGGATGTTGCGGATAGCGTCGAGTTTTTCGAATCGCTCGCCAGGTTCCAGTCCTTCAGCTAAAGCGACCAGCAGATTAGTGATACCAGCAGAAGCCGAGAGGACAACTAAACGCACGTTGGCATCAGAAAGCACAATATCAGCGCTGCGGTTCATGGCGTCAAAATCAGCTACGCTGGTACCGCCAAATTTGGAGACAACAATTTCAGACATAACTACCTCGTGTCAGGGGATCCATTTTCAGCCTTGGCACAAGGGAAGAGCGGAAGACGGGTGGGCGCAGAGCGATACTTCGCTACTATTTTCACCCAGAAGTGCTCCACCACTTGCGAAACGCCCGACTGCGAACGCTTCTGGTGACAACCCAGGGGATTCAGCCCCTGTAGCCGATGATGAACGTGGCCAGCCGTTCAATCACCTCGGCGATGCACCCCCTCAGGTGTTATCACAGGACTGGCTCCTCCAACACCGTTACTTGGGCAACGCGCCTCTTCTGGCCTGCGCTAGCGCAGGTAGTACATTTATAAATAAAGGGTGAGCGGGGCGGTTGTCAACGATGGGGTCATGCGGATTTTTCATCCACTCCTGGCGGTCAGTAGTTCAGCTAATAAATGCTTCACTGCGCTAAGGGTTTACACTCAACATTACGCTAACGGCACTAAAACCATCACATTTTTCTGTGACTGGCGCTACAATCTTCCAAAGTCACAATTCTCAAAATCAGAAGAGTATTGCTAATGAAAAACATCAATCCAACGCAGACCGCTGCCTGGCAGGCACTACAGAAACACTTCGATGAAATGAAAGACGTTACGATCGCCGATCTTTTTGCTAAAGACGGCGATCGTTTTTCTAAGTTCTCCGCAACCTTCGACGATCAGATGCTGGTGGATTACTCCAAAAACCGCATCACTGAAGAGACGCTGGCGAAATTACAGGATCTGGCGAAAGAGTGCGATCTGGCGGGCGCGATTAAGTCGATGTTCTCTGGCGAGAAGATCAACCGCACTGAAAACCGCGCCGTGCTGCACGTAGCGCTGCGTAACCGTAGCAATACCCCGATTTTGGTTGATGGCAAAGACGTAATGCCGGAAGTCAACGCGGTGCTGGAGAAGATGAAAACCTTCTCAGAAGCGATTATTTCCGGTGAGTGGAAAGGTTATACCGGCAAAGCAATCACTGACGTAGTGAACATCGGGATCGGCGGTTCTGACCTCGGCCCATACATGGTGACCGAAGCTCTGCGTCCGTACAAAAACCACCTGAACATGCACTTTGTTTCTAACGTCGATGGGACTCACATCGCGGAAGTGCTGAAAAAAGTAAACCCGGAAACCACGCTGTTCCTGGTAGCATCTAAAACCTTCACCACTCAGGAAACTATGACCAACGCCCATAGCGCGCGTGACTGGTTCCTGAAAGCGGCAGGTGATGAAAAACACGTTGCAAAACACTTTGCGGCGCTTTCCACCAATGCCAAAGCCGTTGGCGAGTTTGGTATTGATACTGCCAACATGTTCGAGTTCTGGGACTGGGTTGGCGGCCGTTACTCTTTGTGGTCAGCGATTGGCCTGTCGATTGTTCTCTCCATCGGCTTTGATAACTTCGTTGAACTGCTTTCCGGCGCACACGCGATGGACAAGCATTTCTCCACCACGCCTGCCGAGAAAAACCTGCCTGTACTGCTGGCGCTGATTGGCATCTGGTACAACAATTTCTTTGGTGCGGAAACTGAAGCGATTCTGCCGTATGACCAGTATATGCACCGTTTCGCGGCGTACTTCCAGCAGGGCAATATGGAGTCCAACGGTAAGTATGTTGACCGTAACGGTAACGTTGTGGATTACCAGACTGGCCCGATTATCTGGGGTGAACCAGGCACTAACGGTCAGCACGCGTTCTACCAGCTGATCCACCAGGGAACCAAAATGGTACCGTGCGATTTCATCGCTCCGGCTATCACCCATAACCCGCTCTCTGATCATCACCAGAAACTGCTGTCTAACTTCTTCGCCCAGACCGAAGCGCTGGCGTTTGGTAAATCCCGCGAAGTGGTTGAGCAGGAATATCGTGATCAGGGTAAAGATCCGGCAACGCTTGACTACGTGGTGCCGTTCAAAGTATTCGAAGGTAACCGCCCGACCAACTCCATCCTGCTGCGTGAAATCACTCCGTTCAGCCTGGGTGCGTTGATTGCGCTGTATGAGCACAAAATCTTTACTCAGGGCGTGATCCTGAACATCTTCACCTTCGACCAGTGGGGCGTGGAACTGGGTAAACAGCTGGCGAACCGTATTCTGCCAGAGCTGAAAGATGATAAAGAAATCAGCAGCCACGATAGTTCGACCAATGGTCTGATTAACCGCTATAAAGCGTGGCGCGGTTAATCATCGTCGATATGTAGGCCGGATAAGGCGTTCACGCCGCATCCGGCAACCGATGCCTGATGCGACGCGGTCGCGTCTTATCAGGCCTACAGGTCGATGCCGATATGTACATCGTATTCGGCAATTAATACATAGCACGATTGATTAAATAACCTTAATAACAATGCCGACGTTATGTCGGCATTTTTTTATCAGATAAATCCCCTTGTCTGTGATTTAACGGAAATCATACCATGAGGTTAATCCTAAAATAGATTTTTAATCGTTGTTTATTTCGGAAAATACGCAGATTAATTGCTTTTGTTTTTATTTTAAGTTTATGATTTTTATTGTTATTTAAATATAAGTTGAAGCTTATATTTGATATTCATTCCAATTATCCTAAAACGCCATCGCTAATTCCCCGCGCCGTAATTCGCATGCTTTAGTTGTGTATACTCGATCCCGCCCGAAATGTTTTTGGGTAAATCTCCATTCATTCAATGAAGGGAAATTGTTATGAAAAAAGTTCTGTATGGCATTTTTGCCATATCTGCGCTTGCGGCGACTTCTGCGTGGGCTGCACCTGTACAGGTGGGCGAAGCGGCAGGGTCGGCAGCAACGTCGGTTTCGGCGGGGAGTTCCTCCGCGACCAGCGTCAGCACCGTAAGCTCGGCGGTGGGTGTCGCGCTCGCGGCAACCGGTGGCGGTGATGGTTCTAATACCGGGACCACCACAACCACGACCACCAGTACCCAGTAATAAAGTATGTATCCCCAAAATAATTTGAGTCATTGCATCTGTGGCTTGAAGTATGAAGGGATTTACCATAACCACACTCCGGTGTGGTTATTCTGCCCCTCTGGAGAAGAGTCGTGAAGCGACCTGCACTCATTCTTATCTGCCTGCTATTACAGGCCTGTTCAGCCACGACTAAAGAGCTGGGCAATTCACTGTGGGACAGTCTGTTCGGCACGCCAGGCGTACAGCTGACGGATGATGATATTCAAAATATGCCCTACGCCAGCCAGTACATGCAGCTTAATGGCGGGCCGCAGTTATTTGTGGTGCTGGCCTTCGCTGAAGACGGACAACAAAAATGGGTCACTCAGGATCAGGCTACTCTCGTTACCCAACATGGCCGTCTGGTGAAGACTCTGCTCGGCGGCGACAACCTGATTGAAGTGAATAACCTTGCTGCCGACCCGCTGATTAAACCCGCACAAATCGTTGATGGCGCAAGCTGGACGCGCACGATGGGCTGGACCGAGTACCAGCAGGTACGCTACGCCACCGCACGCTCAGTCTTCAAATGGGATGGCACCGATACCGTCAAAGTCGGCAGCGATGAAACCCCGGTTCGCGTGCTGGACGAAGAAGTCTCCACCGACCAGGCGCGCTGGCATAACCGCTATTGGATCGACAGCGAAGGGCAAATTCGCCAGTCGGAACAGTATCTCGGCGCGGATTATTTTCCGGTGAAAACCACTCTCATCAAGGCGGCAAAACAATGATTAAACAAACTATTGTCGCGTTGCTTTTGAGTGTGGGAGCGTCATCGGTCTTCGCGGCAGGAACCGTCAAGGTGTTCAGCAATGGCAGCAGTGAGGCCAAAACGCTAACGGGCGCAGAGCATTTAATCGATCTGGTAGGCCAACCGCGGCTGGCAAACAGCTGGTGGCCCGGTGCGGTGATTAGCGAAGAGCTGGCAACGGCGGCAGCATTGCGTCAGCAGCAGGCGTTGCTGACACGGCTGGCAGAACAGGGCGCAGATTCCAGCGCCGACGATGCCGCTGCGATTAACGCCTTACGCCAGCAAATTCAGGCGTTGAAAGTGACGGGCAGGCAAAAAATCAATCTTGATCCCGATATCGTCCGCGTTGCCGAACGCGGTAACCCGCCGTTGCAGGGCAACTACACGCTGTGGGTCGGACCACCGCCGTCCACGGTCACGTTGTTCGGGCTTATCAGCCGTCCTGGCAAGCAGCCATTCACTCCAGGTCGCGACGTGGCGAGCTATCTCTCTGACCAGAGCCTGCTCAGCGGTGCGGATCGCAGCTACGCGTGGGTGGTTTACCCGGACGGACGCACGCAAAAAGCGCCGGTGGCTTACTGGAACAAGCGTCACGTAGAGCCGATGCCCGGCAGCATTATTTATGTTGGCCTCGCGGACTCCGTCTGGAGTGAGACGCCTGATGCCCTTAACGCCGACATTCTTCAGACTCTGACGCAGCGGATACCTCAATAATGAAAAAAAGACATCTGCTTAGCTTACTGGCGCTGGGCATTAGCACAGCTTGCTACGGCGAAACATATCCTGCGCCCATTGGTCCGTCGCAGTCGGATTTCGGTGGCGTAGGATTATTACAAACGCCCACCGCGCGTATGGCACGGGAAGGGGAGTTGAGTCTGAACTATCGCGATAACGATCAGTACCGTTATTACTCAGCTTCAGTGCAACTCTTCCCGTGGCTGGAAACAACGCTGCGTTACACCGACGTGCGCACCCGGCAGTACAGCAGCGTCGAAGCGTTCTCTGGCGATCAAACGTATAAAGATAAAGCCTTCGATCTCAAACTGCGTTTGTGGGAAGAGAGTTACTGGCTGCCGCAAGTGGCGGTTGGTGCGCGGGATATCGGCGGTACGGGGCTGTTTGATGCGGAATATCTTGTTGCCAGCAAAGCCTGGGGGCCGTTCGATTTTACGCTCGGCCTGGGCTGGGGATATTTGGGCACCAGCGGTAATGTGAAAAATCCGCTCTGTTCAGCCAGTGATAAATATTGCTATCGCGATAACAGCTACAAACAGGCGGGATCTATCGACGGTAGCCAGATGTTCCACGGTCCTGCCTCACTGTTTGGCGGCGTGGAATACCAGACGCCCTGGCAACCGCTGCGCCTGAAACTGGAGTATGAAGGCAATAATTATCAGCAGGATTTTGCCGGGAAGCTGGAGCAAAAAAGTAAGTTTAACGTCGGTGCGATTTATCGCGTTACCGATTGGGCCGACGTTAACCTTAGCTATGAACGTGGCAACACCTTTATGTTTGGCGTTACGTTGCGCACCAACTTTAACGATCTGCGCCCGTCTTACAACGATAACGCCCGCCCGCAATATCAACCGCAGCCGCAGGATGCCATTTTGCAGCATTCGGTGGTGGCGAATCAGTTAACGCTGTTGAAATACAATGCTGGACTTGCCGATCCACAGATCCAGGCGAAAGGCGATACGCTGTATGTTACCGGCGAGCAGGTGAAATATCGTGATTCGCGCGAAGGGATCATCCGTGCGAATCGGATCGTGATGAACGATCTGCCGGATGGGATCAAAACGATCCGCATTACGGAAAATCGCCTTAACATGCCGCAGGTGACGACGGAAACCGATGTCGCCAGCCTGAAAAATCATCTCGCCGGAGAGCCGTTGGGCCACGAAACGACGCTGGCGCAAAAACGCGTCGAGCCAGTGGTTCCGCAGTCCACCGAGCAGGGCTGGTATATCGACAAATCACGCTTTGATTTCCATATCGATCCGGTGCTGAACCAGTCGGTCGGTGGCCCGGAAAACTTTTACATGTATCAGCTGGGCGTGATGGGAACGGCAGATTTGTGGCTGACGGACCATCTGCTGACCACCGGCAGCCTGTTTGCAAATCTTGCCAACAACTACGACAAGTTTAACTACACTAATCCTCCGCAGGACTCGCACTTACCGCGCGTGCGTACCCATGTGCGCGAGTATGTGCAGAACGATGTCTATGTGAATAACCTGCAAGCCAACTACTTCCAGCATCTGGGCAACGGCTTCTACGGTCAGGTCTACGGTGGTTATCTCGAAACCATGTTTGGCGGTGCGGGGGCAGAAGTGTTGTATCGCCCGCTGGACAGCAACTGGGCGTTTGGTCTGGATGCCAACTACGTTAAACAGCGCGACTGGCGTAGTGCAAAAGATATGATGAAATTCACCGACTACAGCGTGAAAACCGGACATCTGACCGCCTACTGGACGCCATCTTTCGCTCAGGATGTGTTAGTTAAAGCCAGCGTCGGGCAGTATCTGGCAGGGGATAAAGGCGGCACGCTGGAGATCGCCAAACGCTTTGATAGCGGCGTGGTGGTGGGTGGCTATGCCACGATCACTAATGTTTCAAAAGAGGAGTACGGCGAAGGGGACTTCACCAAAGGCGTGTATGTCTCTGTACCGTTGGATCTCTTCTCGTCTGGCCCGACACGCAGCCGTGCGGCGATTGGCTGGACGCCGCTGACGCGTGACGGTGGTCAACAACTTGGGCGTAAGTTCCAGTTGTATGACATGACCAGCGACCGTAGCGTCAATTTCCGCTAAGTCATGGGAAAGGTGCCAGTTTTCGCAATCACTGGCACCCTCATTCTTAATGGCCTGTTGAGCCATCAGGAACGCAGTTCACCCCCGGTTTGCGATCTGGTGTGTAAAGGCGAAAACATTCTGTCTTCCTGTCCGTCGATATCGGTTGCAGGTCTGGTTGCCTGAGCGACTGGACCATCATTGGGCTGGAGACATTGCTTTGCGGTAGGTCGGCTTTATCAGCAGTACCGAGCGGACCAGCATAAGCAGGAAGAACAGAGACTGATAACATCAAAGCAGCAAAATAAGGCTTCATTTTTACCACCTTTATCAGGTTACGTTTCATTTGTTCCAGAGGAACATTGTCGATTTTTCGCGCATTGCTGGTGGCTGGGAATCACCTGAATGGGTGATTTTTGAATTACCGGCTTTGGTGCGGTTTGTCTTGCCGGATGCGCCGCCAGGCGCGGCTTATCCGGCCTACGGGTAGGTATATCCGGCTTTGGAGGAGGCGCGCTCCAAATCCAGGTTGAACAAAACATACACAAAAAATATAGATCTCCGTCACATTTTTGCGTTATACAGGAAGCTCGCCACTGTGAAGGAGGTACTGCTATGACGTCACTCTCTCGTCCGCGCGTGGAGTTTATCTCCACCATTTTGCAGACCGTACTCAATCTTGGCCTGCTGTGCCTCGGCCTGATTTTGGTTGTCTTCCTCGGCAAAGAAACGGTGCATCTGGCTGATGTGCTGTTCGCGCCAGAACAAACCAGCAAATATGAGCTGGTAGAAGGACTGGTGGTTTACTTTCTCTATTTCGAATTTATCGCGCTGATTGTGAAGTACTTTCAGTCCGGTTTTCACTTCCCGCTACGTTACTTTGTCTATATTGGGATCACCGCCATTGTGCGCTTGATCATCGTCGATCATAAATCGCCACTGGATGTGTTGATCTACTCGGCTGCGATCCTGTTACTGGTGATCACCCTGTGGCTGTGTAATTCGAAACGGCTGAAGCGGGAGTAAAAAGACAGCACGCCGAACTGGCGCGGCGTGCTGGACAGGAAGATTACAGCGTAGCAGTTTGTTGTGTTTTCTTCGTTTCCGGTTCCCAGAGGGCTTCCAGCTCCTCAAGGGTTTTACCTTTGGTTTCCGGGACAAATTTCCACATAAACAGTGCTGCCAGAACGCCCATACACCCGTAAATCCAGTAGGAGAAACCGTTGTGGAAATGGGCCACCAGCCAGGAGTTTTTGTCCATCATCGGGAAGGTCCAGGAGACGAAGTAGTTCGCCAGCCACTGGGCCGCCACCGCGATTGCCAGCGCTTTACCACGAATGGCATTCGGGAAGATTTCCGACAGCAGAACCCAGCATACCGGACCCCAGGACATGGCAAAGGCGGCAACATAGAACAGCATCGACAGTAGCGCCACAATACCCGGTGCCTGAGTGTAAAACGCGGTACCGAGGCTAAACATACCGATTGCCATTCCGAGCGCGCCGATAATTTGCAGTGGCTTACGACCAAACTTATCTACCGTCATAATTGCCAGAACGGTGAAGGTGAGGTTGATAACTCCGACAATAATGGTCTGCAACAGCGCGATATCCGTGCTGGCCCCCAGCGTTTTGAATACTTCCGGCGCGTAGTACAGCACCACATTGATGCCGACAAATTGCTGGAAGATGGAGAGCATAACGCCGATGACAATCACGCCCACGCCAAACATCAGCAGACGACCACCGGTTTTGCGGCCATGATCCAGGGAGTGTTTAATTTCCTGTACTGCCTGAGTTGCAAGGGTGTTGCCCATAATTTTGCGCAGGATACCTTCCGCCTGTTCTTGCTTGCCGCGTGACATCAGCCAGCGAGGACTTTCTGGCACGGTATACAGCAGCATTAAGAACAGCAGTGCAGGGATACATTCCGAGGCAAACATATAACGCCAGCCGTCAGTATTCAGCCAGGAGGCGTCGCCGGAACGGGCAATAAAATAGTTCACACAGTAAACTAAAAGTTGCCCGAAAATAATCGAAAACTGGTTAAATGAAACCAGTTTCCCGCGAATATGAGCAGGAGCCAGTTCCGCAATATACATTGGTGAAAGCATTGAGGCTAAACCAACGCCAATACCGCCAATAATACGATAAATAACAAATTCCGGGACATAACCTGCCAGATAAACAGGCACTGTGTTGTCCGGGTTTATAGAGGTAAAACCAAGTTCTGGCCAGGCAGAACCTACACCAGAAATAAAAAACAGGACAGCAGCAATCTTAAGTGAATCACGACGGCCGAAGCGGTTACTGCAATAACCACCGAGGGCACCGCCGATGATGCAACCAATCAGAGCGCTGGCTACGCAAAATCCTAACAGGGAGTTGGCAGCGGATTCACTTAAGTTTTGTGGAGCAACAAAGACGGTATTGAGTGACTCAACAGTACCGGAAATAACGGCGGTGTCGTAGCCAAATAATAAACCACCTAATGTAGCGACTAAGGTAATCGAAAATATATAACTGGAATTATACTGGGTATTCATTCAGACCTGCCTTAGACCATTCTGATCTTTTATCAGTGCATTGATGTTGGAATTGTCAGGCAGTTAAGGCAATTATCATTTTTTACAATGCGTTTACGTAATGTCTTTTCTGTGATCTTAATTGTGATAATTATCAAAAATTGATGAAAACAATACTATTGCCGTGACTCAGAGCACGAAAGAGAATTATCGTAAGTGGGAAAACAAATAACGTAAAAATAATAAGCTCTATGATGGGAATATTAACCGGCGAACGATTCAGATTGCAGACGAAAGAAAAAAAGGCGCTCCGTGGAGCGCCGAATAACAGTCACAAGTTGGGATAACGTAAGTTGAGGGTGCAGCGGCATAACATTGGCAGAACAACATCTTTAACCTTTCACACCACCTGCCGTCAGGCCGTTGACCAGCCAGCGTTGAGCCAGCAAGAAGACGATGGTGATCGGTAATGCAGACATCACGGCAGCGGCGGCAAAGTCACCCCACAGGTAGTTTTGCGGGTTGAGGTATTGCTGCATCCCCACGGCCAGGGTGTAGCTGTTTACGTCACGCAGTAACAGCGACGCGACCGGAACTTCAGTAATGGCAGCGATAAACGACAGGATGAATACCACCGCCAGAATCGGTACTGACAGCGGCAACAGGACAAGGCGGAAGGCCTGCCACGGTGTCGCACCATCCAGCGCAGCCGCTTCTTCCAGCGAACTATCGATGGTTTCGAAATAGCCTTTGATGGTCCAGACATGCAGCGCAATCCCACCCAGATACGCGAAAATTACGCCGCCGTGAGTATTCAGGCCAATGAATGGAATGTACTCACCCAGACGATCAAACAACGCATACAACGCGACCAGTGAAAGTACTGCCGGGAACATCTGGAAAATCAGCATTCCTTTCAGCAGCGTCGCTTTGCCTGGAAAGCGCATACGGGCGAAAGCGTAGGCGCAGGTGGTAGAGAGCGCCACAATGCCAATCGCGGAAATCCCGGCGACCTTTACCGAGTTCCATAGCCACAGCAGTACCGGGAATGGCGGTGGCGTAATGCGACCATCAGCCTGTTCCACGCTAAAACCTAACGCCAGTTTCCAGTGATCCCAGGAGATTTGCTCCGGGATCAGGCTGCCGGTCGCAAAGTTCCCCTGGCGCAGTGAGATAGCGACGACCATCAGCAGCGGGAACATAATCGCCGCGATAAAAAGTAGCAGTAGCAGGTGAGTAATAAACAAACGTGCTTTTTGCGATTTCGGTTGGACCATTGCCATTTTTGTTATCTCCCTTAATCAAACTTCATTCGCGTGGCTTTCAGGTTCACTATCGCCAGCGCACCCACCAGCAGGAAGATCAGCGTGGCAATTGCTGCAGCCAGACCGAAGTCCTGACCCCCGCCGCCTTCAAAAGCGATACGGTAGGTGTAGTTAACAAGCAGGTCGGTATAACCGGCTGGCGTGGTCGTGCCAAGACGATCCGGGCCGCCGTTGGTTAACAGCTGAATCAGCACGAAGTTGTTAAAGTTAAAGGCGAAGCTGGCGATCATCAGCGGCGTCAGCGGTTTAATCAGCAGCGGCAGCGTAATCTTAAAGAAGTTCTGGAACGGACCTGCGCCATCCATTGCTGAGGCTTCATACAAATCGTCCGGAATCGCTTTCAGCAAGCCCATGCAGAGGATCATCATGTACGGATAACCCAGCCAGGTATTGACGATAATCAGCATCGTGCGGGCGGTGGTCGGATCGCTGAACCAGGCGGGCTTCACGCCAAACAGCGCGCTCAACATCATGTTGATTTCACCGAAGCTCTGGTTAAACAATCCTTTGAAAATCAAGATTGAAATGAACGATGGCACCGCGTAGGGCAGAATCAGCAGGACGCGATAGACCGCTTTGCCGCGCAACGCTTCCCACTGCACCAGACACGCCAGAACCATGCCGACCGCCACCGTTAAAAAGACAGTGATCAGCGAGAACACCACGGTCCAGACGAAAATGGCGAGGAACGGTTTCTGAATGCCTTCGTCGGTGAAGACGCGGGTAAAGTTTTTCCAGCCAGTAGTCACGGTGTAACCGGGGCTTAGCTTTTCATCACCCCAGTTGCCGTCGGCGGTAATGGACTGGTAAAAGCCAATTTGGTTATTCGGACGATATTTCACGCCGCTCTGATTATTCGTCAACGTGCCGTCACCGTCGAGTGTGTAGAGCGGCTGCGTGCCAGAAAACTGGCGCAGGGAGCTCATCATCACTTTGTTGCCATCCGGCAGAATGGCGGTAATGTCACTCAGCGCCTGACGATTCTGGGTAATCACGCGTAGATTCGCGCGTTCGCCTTCGGGCTGGGCGGTCGTTTCTTTCAGTTGCAGTTTTTGTTCGCCGCCAAATTTAAACGCGTCGGAGAGGTAATTTTTGCCGGTTTCGCCGTCACTGAGCGCCAGTTGCCACTCATCGCCCGCCGGGTAAAGACCAAAGTTATAGGTTTTGCCTGCTTGCCAGGAGCGATCTAACAACACTTCCTGCGCACGTTCAAAAGTCAGCTGGTTAGTGCTGCTGTAGTTGGTGAAGGCAATGGCGATGGTGCAGACCAGAGGGAAGAGGACGAATAATCCCATTCCAGCCATTCCCGGGTAAACATAGCGCCAGGCGTAGGCTTTACGATTGGCGAAAATATACAGCCCCGCTGAACTCAATATCAGCGTGGTAATGGCGAACAGGTATTCCCCTTGTGCGTACATTAAAACAACAAGGTAACCCACCAGCAGGCCGAGCAGACCTAGCACTGACCATTTCAGCGCGTCGCTTTGCCACCAATGTTTCTTTTTAATGACATCCATGGGGTTCTTCCTCATTCCAGGACGGATAAGGCTTTCACGCCTTATCCGACAACAACTGCCTGATGCGACACTGATGCGTCTTATCAGGCCTACATGCGTTTCAGTTTTGTAGGCCGGACAAGGCGTTCACGCCGCATCCGGCATTTCATAGCATTACTTGGTGATACGAGTCTGCGCGTCTTTCAGGGCTTCATCGACAGTCTGACGACCGCTGGCGGCGTTGATCACCGCAGTACGCACGGCATACCAGAAAGCGGACATCTGCGGGATGTTCGGCATGATTTCACCTTTCTGGGCGTTTTCCATGGTGGCGGCAATACGTGGATCTTTCGCCAACTCTTCCTCGTAAGACTTCAGCGCCACTGCACCCAGCGGTTTGTCTTTATTGACCGCTTCCAGACCTTCGTCAGTCAGCAGATAGTTTTCGAGGAACTCTTTCGCCAGCTCTTTGTTCGGACTGGCGGCGTTAATACCGGCGCTCAGCACGCCAACGAACGGTTTAGATGGTTGACCCTTGAAGGTCGGCAGTACCGTTACACCATAATTCACTTTGCTGGTGTCGATGTTGGACCATGCCCACGGGCCGTTGATGGTCATCGCTGTTTCGCCTTTATTAAAGGCAGCTTCTGCGATGGAGTAATCGGTGTCTGCATTCATGTGTTTGTTTTTAATAAGGTCAACCAGGAAGGTCAGACCCGCTTTCGCGCCAGCGTTATCCACGCCCACGTCTTTAATATCGTACTTGCCGTTTTCATACTTGAACGCATAACCCCCGTCAGCAGCAATCAGCGGCCAGGTGAAGTACGGTTCTTGCAGGTTGAACATCAGCGCGCTCTTACCTTTCGCTTTCAGTTCTTTATCCAGCGCCGGGATCTCTTCCCAGGTTTTTGGTGGGTTCGGCAGCAGATCTTTGTTATAAATCAGCGATAACGCTTCAACAGCGATCGGGTAAGCAATCAGCTTGCCGTTGTAACGTACGGCATCCCAGGTAAACGGATACAGCTTGTCCTGGAACGCTTTGTCCGGGGTGATTTCAGCCAACAGGCCAGATTGAGCGTAGCCACCAAAGCGGTCGTGTGCCCAGAAGATAATGTCAGGGCCATCGCCAGTTGCCGCAACCTGAGGGAATTTCTCTTCCAGTTTATCCGGATGCTCAACGGTGACTTTAATTCCGGTATCTTTCTCGAATTTCTTACCGACTTCAGCGAGACCGTTATAGCCTTTATCGCCGTTAATCCAGATTACCAGTTTACCTTCTTCGATTTTGGCGAGAGCCGAGGCGGAAAACATCATCGTCGTTAATGCGGATAATGCGAGGATGCGTGCACCTGTTTTTATTTTCATAATCTATGGTCCTTGTTGGTGAAGTGCTCGTGAAAACACCTAAACGGACTCTAGTTTCTTTATACGGCAACCTCTTTCCATCCTCCTTGCCCCTACGCCCCACCGTTGCTTTGTGTGATCTCTGTTACAGAATTGGCGGTAATGTGGAGATGCGCACATAAAATCGCCACGATTTTTGCAAGCAACATCACGAAATTCCTTACATGACCTCGGTTTAGTTCACAGAAGCCGTGTTCTCATCCTCCCGCCTCCTCCCCCATAAAAAAGCCAGGGGGTGGAGGATTTAAGCCATCTCCTGATGACGCATAGTCAGCCCATCATGAATGTTGCTGTCGATGACAGGTTGTTACAAAGGGAGAAGGGCATGGCGAGCGTACAGCTGCAAAATGTAACGAAAGCCTGGGGCGAGGTCGTGGTATCGAAAGATATCAATCTCGATATCCATGAAGGTGAATTCGTGGTGTTTGTCGGACCGTCTGGCTGCGGTAAATCGACTTTACTGCGCATGATTGCCGGGCTTGAGACGATCACCAGCGGCGACCTGTTCATCGGTGAGAAACGGATGAATGACACTCCACCAGCAGAACGCGGCGTTGGTATGGTGTTTCAGTCTTACGCGCTCTATCCCCACCTGTCAGTAGCAGAAAACATGTCATTTGGCCTGAAACTGGCAGGCGCAAAAAAAGAGGTGATTAACCAACGCGTTAACCAGGTGGCGGAAGTGCTGCAACTGGCGCATTTGCTGGATCGCAAACCGAAAGCGCTCTCTGGCGGTCAGCGTCAGCGTGTGGCGATTGGCCGTACGCTGGTGGCCGAGCCAAGCGTATTTTTGCTCGATGAACCGCTCTCCAACCTCGATGCTGCACTGCGTGTGCAAATGCGTATCGAAATCTCCCGTCTGCATAAACGCCTGGGCCGCACAATGATTTACGTCACCCACGATCAGGTCGAAGCGATGACGCTGGCCGACAAAATCGTGGTGCTGGACGCCGGTCGCGTGGCGCAGGTTGGGAAACCGCTGGAGCTGTACCACTATCCGGCAGACCGTTTTGTCGCCGGATTTATCGGTTCGCCAAAGATGAACTTCCTGCCGGTAAAAGTGACCGCCACCGCAATCGATCAAGTGCAGGTGGAGCTGCCGATGCCAAATCGTCAGCAAGTCTGGCTGCCAGTTGAAAGCCGTGATGTCCAGGTTGGAGCCAATATGTCGCTGGGTATTCGCCCGGAACATCTACTGCCGAGTGATATCGCTGACGTCATCCTTGAGGGTGAAGTTCAGGTCGTCGAGCAACTCGGCAACGAAACCCAAATCCATATCCAGATCCCTTCCATTCGTCAAAACCTGGTGTACCGCCAGAACGACGTGGTGTTGGTAGAAGAAGGTGCCACATTCGCTATCGGCCTGCCGCCAGAGCGTTGCCATCTGTTCCGTGAGGATGGCACTGCATGTCGTCGACTGCATAAGGAGCCGGGCGTTTAAGCACCCCACAAAACACACAAAGCCTGTCACAGGTGATGTGAAAAAAGAAAAGCAATGACTCAGGAGATAGAATGATGATTACTCTGCGCAAACTTCCTCTGGCGGTTGCCGTCGCAGCGGGCGTAATGTCTGCTCAGGCAATGGCTGTTGATTTCCACGGCTATGCACGTTCCGGTATTGGCTGGACAGGTAGCGGCGGTGAACAACAGTGTTTCCAGACTACCGGTGCTCAAAGTAAATACCGTCTTGGCAACGAATGTGAAACTTATGCTGAATTAAAATTGGGTCAGGAAGTGTGGAAAGAGGGCGATAAGAGCTTCTATTTCGACACTAACGTGGCCTATTCCGTCGCGCAACAGAATGACTGGGAAGCTACCGATCCGGCCTTCCGTGAAGCAAACGTGCAGGGTAAAAACCTGATCGAATGGCTGCCAGGTTCCACCATCTGGGCAGGTAAGCGCTTCTACCAACGTCATGACGTTCATATGATCGACTTCTACTACTGGGATATTTCTGGTCCTGGTGCCGGTCTGGAAAACATCGATGTTGGCTTCGGTAAACTCTCTCTGGCAGCAACCCGCTCCTCTGAAGCTGGTGGTTCTTCCTCTTTTGCCAGCAACAATATTTATGACTATACCAACGAAACCGCGAACGACGTTTTCGATGTGCGTTTAGCGCAGATGGAAATCAACCCGGGCGGCACATTAGAACTGGGTGTCGACTACGGTCGTGCCAACCTGCGTGATAACTATCGTCTGGTTGATGGCGCATCGAAAGACGGCTGGTTATTCACTGCTGAACATACTCAGAGTGTCCTGAAGGGCTTTAACAAGTTTGTTGTTCAGTACGCTACTGACTCGATGACCTCGCAGGGTAAAGGTCTGTCGCAGGGTTCTGGCGTCGCGTTTGATAACAAAAAATTTGCCTACAATATCAACAACAACGGTCACATGCTGCGTATCCTCGACCACGGTGCGATCTCCATGGGCGACAACTGGGACATGATGTACGTGGGTATGTACCAGGATATCAACTGGGATAACGACAACGGCACCAAGTGGTGGACCGTTGGTATTCGCCCGATGTACAAGTGGACGCCAATCATGAGCACCGTGATGGAAATCGGCTACGACAACGTCGAATCCCAGCGCACCGGCGACAAGAACAATCAGTACAAAATTACCCTCGCACAACAATGGCAGGCTGGCGACAGCATCTGGTCACGCCCGGCTATTCGTGTCTTCGCAACCTACGCCAAGTGGGATGAGAAATGGGGTTATGACTACAACGGCGATAGCAAGGTTAACCCGAACTACGGCAAAGCCGTTCCTGCTGATTTCAACGGCGGCAGCTTCGGTCGTGGCGACAGCGACGAGTGGACCTTCGGTGCCCAGATGGAAATCTGGTGGTAATAGCAAAACCTGGGCCGGATAAGGCGTTTACGCCGCATTCGGCAACCAACGCCTGATACGACGCTTGCGCGTCTTATCAGGCCTACAACGGCTGTCAAATGTAGGCCGGATAAGGCGTTTACGCCGCATCCGGCATAAAAACAGGTTGTCATTATCTGAAAGGGGCGAAAGCCCCTCTGATTATCGGGTTTAGCGCGCTATTGCCTGGCTACCGCTGAGCTCCAGATTTTGAGGTGAAAACAATGAAAATGAATAAAAGTCTCATCGCCCTCTGTTTATCAGCAGGGTTACTGGCAAGCGCGCCTGGAATTAGCCTTGCCGATGTTAACTACGTACCGCAAAACACCAGCGACGCGCCAGCCATTCCATCTGCTGCGCTGCAACAACTCACCTGGACACCGGTCGATCAATCTAAAACCCAGACCACCCAACTGGCGACCGGCGGCCAACAACTGAACGTTCCCGGCATCAGTGGTCCGGTTGCTGCGTACAGCGTCCCGGCAAACATTGGCGAACTGACCCTGACGCTGACCAGCGAAGTGAACAAACAAACCAGCGTTTTTGCGCCGAACGTGCTGATTCTTGATCAGAACATGACCCCATCAGCCTTCTTCCCCAGCAGTTATTTCACCTACCAGGAACCAGGCGTGATGAGTGCAGATCGGCTGGAAGGCGTTATGCGCCTGACACCGGCGTTGGGGCAGCAAAAACTTTATGTTCTGGTCTTTACCACGGAAAAAGATCTCCAGCAGACGACCCAACTGCTCGACCCGGCTAAAGCCTATGCCAAGGGCGTCGGTAACTCGATCCCGGATATCCCCGATCCGGTTGCTCGTCATACCACCGATGGCTTACTGAAACTGAAAGTGAAAACGAACTCCAGCTCCAGCGTGTTGGTAGGACCTTTATTTGGTTCTTCCGCTCCAGCTCCGGTTACGGTAGGTAACACGGCGGCACCAGCTGTGGCTGCACCCGCTCCGGCACCGGTGAAGAAAAGCGAGCCGATGCTCAACGACACGGAAAGTTATTTTAATACCGCGATCAAAAACGCTGTCGCGAAAGGTGATGTTGATAAGGCGTTAAAACTGCTTGATGAAGCTGAACGCCTGGGATCGACATCTGCCCGTTCCACCTTTATCAGCAGTGTAAAAGGCAAGGGGTAATTACGCCCCACAGTGCTGATTTTGCAACAACTGGTGCGTCTCCTGGCGCACCTTTTTTTATGCTTCCTTCCTGGGATATGAGCGATTTTTTATAGTAACTCACTTCTTCTTCACTAAGAATATCCATTATCTCAATGCCTTATCAGAGATTCTTTTCCTTTCGCCGGTAGTGTCTGGACATTCAGGCTACTTTTCCAGGTTATTTTATTTCTGTTATGCAGAGGTTTTATGATAAGTCATATCCTAAATTCTGGCGGCAATAACTCTTTGATGAAACATGATGTGGTGCAAGGAAATAATATAGTAGATCTTGATTTACTACGTAATTTAAATGGGGTGCCAGGTTTAAACAGAGATAACTTTATTTATATCAGCAATATTTTTTCAAATATAAAACAACGGAACGAAAAAATCATGCAATAAATATGTTTCGTGAAGTCTCAATCAGTAATGATACTATAAGTGTAAAATTCTACAGAAATGAAAAAAATTGAATGCGCTTGCAATTTTCTGATGGATAAAGATGCGCAGGGGTATATCGACCTGTCTGATTTGGATTTAACAAGTTGTCATTTTAAAGGTGACGTTATATCGAAGGTGTCTTTTTTATCATCAAATCTACAACATGTAACATTCGAATGTAAAGAAATTGGGGATTGCAATTTTACTACTGCAATAGTTGATAATGTCATATTTAGATGTCGACGTTTACACAATGTGATTTTTATCAAAGCGAGTGGTGAATGTGTCGATTTCAGCAAAAATATTCTTGATACAGTTGACTTCTCGCAGAGTCAACTTGGTCATAGTAATTTTCGCGAATGTCAGATTAGAAATTCAAACTTCGATAATTGTTATCTTTACGCTTCGCACTTCACCAGAGCAGAGTTTCTGTCTGCCAAAGAAATATCATTTATTAAATCGAATTTGACAGCTGTTATGTTTGATTATGTGCGAATGTCGACAGGGAATTTTAAAGATTGCATTACAGAACAATTGGAATTAACTATTGATTATTCAGATATATTTTGGAATGAAGATCTCGATGGTTATATCAATAACATTATAAAAATGATTGATACATTGCCAGATAATGCAATGATATTGAAATCCGTTCTGGCCGTAAAACTGGTGATGCAATTAAAAATACTTAATATTGTTAATAAAAACTTTATTGAGAATATGAAGAAAATATTTAGCCATTGTCCTTATATAAAAGATCCCATTATACGCAGTTATATCCATTCTGATGAAGATAACAAGTTCGATGATTTTATGCGTCAACATCGATTCAGTGAGGTGAATTTCGATACCCAACAGATGATCGATTTTATTAACAGATTTAATACGAATAAATGGCTAATTGATAAAAATAACAATTTTTTTATCCAACTTATCGATCAGGCCTTACGATCAACGGATGATATGATCAAAGCAAATGTTTGGCATCTTTATAAAGAGTGGATTCGTAGTGATGATGTTTCACCTATATTTATAGAAACTGAAGATAATTTAAGAACCTTTAACACGAATGAATTAACACGAAACGATAATATCTTTATCCTGTTCTCCTCAGTCGATGATGGGCCAGTTATGGTGGTAAGCTCCCAGCGCTTACATGATATGTTGAATCCTACAAAAGATACCAATTGGAATTCCACGTATATCTACAAATCCAGACATGAGATGTTGCCTGTTAATCTTACTCAGGAAACACTTTTCAGCTCCAAATCTCATGGTAAATATGCGCTTTTCCCAATTTTTACTGCGAGTTGGCGAGCTCATCGTATAATGAATAAGGGTGTTTAAGTAAAGGAAAACATCACCGTTCCTGGCATCCTGGACGGTGATGCCCCTACGGTTGCCCTCGCCAGCACGGGCATCGGTAAAGCGTAAGGTTCAACATGGTTTTACCACTTCATGCGATTGTTGCGTTTTTGTTGCGTATTAGATCACTTAATTTGCTTTACATCTCCCGTAAACACTTTTCTGCGATACAATGCCTTTACGTTATGTAACGGAGAGTTCGGCATGTCACACCCCGCGTTAACGCAACTGCGTGCGCTGCGCTATTTTAAAGAGATCCCTGCCCTGGATCCGCAACTGCTCGACTGGCTGTTGCTGGAGGATTCCATGACAAAACGTTTTGAACAGCAGGGAAAAACGGTAAGCGTGACGATGATCCGCGAAGGGTTTGTCGAGCAGAATGAAATCCCCGAAGAACTGCCGCTGCTGCCGAAAGAGTCTCGTTACTGGTTACGTGAAATTTTGTTATGTGCCGATGGTGAACCGTGGCTTGCCGGTCGTACCGTCGTTCCTGTGTCAACGTTAAGCGGGCCGGAGCTGGCGTTACAAAAATTGGGTAAAACGCCGTTAGGACGCTATCTGTTCACATCATCGACATTAACCCGGGACTTTATTGAGATAGGCCGTGATGCCGGGCTGTGGGGGCGACGTTCCCGCCTGCGATTAAGCGGTAAACCGCTGTTGCTAACAGAACTGTTTTTACCGGCGTCACCGTTGTACTAAGAGGAAAAAAATATGGAGTGGAGTCTGACGCAGAATAAGCTGCTGGCGTTTCATCGCTTAATGCGTACGGATAAGCCAATTGGCGCGTTACTGCTGCTCTGGCCAACATTATGGGCGTTGTGGGTGGCGACACCGGGCGTTCCCCAGCTCTGGATCCTGGCGGTGTTTGTCGCGGGCGTCTGGCTGATGCGCGCTGCTGGTTGTGTGGTGAATGATTATGCTGACCGCAAGTTTGATGGTCATGTTAAGCGCACGGCGAACCGACCACTTCCCAGCGGCGCGGTAACAGAGAAAGAGGCGCGCGCGCTGTTTGTCGTGCTGGTACTGATTTCGTTTTTACTGGTGCTGACGCTGAATACGATGACCATTCTGTTGTCGATTGCCGCGCTAGCGCTGGCGTGGGTGTACCCGTTTATGAAGCGGTATACCCATCTACCGCAAGTGGTGCTGGGCGCGGCGTTTGGCTGGTCGATTCCAATGGCTTTTGCCGCTGTGAGTGAGTCGGTGCCATTGAGTTGCTGGTTAATGTTCCTCGCCAATATTCTCTGGGCGGTGGCTTACGACACGCAGTATGCGATGGTTGACCGCGATGATGATGTGAAGATTGGCATTAAATCCACGGCAATCCTGTTCGGCCAATACGATAAATTGATTATTGGTATTTTGCAGATTGGCGTACTGGCACTGATGGCGATCATCGGTGAGTTAAATGGCTTAGGCTGGGGATATTACTGGTCAATTCTGGTGGCTGGCGCGCTGTTTGTTTATCAACAAAAACTGATTGCCAACCGCGAGCGTGAAGCCTGCTTTAAAGCATTTATGAATAATAACTATGTTGGTCTGGTACTGTTTTTAGGGCTGGCAATGAGTTACTGGCATTTCTGATGATGTAAAAAAGCCGGATGATCATCCGGCTTTCTTCTGGGTTGCCTGATGCGCTGCGCTTCTCAGGCCTACACAACAGATCGCAATTTATTGAATTTGCAGATCATGGTAAGCCGGATAAGGCGTTTTCGCCGCATCCGGCAATTCTCTCTGATTACCCTTCGCCCTGCGTCGCACTCTCAATCGTCAAACGCACGTCTGATGTAATCAACTCCGCCAGTAACTGATAAACCTTCATCGTTTCTGCCGGTTCGGCGTCGCCGCTATCGCTGATATACCCTTCATCACGCAGCGTCAGCACCAGAGAACTGAACACCGCCTTGTCGAAGAACTCCGGCGCGTTGATGCCGTGCAGCACGGAGAGACGTTGCGCGACAGTGCGGCTCTCTTTCTCCAGCGTACCGCGGTTAATCGACGGGTTGGCGCTCAACAGCCAGAAGGTAATGGCATAACGTTGCAGCGTTTCGCGCGCGCCTGCGGCCAGCAGCTGTAGTGTGCGAGAATGCGCCGGGTTGATATGCAACTCATCATCTTGCAGGGTAATCAGCCCCTGACGTTGCATCTCATTTGCCAGCGCATCGATAACGTCCGGCAACTCGTCGCGATCCCAGCGCAGGAACAGCTCCGCTTTCAGCATTGGGTAAAGCACATTGACGTGCTCCATCAATACGTCGCGGGAGATGTGGCGATGCTGGGTGACAATTGCCGCCATCAGCGAAGGCAGCACCAACATATGCGCAATGTTGTTGCGATAGTAGGTCATCAACACCGCTTGCTCGCGCGGCAGAATGATGATGTCGCCGATAGTGTCTTTCTCGACTTCAAACTTGTTCATTTGCAGCGCGTGATCGATAAGCTCGCTGGCGCTGGCTGAAGGAACGGTAGAGTCCGTGGAGTAGGGCACGTTGCGCATCAGATCCAGGTAGCAGTTGAGTTGCTCGGTTAACTGCTCGCGGGTGAGTGAGCGCTGACGTGATGCCAGTAGCGCAGTACAGCACAGGTTCATGGCGTTTGCCGCGCCTGCGTTGTTAATGCGTACCATCAGATCGGCAGCAATATTATTGACCGTCGGCGTTAACCATGCCGGACGCACCGCTTCGATGGGATCGATAGATTCACGCCAGTCAGGTACATGCTGGTTAAGGTAGGTCATCAACGGCATTGGTTCACCGAAGTTGACGTAACCCTGACCGAGATTACGCAGCTTGCTTAAACCGCGCAGCATCTGCGGCAGGCTCTCTTTCTCTTTCGTCGCGCCGCGCAGTTCTTTGGCGTAAGTACCCACTTCCATGACGTGCTCATAACCGATATAGATCGGAATCAGCGTAATCGGACGCGTGCCGCCACGCAGCATCGCCTGAATGGTCATCGACAGCGTACCAGTTTTCGGATCCAGCAAACGCCCCGTACGGGAACGACCGCCTTCCACGAAGTACTCGACGGAATAACCACGGCTGAACAGTTCGCCGAGATACTCCCGGAAAACGGTGGAATAAAGTTTATTGCCTTTAAACGTACGGCGAATAAAGAACGCCCCCAGACGGCGGAAAATCGGCCCGGCAGGCCAGAAATTCAGGTTGATCCCGGCGGCGATATGCGGCGGCACCAGCCCCTGGTGATACAGCACGTAAGAAAGCAGCAGGTAGTCCATGTGACTGCGGTGGCAAGGCACATATACCAGCTCATGACCGTCGTGGGCCAGCTGGCGAACGCGCTCAGCGTTATGGACGTTGATGCCCTGGTAAAGTCGGTTCCAGGTGAAGCCCAGAATACGGTCAGTCAGGCGAATCATCTCGTAAGAGAAATTCGCCGCAATCTCTTCCATCAGTGCAATCGCGTTCTGCTGCGCTTTTTCATGGGAGATTTTTTTGCTGCGCGCTTCATCTTCTACCGCTTTGGCAATGGCGCGGGAGGCGAGCAGCTTATTAAACAGATCCTGACGAGCAGGCAAACGTGGGCCTACGGCAGCCAGACGTTGACGGGCAAAGTGCATACGCGCCACGCGCGCCAGTTTCTGAGCGATAGTTTTATCCGTGCCGTGTTCATCCGCCATACGGCGCAGCGAAACTGACGGCGAGAAACGCACAAAACTGTCGCGACCGAGCCACAGTACAGCGAAAAATTTCTGTACGCCGTTAAGCATACGCAGCGGCGGGTTCACTTCGCCTTTTTCACGCCCCGGCGCGCGACCAAACATCACCGACACTGGCACCATCTGCACATCCAGATTTGGGTTGCTACGGTGCAAATCGAGATAGTCGTGGAACAGCTTAATAGACTCTTCTTTCGGCGTGTAATAGGTGAACACACGCGGCCCGCCGTGAATGAACACATAGCGCGGCAGTAGTGTGCCGTCGATTTCCAGCGGCTCTAACGGGTCAGGCAAGTCATGTGCCAGACACTGGGCGCGCAACGTCAGCAAATCTGCTTTCGAGTTGTACGGTAAAACGTACATAATTGGACGAGAGGTATCCAGCCCCAGTTCCGGGGCAGGATCTGCCGGAATAGACTTGCTTTTTACCAGGATGCTTAATGGTAAATTCAGTAATTTGTAGTAAATTCGTGGCCAGCCGGACATAAACGATGTAAAGCCTCTGGTTAATAATGCAAATGCGCGGCAAGGATAGCAGAAAGTCATGGGAAATTCTGTGGTATCCGCTCATGTTTCGCGCGGCGCTACGCAAACCCGAATCATCGGATTTAACGGTACACTGATATTGACGCTCATAATGTAAAAAGGTTCTTTCAATGGCCAATAATACCACTGGATTCACCCGAATTATCAAAGCTGCTGGCTATTCCTGGAAAGGTTTACGCGCTGCATGGATCAACGAAGCGGCATTCCGTCAGGAAGGCGTAGCGGTATTGTTGGCGGTGGTCATCGCCTGCTGGCTGGATGTGGACGCGATTACCCGCGTGCTGCTTATCAGCTCCGTGATGCTGGTGATGATTGTGGAAATCCTCAATAGCGCCATCGAAGCAGTGGTTGACCGAATTGGCTCTGAATACCATGAGCTTTCCGGACGCGCAAAAGATATGGGATCCGCTGCGGTGCTGATTGCCATTATCGTCGCCGTGATTACCTGGTGCATTCTGTTATGGTCGCATTTTGGATAACCCTTCCAGAATTCGATAAATCTCTGGTTTATTGTGCAGTTTATGGTTCCAAAATCGCCTTTTGCTGTATATACTCACAGCATAACTGTATATACACCCAGGGGGCGGAATGAAAGCGTTAACGGCCAGGCAACAAGAGGTGTTTGATCTCATCCGTGATCACATCAGCCAGACAGGTATGCCGCCGACGCGTGCGGAAATCGCGCAGCGTTTGGGGTTCCGTTCCCCAAACGCGGCTGAAGAACATCTGAAGGCGCTGGCACGCAAAGGCGTTATTGAAATTGTTTCCGGCGCATCACGCGGGATTCGTCTGTTGCAGGAAGAGGAAGAAGGGTTGCCGCTGGTAGGTCGTGTGGCTGCCGGTGAACCACTTCTGGCGCAACAGCATATTGAAGGTCATTATCAGGTCGATCCTTCCTTATTCAAGCCGAATGCTGATTTCCTGCTGCGCGTCAGCGGGATGTCGATGAAAGATATCGGCATTATGGATGGTGACTTGCTGGCAGTGCATAAAACTCAGGATGTACGTAACGGTCAGGTCGTTGTCGCACGTATTGATGACGAAGTTACCGTTAAGCGCCTGAAAAAACAGGGCAATAAAGTCGAACTGTTGCCAGAAAATAGCGAGTTTAAACCAATTGTCGTTGACCTTCGTCAGCAGAGCTTCACCATTGAAGGGCTGGCGGTTGGGGTTATTCGCAACGGCGACTGGCTGTAACATATCTCTGAGACCGCGATGCCGCCTGGCGTCGCGGTTTGTTTTTCATCTCTCTTCATCAGGCTTGTCTGCATGGCATTCCTCACTTCATCTGATAAAGCACTCTGGCATCTCGCCTTACCCATGATTTTCTCCAATATCACCGTTCCGTTGCTGGGACTGGTCGATACGGCGGTAATTGGTCATCTTGATAGCCCGGTTTATTTGGGCGGCGTGGCGGTTGGTGCAACGGCGACCAGCTTTCTCTTTATGCTGTTGCTGTTTTTACGCATGAGCACCACCGGGCTGACTGCGCAGGCTTATGGTGCCAAAAATCCTCAGGCATTAGCCCGTGCGCTGGTGCAACCGTTGCTGTTGGCGTTGGGGGCTGGGGCGTTAATTGCGCTGCTGCGTACGCCGATTATCGATCTGGCGCTGCATATTGTTGGCGGTAGTGAGGCAGTCCTGGAACAGGCGCGGCGCTTTCTTGAAATCCGCTGGTTAAGCGCACCGGCGTCGCTGGCGAATCTGGTATTACTCGGTTGGTTACTCGGCGTGCAATATGCCCGTGCGCCAGTAATTTTGTTAGTGGTCGGCAATATCCTCAACATTGTGCTGGATGTCTGGCTGGTGATGGGGCTGCATATGAACGTGCAGGGCGCGGCGCTGGCGACGGTTATTGCGGAATATGCAACATTGCTGATTGGTCTGCTAATGGTGCGTAAAATCCTCAAACTACGCGGAATCTCCGGCGAAATGCTGAAAACTGCCTGGCGAGGAAACTTCCGTCGCTTGCTGGCGCTTAACCGCGATATCATGCTGCGTTCGCTGTTGTTGCAACTCTGTTTCGGCGCGATCACCGTACTTGGCGCGCGACTGGGGAGTGACATTATCGCTGTTAACGCGGTTCTGATGACGCTACTCACCTTTACCGCCTATGCGCTGGATGGTTTTGCCTACGCGGTTGAAGCGCACTCCGGCCAGGCATACGGTGCGCGCGACGGTAGCCAGTTGCTGGATGTCTGGCGGGCAGCGTGCCGCCAGTCGGGGATCGTAGCGTTACTGTTTTCGGTGGTTTATTTGCTGGCTGGGGAACACATCATTGCGTTGCTGACGTCGTTAACCCAGATTCAGCAGCTGGCTGACCGCTATCTTATCTGGCAGGTGATTTTGCCGGTGGTTGGCGTCTGGTGTTATCTGCTGGACGGCATGTTTATAGGCGCAACGCGTGCCACCGAAATGCGTAACAGTATGGCGGTGGCCGCCGCAGGTTTTGCGCTGACGCTCCTTACGCTGCCGTGGCTGGGTAATCATGCTTTGTGGCTGGCATTAACCGTCTTTCTGGCGTTGCGCGGGCTTTCTCTGGCGGCTATCTGGCGGCGTCACTGGCGCAATGGTACCTGGTTTGCCGCAACGTGACGGTTAAAAATTCTGAATAAATAATCCTAAGCCAAATTGCTGACTACACTTAATCTCACGTTCAGAAGAAAAGTGAACGTACTCTCATTCACAACCTAACGATGAGGTCTTGATTATGAATAAAGATGAAGCCGGCGGTAACTGGAAACAGTTTAAAGGTAAAGTGAAAGAGCAATGGGGCAAACTGACCGATGATGATATGACGATCATTGAAGGTAAACGTGATCAACTGGTCGGTAAAATCCAGGAACGTTATGGTTATCAGAAAGATCAGGCAGAAAAAGAGGTCGTGGATTGGGAAACCCGCAATGAATATCGCTGGTAATTAATCCCTCCTGCCCGACGTGTACAAGGATGTACGCCCTCTTAACGCGGTTTCTTTTTCACCTGCACAGAGTGATCATGCTGGCACTGTTCAGGATGACGACACGCTTCCACTTCCACGCATGCCGCACAGAGCCCATGTGCTTCAATCACATTATGCCGCAGGGCAAACCCCATTTTTGCCGCCAGCGTATGCATAATGTCTTCCACGCCTTCTGCACACTCTTCTTTCACCGCGCCGCAGCGATCGCAAATAAACATGGCTGACGTATGCGTGGGCTGGTCGAACAGATGACAGAGCACATAACTGTTGGTGGATTCCACCTTATGCACAAAACCTTGCTCAAGCAGAAAATCCAGCGCGCGATAAACCGTTGGCGGCTTGGCTTGCGGTTCAGCTTCGCGCAGTAAATCAAGCAGATCATAAGCGCTGATAGCGCCATCCTGCAGACTCATCAGGCGCAACACTTCCAGGCGCTGTGGGGTCAGGCGCACATTACGCTGCGCGCAGATTTTTTCAGCCTGCGCTAATAACTCCTGCGTTGTGGTCTTTTCCATCGGGCACCTCAAAGTGGGGGTTAAGAATGTCCTTACTTTACCATGTTCCAGGAAAAACACCGAGAACCCTTATTGTTGCCGTAATGTTGATTTTCTGTTTTGTAGGTAAGGTGTTGTGTTGCCTTGTCGTACCATTATCAACACGATAATAATTAATAATTCATTTTTAAATAAATTGCTTCAAGTTAACTCGCTATTTATTTAACTGGGTTTAAACGCATACCTGTAGTTCAGAAATTATGAGCGATTTTTGATAGTGACCAGATGGCAAAAGAATTATAAGGAGGACACGGTACGACAAAAAAGGTAGATGAATCATGTTGAAGATAATACCCGGTGCAACTGGATACTTTAATAAAACACTCAATTCAAATCAATTCGATAATGAAGATGCAATCAAAGATAAATTAGATAATAGAGGTTCAATCAAAGGTAAATTAAATAATATATATGGTAAATCTATTGATTATGCAGCGCTGCGTCATCGGGATATAATTATTGCAAAAATAGATTTGTTTATTCAACGAATCACGCATAATTTATGGCATGCACGTAAAAAAATGTGTTTTTAATTGAGCAAATAAATGATCTCAAAATGTGGGTCAATAAGTATATTGACGATTGCACTGATGAGGATTTAAACGATCGTGACTTTATTGCATCAGTTGTTGACCGGGCTATTTTTCATTTCGCGATTAATAGTATATGTAATCCTGGGGATAATAAAGATGCAATGCCCATTGAACAATGTACTTTTGATGTAGAAACTAAGAATGACCTTCCCTCCACGGTTCAGCTATTTTATGAGGAATCTAAGGATAATGAACCTTTAGCGAATATACATTTTCAAGCAATAGGTTCTGGTTTTTTAACGTTTGTTAATGCCTGCCAGGAACATGATGACAACAGCTTAAAATTATTTGCTTCGCTGTTAATTTCACTTTCATATTCTAGTGCCTACGCAGATTTATCAGAAACAGTGTATATTAATGAAAATAATGAGAGCTACCTGAAAGCTCAGTTTGAAAAATTATCTCAACGTGATATGAAGAAGTACCTGGGAGAGATGAAGCGTCTGGCAGATGGGGGAGAAATGAATTTTGATGGCTATCTGGATAAGATGTCACATCTGGTGAATGAAGGAACGCTCGATCCTGATATTTTAAGCAAAATGCGAGATGCTGCACCACAATTAATTAGCTTCGCGAAGTCGTTTGACCCAACCTCAAAGGAAGAGATTAAAATACTTACAGACACTTCTAAATTAATTTATGATTTGTTCGGGGTTAAATCGGAGAAATAATATGTGAAGTTCTTCGATAGTATGGAAGGCATTATATAAAAGGAACCAATATTTATTGGGTTCTTTTTTCTCTATCAATGCTATTAGCAGGGAGATATATCACCAGAGTTTAATGTGTGATTTTTTATTTATCGTCGAACCTGGATTGTTTATCATTGGCCTTAACAAAGTTAACGGCTAATAAGATTATTTCCATCACTTCGTGAGAGCTTCATGCCTTGAGAGGATCTCAATTTTCTTTTGCAATGAGACAGGCGCTTCCTGTTGTTATGGTATAGTACCCCGCTATTGAGCCTCCTGAACAGTGATGCTGAATAACATAACCCCATGATATATCGATAAAATAATCTCTACATTTGAAAATGCACGGTAATTCTGAAATGCAAAAAATCAACCAAACCAGCGCAATGCCTGAAAAAACTGACGTTCACTGGAGTGGTCGGTTTAGCGTTGCACCAATGCTCGATAGGATGTACCGTTTTTGAAAAACAAGTAGTTATACACTTTGTGGGAGCCTATTGGGAACCCGGTGTTTTCATTTCAAGGTGTAATCCATGCGGGGCATCAGAATGAGATATAATGAGATTTTTAGTGTTCCGCTTGAGAGTCTATGATGCTTACCCTAGACGAGATAGGTCAATCTGTACGTAACAATATCCAGTTGATTATTGATCATGTCGGCTTACCTCTTGCTGTTGGTCCGCTCAGTGATGATGATTACAAGATTCTGTGTGGTGGCTATGGTGAGCTTGAATGGGACTATGCGTTAAGCACCTATGGCAACTCCAGAGAAAAGTATGAGTTCTGCATAAAACTTGTTCAGCAAGGTCGGGTTCAGGGAATACCATCAGGAGCAGCAATTTGTGTTTATGGGGTTGAAGAAAACATCTTTCGTATCCATATGATCGAAAGGTTTTCTAGAGAAGATGAATCTCACCCATTGAAAGGGCGCATGGTTTTACTCACTCTTATGAGTGCTTTTATATTTTGTAAAGCTGTTGAATGTAAAGTTGTCCACATTGTAGAGCCAGTACCAGAACTGGTGCAGTATTACGAGTCTTTTGGTTTCCGCATGGAACAGTGCGGTTATGTGATGTCTGCAGTCATTGATGAGCTGCAGGATATCTTTCTTAAATTTGCTCAGTAGGTATAGACGAGAAGGGTCTACAAATTGTAGGATACCCGTCCAGATTACCTTAAAGGTACATCTATGGCAGTCGTTTTGTGCTTAAACTACTAAGAAACGATGTCACCAATCGACATGATCGATTGGCATAAGTTAGCTAAACAAGCTAGCTTTAAAGAGAGGGTTAGAGACGCCTTTACTGTCTCGGGAGTTTTCTATGAAAGATCAAAAAGCAACCAAGCCACAGGTTAAGTTCGACACAATGAAAGCATTCGCAGGTATGGGTGCTGCTGTTGAAGTTCTGATGAAGGCTGCTCCTAATGCGTTCACTCACGCTACTGTCTCTGGTAAAGAGCAGCAGGGTAAGCTTCGTCGTCGCAAAGCAGCATGATCATAGCTGGTGCTTTTTGAAAACCCGCCTTTAGGCGGGTTTTTTCTTTAGTGATGTTCTTTGCCCTTCTGTTTGCCTGTTCTGACCTGTTCCCACTCGATACGTCCTTCTTCTCGTCTTTTGTCTATGTATTCCGCAAGATCCTGAATATTGATGCAACGTTTTGCTTTTTGTGATGTGCCGATGCGATATGTTGGAACGGGCAACTTACAAGCGTTTGCTTTTGCTTCTGCCGTGGCTGGACTCATGCCAAAGTACTTTTGGCTAACTGCTGAGAGTTCAATGTTAGGGGTATTGAATTCAGCCATCAGTAAAAACAAGGTGTTCATAATTTTCTCCATCAAAACCGGCTGCACCCGGGAAAATCATAATTCTGTGCTGGTGGCAGGAATTAATTTCTGCCAGATAGCGGAAACATATTTTGCCTGATGACGAGCATCAGCCAGGGCGTTGTGCCGTTCGCCATCGAAAGGCATGTCCATTTTGGGGTCGAATCCGATGAAACGCCCAAGCGTAACGATCGTGCGTACATCGTGGTCATTCCAGTACGCCCACGGGCAGATTTGTCCTGCTCGCTCGTAAGCTCCACGTAAAATTACGTTGTCGAAGGTGGCCCCGTTACCCCAGACTTTTAAATATTTTGTATTGTCTGCATGCTGATTAATGAAATGGCTCAGTTCAGATAGGGCAGATGATATCGGCATCGCATCATCAACACAGATTGCTGATCGTGCTTCTGAGCTTTGTCTTAACCACCACAGAATAGTGTCACCATCCGGCACCGCTCCCTGCTCCATAGCGCTTTCAAGATTAACAGCGGTGTAAAACTCCTGACCCAGTTCACCGCTTTGCGGATCGAAGAATACGGCACCAATGGAGACAATAGGGGCATTCGGTTTTTTGCCCATGGACTCAAGGTCGATCATTAAGTTGTTCACGTTAAATATTCTCCTGTTTGGCTATTCAGTAATCTTGCCGCGACGCATCGCACGTAGGTTTTTCAGGTTTGTTTCCTGCTCTATTTCGGCACATATTTTGCGATACTCATCATGCTCCACTCGTTCAAAATCTTCGTTAAAGCGTTTGATGCTAATCGTTCTCAGCTCGCCATCATTGCGTTTAATTCGGACCGAGTGATCACTACAGCTATGGATAATTACGGGCCAGTTGCTACTGTCCGTGTAGATTTGACCGCGCCGAATCAGGCTAAACATTCTTATTTTTTCTCCTGCTCTGACTGTTCTTTGATATGCAATCGAGGTTCCCCGTCTTTCGGCTCAGGCCATTGGCGAACCTTATTTATAGCCAGCTTTTTTATCATTGCCTGGGTAATCTGCTCATCACTGATACCGGCACGACGTTGCGCATCCCATAACAGGAATTGCATGTCAGCCCATTCGCTAAGGTCGCCTGGTTCAGCAGCAGCCTCGAGCGCTTCTTTGGAAAGGTGCTTCAGCGGACCAACTGGACCGACATCGCCGAAAGTAGCCTGTGACCACGCTGCATGCTCACGGCGTACCAGCTCGCGGGCAATAGCCCCATCAATCACCTTCAATACATCAGCGAGAATGTAGGCTCTGTTCCCGCCGTTTGAGTATTGGGTATCATGCAGCAGGTGTTCGCGTATCTGGTGCAGGCGATCGAGTGATACAGGACCGTGCGCCGGGTGGTTGTTAGTTGTCATGGGTTAGTCCTCCTTAATCCCATTGCAAAACTGATGCGAAATATGCACCGCGACACGGCGAATCACGAGGATGATGCCAGCCTGAATAGCCATCCTGACCACCTATTGGGCTAACTTTGTACCAGCACTGATAATAGCGGGCGCTACTTGCAAAATCAGCCGCACCATCCGAGTCGATTACATCTTGGGACACAGAAGCCTGAATTATTTCCGCTTCCGTATAATCGCCGCGCATAACGATGAATCGCGCATCTTCCGAGCAAAGATAATCACATGAACCGTCATATTTACCTTTGGCGGTAGGTTTGATTAATTTATCCATCTCACTCCCCCTTCACGCCAATGCCAGCGGCTACAAGTTCTGCGGTGTTGGCATCCTGCTGTCGGCAGTCGCATTCAATCTCAATCGGCTCGCCCCATGGCTGCGTGCCGCCACTATCAGTCATTCCTGTGTCGTTGCATTTCGGGCATGGTTTTTCCTCAAGCGCATTCAGCAACATACGGATCTCATGTTGTTGTGCTGCTATCGTTGAGTCTTTGGCTTCCAACTCATCCAGCAGCGCCTCCGCCTCGATGTAAATCACCTGCCGATCGTGGTCTGCCGGGTCGCTATAGTTGTCCTGCATGAACTGGAATTCTTCACGCAGCGCCTGTTTGTTGAGTGCTGTCATTGGGCTGCTCCTTGTCTGGCTCTGCTCAAGAGCTGGTTAAACATCATGGTTAGGCTGTTACTGCAACCAAACGGCATATCGTTAATGCGGTATGTTGGAATACCCTTGCGAACACCAGACTTCACGATCCGACCGGTGCCATAGAGCTGAGATAATGCTCCGGCGACCGCTGGGGTCTTTTTGTTCATACCTTTGGCGATTTCACCGCTGGTGGTATTCGGATGAGCCTGGAGATATTCAAATACGGTCATGGCGTTTTATCTTTACGTTCCTGTTCCAGTTGCACCAGAGACTCTTTTAATGCTGCGAACGTAGCGTCCAGTCTGGTGGCGACTTCGCGCATAAGCGGCGCATGCTTTGGTGGCAATTCAGCAACGGAGGCAAACGCCTCCGCTACGAGTTCTTTTACCTTCATGCGGCGCATTGGCGCTGCTCCATCAACTCGTTAAAGCGATTGATGAACATGCCGTATGACTGGCCAGGACGAACTGGGTTGATAATGAATAAATCCGTTGGGACAACTCCCTCGAGGCATGGCCAAATGGAACCTTCGTCAATCTCAAAATCGCGGCGTTCGCTGGCGAGCATCACCAGGTCGGCATATTTCACGGTTGGGTGTTGCTCAGTTGGTAGACCGAACTTCTGCCGAATGGCTGCGTCCACACGAGCTTCGATTGCCTGGTAATCCGGAAGCAGGCGCTTAAGTGGGGAGGGGATGTCCTGCAGGTAGGCTTCAGCAGCATCATGAAGCAGTGCTTCTAATGCAAACTCCTGCGGAACGAGGTGGCTGGTTAAAACGCTATGCTGGCCGACACTGTAAAACTCAGGAAGATGCCCTGCAAAGCGGCAGATATGAGACAACGCGGTAGCAATATCCTCGATCACGATATCGTCCTGTTGGATATCGAGGTAATTAAAATGTTTGCCGGATAATGTCTGAATGTAGCTCATGGTTTTCTCCATATTGGCGCGCTGCACCGCGCCATTAAATTAATGAATTGCTGAATTTAGCGTGCAGCAACCCAACCCATGCTTATGGGGGTAATTGTTGCCTGGTGTTTATCGCTTGGCTTCGCCGCCGAGAGAGGTTGTTAATCCGTTAATGAGAGAGATAAGCTCGCCGGTCATCAGAACAAAGTCAGCGTCGAACCGCTGAGCCGCATCCTCACGGTCGATATCGTCGTTTTGTTCTGTAATCTCATTAGAGAACTTAAGGCGTTTGATGCTGCCGTCATCGCAAAGAACGAACTGAATGCGCTGTTGCCAGTCGATAGACAGCTTTGTAACTACTTTGCCAGCTTCCAGATGCACATGAATTTCGTCACTGACCAGAGTCTGTTTTTTAAAGCGTCCAATACCGCCATCTTCAAGAATAGCTTTCAGTTCGGCTTCATCACCCAGGCCAAAGCCAGCAGGCGCACTACCGGAACGAACCCATTCGGTCATAGTTAGTTCGATCGGCGTTTCCATAGTCAGCGGTACCACCGGGAGAGAACCGAGAGTTTTACGAAGCAGGGCCAGTGAGTCTTCGGCACGTTTAGCGCTGGCTGCATCAACCATGATCAGACCGTCGGTGACGTTGATCCACAAACTAACAGTCGAGTTTTTGGAGAACGCCCGAGGAAGCAGGGAGTGCAACACTTCATCACGCAGCGAATCTTTCTCAGTTTTTTTGAGGCGACGCCCCTGATCGGATTCCAGACGCGACACACGCTTGCGCAGTTCTTCAGCAATGACAGGAGATGGCAGTATTTTTTCTTCCCGGCGAATAACCAACAACACTTGATTATTGACAGTGTGATGCAAGCGATCTGACAGCTGACCAAGTGGTGATACCCAACCGGTTTTTGCCATATCCTGGCTACCGCATGGAGTGAAGCGAAATAGTTCAAGCTGCTGTTCCAGCTCTTCCTGGTTGATGGTGAAATCGCGACTAATGCGATACACCAACATATTTTTGAAAAACGGATTGTTCATTCTCGGTTCCTCAACGCCTCTGCACCGGCGCTAAAAAGTTAGTTTCTCCATACACAACAGAGAAGGGCACCTGCATTGGTCGGCGGCTTGCAGAGACCGCTTTCTTTTTGCCCGGGTGGATTGGGTTATGAGCCCGTCGCCCGGTGATGCCCTTTTCTGTTGTGCCCTGAAAAAGGCTGGCGGTTACCGGAAATACACGGGAAAACACCGGGCCGCCAGAACAGGGAGTTACTTGTTATTGCTTTAGCCTGCTTTTAACCACATCAGGCGCGGTGGTATCTTGGTGTTCTCACACAACCAAGAGGGATGTTTATGGGCGCTTTTGATAACCAGGAAATTACGTTACCCGCATGCCCTAAGTGCGGCACTAAGACGAAGAAGAAAATCGCTTGGCTCAAGTCGAACAAAAGTTTCACTTGTCGATGTGGAGCTACTATCAATGTCAACAGCAGCCAGCTTACTTCCGAAATCAGGATGGTTGAGGACAAGCTGAAGAAGCTCTTTAAATAGTTTTTTATCGACTGATATTATTTCGTTATCAGAGGTTGGTTTTTCAGCCTCTGATTTTTTAGTCAGGATCATTTTTTCTACACATGTGACTACGCATTCCGAACAGATGGCAGGTTCGTCCTTACCACCTTTTGCGACGATCTTTATCGCTCCCAGTTCGGTTGCTCCGCAAAATGAGCATGTGAATAAATGATTCATGTAAACCTCTACCCCCAACCTAAGTTTTCTGTCAGCGAATCATCCGGTTATTCATATGCCACCGGCGGCTACTTCGTGGGCGTCCTGCCTGTTCGCTGTTGATGAATACATAATTAACCAATGGCTAATATTTGTAAACAACCAATAGTTAATTTTTGAGTGTTTAGGAATTAACTCAATGATTTTTAATAAAATATATTTTGTTGTTAAGTGATGACGTGCTTAAAAAAAACACCATCTACAAAAGAGGAGTGTTATGGAACGTGATGATCTGGAAGAAGACCGCGCAGCGTTCATTGCTGGCGAGATAGGCGGAGTGGTGATTCAGTTAATCATCGAAGGGATCGAAATCAACCGTGATAATATCGTTGAGTATCTGGAGGCAAAGCGTCGCGCGGTTGGTAACGTGATCCACAAAGGCTTGCTGAGAGATGCTGCGGAATTTGTGAGGAAAGGGCAATAAAAACCCGACGCGGTGGTCGGGTTAGAACAGGAGTTTAACTGCGGCTAGGGTCAGACCTGTGATTGTAAAGATCGCACCAACTATCGACCAAGTCTGAATCCTGAGTTCCTTTTGTAGGTCTTCTCGTGTCGCGTAATTAGACTTGATAACAGCAACATCAGTCTTAATGGACGCGATATCTACCTCAAGCTGCCTAACTCTTGCTTCAAGCATATCATCACCTCCGCCATCTCCGCCTCGTCGTGTTATTGCAGGTAGTTCACTATTAAATGGTACTACATTATTTTGCGGCGTCGGCATTTTTTTCATCTTCCGTTTTTGCCGGGAATTTTTCATTTACCCAGTTAAGAACTGAAAACGCATTTATATGTGTTTCATTTCCACAATTGTTGCATATTAGTGAAAAGTAATACTGGTTAGCAGTATCGGAATAAATGCTTTTTTCAGTAAAAACATTTACATAACTACCAAGCGCCATAGTGCATGGCATTCCAACACTCGCACTGACTTGAGGCACCGTTAACCTGTCATGCCCACATAGCGTGCATTTTAGATATATATTCTTTTCTGAGAAGTAAGAGACTAACATGTCCATGTTGATCCTTTCGAACCCCTGTTCACTCGCCATTCACATATCCTCAGAGTTAAAGTCGATTATATTTAATTGACTCATGAATCAATGCCTTACCCATGACATAAAGCTGATCCTGATTCGCCTCATTGATGTACCACTTTTCATATGCAGAGTTATCAGACAGAACAGCGAGCTTGTCACCTTGCATCTGTAGGCGCTTAACATGAAACGTCTTACCGTATACGAAAGAGTAAACACCGTCGGTCTGGAAGTGACGAACTGAGATGTCGACGAATAGTCGATCACCAGAAACGAGGGTTGGTGACATACTGTCGCCGTTAACAGTCATGACCTTCACATCTTCTGGATCGCGATTTCCAAAAAGCACTCGGGCATGTTCAGTCGTGAACTCAATGGCGTACAAGACTTCAACATAGTCAGAAAGCATGTAGGTGCCAGGTCCAGCACTGACAGATAAATCCAGAACTTCAACGCGATAAACATCCTGCTCTGGCTTATTAACCATGCGTTTCACTTCCCCTGTATCTGTTGGCTCACCAACACCGTATTCCAGCCATTCGGCACGTACACCAAGTACTTTACTGAGAGCCACTATTTTCTGACTGTCCGGTATGGCCTGGGCGTTGAACCACTTCCAAACTCCAGGTGTAGTGATCTCCACCCCGGCTTTATTAAGCAGGTCTGCAAGGTTTTTGTTTCGTCCCCGACCAGTTAATCCAGCAAGTTGACAAACTTGCAGCAGCCTAGTCGTGAAACCTTCTTTCGTTTCGTCTCTCTTAACCATTAGTTAAATATCCGGGAACTTGACTTTGCTGTCAGTTAATATTTATTATTAACTTGTGGTTAATTTTGTAATCAGGAGAGTCAATGAACGCTGTAGAAATTGCAGTAGAAGCTGTCGGTGGACAAACAGCAGCCGCAAAAATTTGTGGTTTATCCCCGGTAGCTGTTCACCGCTGGGTTAAAAACGCCTGTCTTCCTCGTACCGAATACACAAAAAAAACGGAATACGCGGAGTTACTTGCTTCTAAATCAGCAGGTCAGTTCACTGCTGACTGGTTGCTGGAAAATGCTAATCCTGATCGTCCAGGAAAGGTTAACGATCCATCAGCTTAAACGTAACCACAGAAATTAGGGGATAACCGTGGATAAACAACACTGGAAAGTAGAGCGCCAACCTGCATGGCTGGTGGCTGCAATCAAAAGAACTATTGCCGAAATGCCAGGCGGTTATACAGAAGCTGCTGAATGGCTTGGCCTGTATCGCGCTGGAAAACTCTCAACGGATGCGCTCTACAACAGACTGCGTAACGAAGGAGATCAAATTTTCCCGCTTGAGTGGGCGATGGTGCTTCAGGATGCAAGTGGTACTAAGTATGTCACCGATGCGATAGCCCGCCGTAGTGGTGGCGTCTTCGTTCCGCTGGTGGAGGTTGATGATCTTGATAACGGCGATATCAACCAGCGCCTGATGGAGTCCATCGAATGGATTGGTAAACACTCGCAGTACCTGCGTAAGGCAACCGCTGACGGGGTTATTGATCCGGCAGAACGTGAGCAGATTGAAGAGAACAGCTATCAGGTGATGGCTAAGTGGCAGGAACATTTGACGCTGCTTTTCCGTGTGTTTTGTGCGCCGGAAAAAGGTGACGCCCGCGAGTGTGCAGCTCCGGGCGTCGTGGCAGACAAATCTTGTATGGAGAAGTAATCCGCATGACCAGTTTAACGGCTTTTAACCGTTTACCGCAACTCAGGATGATCCCGGTACCGGGCGCTCCGTTGTTTCGGTATGAACGCAGAATAGCAAACCGCTGGGTGCCATGTAACCACAGTCGGGCGGTCGCAATTGTGGGGGTTTACTACAGGAAGGCGAAACGCTTATGCGCGAAGTTAACCGAAGGTTCAAAGACCACAGAGGGATCCCCGTTCGGGTTATCCGGTGGGAGCCTGAAACGCGGCGTGTTATCTACCTGCGAGCAGGGTATGAGCACGAATGCTTCAGCCCACTTGAGCATTTCAGGCAAAAGTTCAGGGAGATAGAGGATGAGAGCTAACCCAATGAAAAAAAACTTAACTGAGAATTTATCCTGCCAGGGCATTAATCCTCAATTTGATAGCCTTTTCTTCAACTTTGAACCTCTTTTTCAGGTCTTCGAGTTCTTTGGCGAGAGCAATGTATTGATCCGCAACTCCATATTGAGCAATCAGTCCGGTTGCCAGTTTAGCATCGGCGTTTTCTGGATCATCAACATCGATGATTTTTCCATATTTTCCGGTAATAACGGCAATACGGTGCTTGCACATCGTGCCCATTTCACCAGCAATGCAAGTGCATTCTATTTCGAGGTTACCGCTCTGATCGCTGATGGTTACATCGTAAAAACCATCACCGCTGCTGCTGTTAGCCAAAAGTTGGTAGATCACGTTGTATCTCCTTATTTTTTTGTAGCGGTTAACGCTCATCCCAACCTCATTATTGATCATGCTTTATTCCAGGTATACACTGTCTCGGCAGCGGCAAAATCCGTTGCCGGGATTGGCGTCCTGGAATTGATTAAAGAGCACAACCGCGCTCTGGCGGTTTTTTTGTGCGAAATGCATTGCTACACCCTGATTATGGTGGGGCGTGCAGGGGCATCGAAAGATGCGCCGGCTTCTTTAGTCACCGGTTACGCCAACCCTGCACGTCTCACCACCAATGAGATTGGCGTCTCTTGTGGTGAGTTGTTAAAACTGACTAAAGAGGCAGCCATCATGGCTACGATCCCAACCCTCGTTCAACCTGAAATTTCCGTAATTAACGGTCAGGCCGTTACCTCCTCTCTGGCTATTGCCGACTTCTTCACTAAGCGTCACGATGACGTACTGAAAAAAATCCGCGCTCTGGAGTGTTCGCTAGAATTCACTGCCCGCAATTTTGCGGTGAGTGAATACACCGACGCTACAGGCCGCAAACTTCCCTGCTATCAAATCACCCGCGATGGCTTCGCGTTCCTCGCTATGGGCTTCACTGGTAAGCGAGCAGCACAGTTCAAAGAGGCATACATCACAGCCTTCAACAGGATGGAAAATGCGCTTCACGGGGCAAGTGATAATTTCTGCGCAGCGCACAATGCCCACGTTGTTTACCTCTACATGTCTGAAATTCACCGCGTCTGGTTAGAACAACTTTATCCGATGTTGGTTTCTGTTCAGTCTCCGCTAGCTTCATCACTCTACGACTACATCAACGATGGTGTATTCGTTGCTGGGTTGGTGGACTCGGAACTGAACAAAAAGCACAAGGAGGTGCGAAAGTGAGCACTAAATTAACCGGCTACGTATGGGATGGTTGCGCGGCGTCGGGCATGAAGTTGTCTAGTGTCGCGATCATGGCTCGCCTCGCTGATTTCAGCAGCGATGAGGGCGTGTGCTGGCCGTCCATTGAAACTATTGCTCGCCAGCTTGGCGCAGGGCCTAGCACGATCAGAACGGCAATCGCAAAGCTTGAAAAAGATGGCTGGCTCACGCGTACACAGCGCCGTAATGGTAACCGTAATGCGTCGAACGTGTACCGCCTGAATGTAGCGAAACTTCAGGCTGCCGCATTTTCTCAACTGTCAGATTCTGACACGTCAAAATCTGACGCATCAAAATTTGACGCCTCAAAAACTGACCCGTCGAAATCCGTCAAAAACGGCGGTTTTGACCCGTCAGAATCTGGCGGGGATCCGTCAGTAAAATCAAAACAAGATCCACAAGTAACTTCAAAACCCTCTTGTCCGGTTGCTGCGCAACCAGACCCTGAGGTTGTGATTACTGATCAGGCCAGACAGGTCTTGTCTTACCTGAACCAGACAACTGGCTCACGCTACCAGGTATGCAGTACGTCGCTGGAGAATATTCGCGCCCGTCTTCGGGAACAATTCACGGTTGATGACCTGTGCCTGGTAGTGGATTACAAAAATGCCGATTGGCGTGATAGCGAGCAGGCGCAATACCTCCGCCCGGCAACTCTGTTCATTCCAAAAAACTTCCCTGGTTACCTGCAAAGCGCGACCAAATGGTCCAGTGCTGGCCGGCCTGAACGCGTTAACGGCAAATGGGAGACTAACTCAGCCAGCCGCGCAAACTTCCAGAGTGTTGATTACTCACTGCCAGAAAATTCGGGGTTCCGTTCATGATGACCAATAAATATTGCCAGGCGCTGGCGGCACTGCGTAGCAAACCAGCTCACGAATTGAAAGAAGTTGGCGATCAGTGGCGGACACCGGATCTGCTTTTTTGGGGGATCAACGCGCTATTTGGTCCATTAGTTCTGAACTTGTTCGCAATATGCGGGGAGAGGCCGCGTGAAACTGGTCCTGCCTTTTCCTCCGAGCGTGAACACTTACTGGCGCGCCCCTAACAAGGGGCCGCTGGCCGGTCGTCACCTCATTAGCGCTGATGGTCGTAAATACCAGAGCGCTGCCTGCGTGGCGATCATTGAGCAATTACGACGTCTCCCGAAGCCATCGACTGAACTGGCAGCGGTAGAAATCACTCTGTACCCGCCGGATGCGCGCCATCGGGATATCGATAATTACAACAAAGCCCTGTTTGACGCGCTGACGCATGCGGGTGTCTGGGAAGACGACAGCCAGATTAAGCGCATGCTGGTGGAATGGGGGCCAGTGGTGCCGAAAGGAAAGGTTGAAATAACGATCAGCATTTACGAACCGGCGGGTGCAGCCGCCTGATATGGAGAAATAGCATGAATCAGTTAACCGCAAAGGGTGTTGTGACAATGTCCAGCCGTGAAATTGCCAGGCTGGTGCAGAGCAAACATGGTGATGTGAAGCGCTCAGCTGAGCGCCTTGAATCTGCTGGTATTTTAACCGCGCCGTTGGCGCACACCCCCTACGAACACCCGCAAAATGGGCAAACATACGAGGAGTATTGGTTCAACAAACGTGATTCTCTGGTGATCGTTGCCAGGATGTCGCCAGAATTTACCGCCGCCGTTGTCGATCGCTGGCAGGAGCTGGAGAACAGTCAGGCCGTCAGTGTGCCACAAACATTGCCGGAGGCATTACGCCTCGCGGCTGATCTGGCCGAGCAGAAAGAACAACTCAGCCAGCAGTTAGCCGCTGCTGCACCGAAAGTTGAATTTGTCGATCGGTACTGTACTGCCAAAGGCTCAATGTCATTCCGCCAGGTAGCAAAGCTATTGCAGGCTAAAGAAACAGATTTCCGCTTGTTCCTCATTGAGAGCGACATCTTGTACCGGCTAGGCGGAGTGCTGACACCGCGGCACCAGCATATTGCGGCCGGGCGGTTTGAAGTGAAAACCGGCACTACGAGTGAAACAAACTACGCATTCAGCCAGGCGCGTTTTACGCCCAAAGGCATCGAGTGGATCGGCGGCCTGTGGACGGCACACATCGCTAAGGGGCATGCCGCGTGAGAGGACTGTTTACAGCCGAGACTGTTCCGCGCCTGGGGCTTGTGCTGTTAAAGCCAGGTAGCGATCTGATGTCTCTGTTCCAGCAGGGGCGTGTGCTGGTGGAGCCTCAGCCAAAAAGTATGGCTGGGCTTCCGTCGGGGCTGGTCCCTGATGCGAGGCAGCCGCTGGCAGAAGATAAATCCCTCGAGGAATTCTTCACCGACGAGAGGGTTATCCGCGCCGCAGGCGGTTTATCCGCGTTGGACTCATGGTTAGAGCGCAACGTTAAGGAATGCCAGTACCCGCACGCTGACTACCACCATCGCGAGCTGGTAACAATGCGCCACCCCCCAGGGTCAATGCTGCTCTGCTGGCATTGCGATAACCAGCTGCGCGAGCAGACCACCGCGGCGCTGGCAGAACTGGCCCGGCGAAATCTCATCAACTGGCTGATCAATTCGATCCTGTCTGCGCTTGGCTACAACACCGAGCGCGAACTATCCCTCGGTGAATTGTGCTGGTGGGCCGTTTATTCAGGCATTGCTGATGCAATCACGGAAAGGATGGCCCAGCATGCGCTTCGCTTACCGGATGAGCCGTTTTTATCCGTATATCGAGAAAGTGACATTGTGCCGATGCCCCCTGCAAAAAGCATTTTGCAGAAGAAGGCCACCCCTGCGGTCACGGCTGCGAAATTAAAGCATGGAGCAAATCAGGAAGTGGCCTATGACCAGCCAAAGGTTCTGGCTCTGCATGCGGATCCTGAATCCCCTGAATCATTCATGTTGCGTCCAAAACACCGCAGGTGGGTGAATGAGGACTATACCCGGTGGGTTAAAACCCAGCCCTGTGAAGGTTGCCGGCGGCCAGCGGATGATCCACACCATGTCATTGGTCACGGCATGGGCGGTACCGCCACTAAAGCCCACGATTTGTTCGTGATCCCTCTGTGCAGAGAGTGTCACGACAAATTACATGCTGATGTTGCAGCGTTCGAGAAAAAACACGGTACCCAGCTGGAGCTGCTATTCCGGTTTATGAATCGAGCGGTGGCGATCGGCGTAATAACAAAAGCGTAATTGTATGGAGCGCTGAGCATAATGAATTTACAAGAACTGGAATTTACGCGGATTGAACTGCGCCGCGCGCTGGCGGATTTATCAGGCTCGACAAAAGGACAGCTGCAGGCGTTCAGTGAGCATCCACCAGCAGATAAGAACAAATACCCCCGGCACCATCCTGAAATCGTCATGGAGGGTGGGGAAGGTTGTGGATCCAAGGTTGTAAAAACGATGGCCACTCCACTTTATGTTCTTGAGACAAGGAGCCGTCGCCGACCTTTACCGCCTATTAAGGATGCGGAGTTCGCTTGTTCAGCATGGCGTCGTTCGGTCAATGGTCTTGGGGAGCATTTGCAGGCATGGGTGCGGTACTGCTATGGGCATGACCTTGCTTTCCGGTACCAGAGGTTAATGTGCCAGCACGTATGGGAAGAGTTTCAGCGTCAGCATAGCGGCAAAAAAATCCAGGACCGTGTCACTAAAAAACTGGTAGGGCTTGTCTGGCTGGCGGCGCAAGAAGTTGCTGCCTCGCGTAATAACGATACCTATCAGGAGTATGCTGGTGCAGCTCTGGCGCGCATGGTCAGCGTTGAGCGTTCCACCTGGCTCAGAGTGTATTCATGCCACTGGGCGGCTTTCAAAGCGTCGTTTACTGAGATGGACAGCCAGGCACTAAGCGAAATTTTGTCACGGTACGAAGAGTACCAAGAACTGAAAGTGGCGGAAATGTGAGGTAACTTTCACTAACTCCCTCAAATGGGCTTGCAAAATGCAACAAAATAAGCGATATTTAAAGCTAATTTGATATGTTGCCATGAGTATATAAACCCGCCAGCGAGCGGGTTTTTCATTTTCACGTACTAAGTGGATGGGATTACCCGGCGACCATAACAACATAAAAAGATACTGTTTATACATTCATAGGAATTTGTTGTTAAGCTGCACTTACAACAAAAAAAGTCAAGAAATCTCCGAGAAACACCACTAATCTGTGCAAAAAAGATTGCATATAACGTATGTTCAGACCATATTTAGCGCATAACTAAAGCAATCTTGACCTCCACTTGGGAGGTTTTTTCGTATCTATCCCTTAGTGAAATCTACATGTTGTGTGCCGAAGTTGTTTTTTTACTACATGTAGTTTGTTGGAGAGCGCAGCCATGAACATAAACCAGCTTTATGACGATTTTGGTATCACCCCCGCAGAATTTTTGCCAAACGAAACAGCAACTGATTTTGGTCGCAGAGTAATGAGTACCTCATCAGTTGGTTCTGGGCAAAAAGGTGTGATTTATTCGACAGGTTCTCACCTGGAAAATGTTGATTACAATCAACAAGGAAATGCATCGTACCAACTGTATTCATACTAACAATAAGATGAACAATGCCTAATTGGAATCATGTTATGGGCGAGGTTGCAGTCCTCGCCCAAAAAAGCCCCCTAGACACAGTAAGAAGCAAATATATCAAAGAGATGTCGCAGATGACCGGACGTAACGTCATTGCGTACTACTCGGGGTTCCTTCAGAATAGCTCGCATTTATGTACTATGTCTGATGATGATAAAAATGGATTCATGACAGCGGTTCATGGGCTCGATGCCACGAAGGGGCTTGATCTCATTTTGCATACACCTGGTGGGGATATCGCCGCCTTAGAATCGATAGGTTATTACTTGAGAGCTAAGTTCGGTAACGATATCCGTGCTTTTGTCCCCATGATATCTATGTCAGCAGGGACTATGTTGGCTTGTTGTGCAAAAGAAATCATCATGGGGAAACAATCAAATATCGGTCCTTTCGATCCCCAAATAGGTGGCGTGCCAGCACATGGCGTGATTGAAGAAGCGCAGAAGGCTATGCAAGATATTATTAAAAACCCTGCGACTGCTGCGTATTGGCAATTTACACTGTCTAAACTCAATCCGACGTTCATTGGTGAGTGTGAAAAGGCAATCCAATGGGCAACAACAATTGTCAGTGAATGGCTAATTACTGGTATGTTTGATGGGGATCCAGATGCCCAGCAAAAGGCTGAAGCTATTTGTTCAAGCCTGAATAACCACAGTTCAACTTTTGCTCATGCACGTCATATTCACAGTGATAAAGCTAGCCAAATTGGTTTGAAAATCATACCGATGGAAGCAGATCAGGCATTACAAGATATTGTGTTAACGATACATCATAGCTATATGCACACTTTTGGTGGCAGTACAGCAGCCAAGATTATCGAGAACCATGAGGATGGCCGAAGAGTCTGGCATGTCCCTCCTGGAAACGCGTAAATTTCAGATTTTATTAAAAATGCCCTGACCTGAAAATCAGGGCTTTTTTACGCCTTCGTTCCTTCAATATGGAGGAGTTTTGCTGTGGAATGGGCGGCTGGTGGGTGTTGTAGCACCCGACCAACCATCAGCTCATGCTTACAGGTCACAAGCTAACCAAGGCCCATTGCTTTAGCGCAAAAGCAAAGAGAGCCTATCAGAGTTACGCTTATTGATCTATGAAAAATACTGTAAATATAAACAGTGTTGAGTTAGTCAACGCTGATAGCCTGCAATACATCGCCACTCTCCCTGATAACTCCATTGACCTGATAGTCACGGATCCGCCGTACTTCAAAGTGAAACCAAACGGCTGGGACAACCAATGGAAAGGGGATGATGATTATCTTCGATGGCTTGATATGTACCTCGCACAATTCTGGCGAGTGCTTAAACCTGCCGGCAGTCTTTATCTTTTCTCCGGTCACCGCCTGTCGGCAGACATTGAGATCATGATGCGTGAGCGGTTCAACGTCCTGAACCACATCATCTGGGCTAAACCGTCTGGCCGCTGGAATGGCTGTAATAAAGAGAGCCTTCGCTCTTACTTCCCTGCAACAGAGCGCATCCTGTTCGCTGAGCATTACCAGGGGCCGTATAAACCAAAGAGCGACGGGTACGCTGAGAAGGGAAGCGAGCTGAAGCAGCATGTAATGACTCCCCTAATTTCTTATTTCCGGGATGCACGTGAAGCGCTTGGCATATCCTCAAAACAAATAGCCGATGCGACTGGAAAGAAGAACATGGTGTCTCACTGGTTCAGCGGTAGCCAGTGGCAATTACCGAATGAATCCGACTACCGGAAACTTCAATCCCTTTTCACGCAGGTAGCCATCGAAAAGCACCAGAACGGCGAACTGGCAACACCACACCACCAGCTGGTGGCCCTGTGGCATTCGTTAAATCGCAAGTATTCAGAGCTGCTCGAAGAGTACAAATCGCTTCGGCGGCATTTCTCTGTTTCCGTATCCGTTCCTTATACCGACGTCTGGACACATAAACCCGTTCAGTTTTACCCAGGTAAACACCCATGCGAAAAACCCGCTGACATGTTGCGGCAGATCATCAACGCCAGCAGTAAGCCTGGTGATGTGGTGGCTGATTTCTTTATGGGGTCCGGTTCGACCGTGAAAATCGCGCTGGAACTTGGCCGCCAGGCTATCGGCGTTGAACTCGAGGAAGACAGGTTTAGCCAGACGGTGGAGGAAATAAGGGCGTTAACAGGGGAGTAAACGTGAGGTCGCTCAAGCGGCCTTTTTTATTACCTCAATAACACCCGCACACAGCGAGGTGAGAGACCATGAAAATGAATGATTCAGGGAACATTTTCACGCAGTTCTTCGCGTGGGTAGCAGCTCTGGCGTCAGCCATTGGTTTTACCACTCAGGATATGGTGTTCATGTTCTTTGGCGCCGCTGGTCTGCTTATCTCGTTTGCCTCCTATGTCAATGGTCGCGTGGATGCCCACCGCAGGCGTAGAGAGGACGAAAAGCGAACAAAAATGGTTAATGACTACCTGAAAGGCGTTGGTGATAAACCCCTTCACGAACGTCCTGCGGCTGCAAGCGTGGTCGTTGAGGCATTACAAAAGGAAGGTGAGTGATGGGATCCAGAGCAAAATTAAGCGCTGCTGTTCTGGGGCTGGTACTTGCTGGTGCGCCAGCATCCGTCATTCTCGATCAGTTTCTGAATGAGAAAGAGGGAAACAGCCTTACAGCGTACAAAGATGGCAGCGGCATCTGGACGATTTGCCGGGGAGCTACCACGGTTGACGGCAAGCCTGTTAACCCAGGTATGAGGCTATCGCCAGAGAAATGTAATCAGGTGAACGCCAGCGAGCTGAACAAGGCGCTGGCTTGGGTCGACCGCAATATCCAGGTACCACTGACCGAACCTCAGAAAGCGGGGATTGCCTCATTCTGCCCGTACAACATTGGTCCTGGTAAATGCTTTCCTTCGACCTTTTATAAACGCATCAACGCCGGTGATCGTAAAGGGGCGTGTGAAGCAATCCGCTGGTGGATCAAAGATGGTGGCCGTGATTGTCGATTAACCAAAGGCCAGAAGAACGGCTGCTATGGTCAGGTCGAGCGACGGGACCAGGAAAGCGCGCTGGTGTGCTGGGGGATAGAACAGTGAAATTTAATCTCTTCGCGGTCCTGGTTGTAGTCATTGCAGGTCTGTCAGTCGCCCTCGTCAAAAGTTGCTCAAACGCCAGTAGCCTACAGAGCGATAACGACGTTCTGCGAAGTGACAACTCTATGCAGGGGCAGGTGATCGCCACCCAGGCATTCAACTTCAATCGATTCAATCAGGTTGCAGAACATGCCAACAGGCTTAACTCCCTGATCGACACCAGCACCGAAGAAACCGTAATCGAATACCGGGAGATTCTCCGCCGTGAAAAAACCTGTGATCTGCCTGTTCCTGCTGACATTGCTGGTGGGCTGCTCGAATACGCGTACCGTTTACGTTCCAGCGCAATGCACGCCGATACCGACGGAATTAACGCAGCCGATGATAGTACCGCTGCCGCCGGCTCAATAACGTACTGCCAGGCTGTGCTCTGGATTAAGCCGCTGCTGGCCGTGATTGAAAAGGGCAATAACAATTTCGCTGGAATTCGTCAAATAGAGAGCGAGCGTCAATAGTCTTTATCCCTAGCAAGGGATAAAGCAACCATTATCCCCGCTAAGGGATAGGCGTTACAGCAGACACTCACCTAATGCCTGTTGCCATTCAGCCAAGGAGCCAGCCTATGAAAAAAGTTAAAGTTACAATTGCTCACCTTGAAGAGCACTACGAGGGTATTGTTCGAGCCGCAAACGTCACATTCCAGGTTATTCAGAATGAAAGTGTGATAGTGAAGGATTCTTTATCCGGTAAAGCTTCCCATCCCTTCACTAAAATTTACGCTGTCGATGTTGATGAATCAGCTGTACATGTGATGCATGATCGGCCTGATTTGAGCTGGTTAACAATTACAGCAGAGCTTGTTGAATAGTATTTATTTTGCAGCTTCAATTGCTTAGCATTATCTCCGGGTACCCAAAGGAGATAAATATGTTTGTTGCAGAAGGCTTGAAGCCTGACCTTGATAATATAGGTTGGGTTATGGGGTGGGGGGTTGTAAGGAATGCCCCGTGGCATTTAGTCGGTGTTTACGCCACCAAAGATGTGGCCGAAACTAAGGCAGCCTCACTAGGTGAGGGCTATGAAGCCCATTATGGCTCACATCGGTTAGGCTCTGACGACTTCATCCACCACAACTTCACGCGCAGTTAACAAAAGAAGTTGTTCGATATTTAGCCTCGCTTATGCGGGGCTTTTTTATGCGCATCGCACGCGCACACCGTAGAAAGTCTTTCAGTTGTGAGCCTGGGCAAACCGTTAACTTTCGGCGGCTTTGCCGTGCGACAGGCTCACGCCTAAAAGGAAATAAATCATGGGTCATAAAATTATCACGTTGTCCGGCGCGGCGACGGATGTTCTGTATGCGCTGTTTTTCCGTGGCGCGCTTCAGTCTGGTGATCTGCCAGCCAAATCTGGTGCTGCTGAGCTTCTAGAGCTGGGATTCGCTGAAACACGCCATACCGCGACGGAGTATCAAAAGGAAAATTATTACACCTTCCTGACCGCTGAAGGGCAGGAGTTCGCCATTAAGCACCTGGTGAATACGCGCTTTGGTGTTCCTGCTGGTGGTTATATTGGTGGCTCTGTAAATATTCAGTTTGGCCGGATAGAGAACGACCCACGAAAAGGCTATGCCATCAATGTTGGCATCTGTCCCGAAATTAAGACCGGCGTGAAGCTATCCCCTGAAATGGTAAAAGCGATCTCAGATGTTGTGTCCGAGGAACTGAAGAAGAGTCTTCGGCCAGGTGGCACGATATGGTCAGCGCTGTCGCGATGAATGGACGTTTAGACGTCCAAATGGGTGCGAATCAAGTCGCATTCCCGCAAATGATAATCATTATCATTTGCGGGTCCTTTCCGGCGATCCGCCTTGTTACGGGGCGGCGTCCGCGCAGATTCTCGCTATTTATGAAAATTTTCAGGCATTTGCCGTTTCCGTTCTTCTTCTCGCTAATTCATTGTTTTAACTGTAAACACCCCTGAAAAGAAAGGAAATGATAAGCCTTAAAAACGGCTAAATAGCCAGAGGGCGTTTCCTTTCTCTGTTTTTGTGTATGGAGTGAGCTATGGAGGTCAACAAAAAGCGTCTTTCTGAAATATTTGGGGTCAGCGTGCGAACCATTCAGAACTGGCAGGATCAGGGAATGCCTGTAGCACGTGGCGGTGGAAAAGGTAATGAGGTCCTCTATGAATCTTCCGCGGCTATCGAATGGTATTCCGCACGCGACGCGGCGATTGAGAATGAGAAATTACGGAAGGAGGTGGAAGACCTTCGTCTTGCATCGGAATCCGACCTTCAGCCTGGTACGATTGACTATGAGCGTCACCGCCTCACCCGAGCGCAGGCAGATGCCCAGGAACTAAAAAATGCAAAAGATTCCGCTGAGGTGGTGGAAACCGCATTCTGCACGTTCGTGCTGTCGCGGATGGCCGGAGAAGTAGCCAGCATTCTTGATGGAGTTCCTCTGTCGGTTCAGCGGCGCTTCCCGGAGCTGGAAAACCGACATATTGATTTCCTCAAGAAGGACATCATTAAAGCCATGAACAAAGCAGCTGCGCTGGATGAAATAATACCGGGGTTGCTGAGTGAATATATCGAACAGTCAGGTTAAGGGGCTGCAGCACTCTGCGCGCGCGGGTCTACTTTCGCTGTACCGACCTGAGCCGCAAACGGCGGTTGAATGGGCAGACGATAATTACTATCTCCCCAAAGAGTCGGCCTACCAGGAAGGGCGCTGGGAAACGTTGCCGTTTCAACGCGCGATCATGAATGCGATGGGTAACGATTACATACGTGAGGTCAACGTTGTTAAGTCTGCCCGTGTTGGCTATTCAAAAATGTTGCTGGGTGTTTATGCGTATTTTATTCAGCACAAGCAGCGAAATTCCCTTATCTGGCTGCCTACTGATGGTGACGCCGAAAACTTTATGAAGTCGCATGTTGAGCCGACGATTCGCGATATTCCGTCACTTCTGGCGCTGGCCCCCTGGTATGGAAAAAAGCACCGGGACAATACGCTCAGTATGAAACGCTTCTCCAACGGTCGCGGGTTCTGGTGTCTGGGTGGTAAAGCGGCGAAAAACTATCGTGAGAAATCGGTCGATGTCGCCGGTTACGATGAACTGGCGGCATTCGATGAAGATATTGAGAAAGAGGGATCCCCGACGTTCCTGGGTGATAAACGTATTGAGGGGTCTGTCTGGCCCAAATCTATTCGCGGCTCAACGCCAAAAACAAAGGGGACCTGCCAGATTGAGCGTGCTGCCAGCGAGTCCGGGCATTTCATGCGTTTTCATGTTGCCTGTCCGCACTGTGGTGAAGAGCAGTACCTTAAATTCGGCGACAAAGAGACCCCGTTCGGGCTGAAATGGACACCGGGCGAACCCTCCAGCGTCTTTTACCTGTGTGAACATAATGCCTGCGTCATTAAGCAGCAGGAGCTGGATTTCACTGAAGCTCGTTACATCTGCGACACCACCGGGATCTGGACACGCGACGGTTTATCCTGGTTTTCATCAACAGGCACCGAAATCGACCCGCCAGACAGCGTGACGTTTCACATCTGGACGGCATACAGCCCGTTTACCACCTGGGTTCAGATCGTTAAAGACTGGCTAAAAACGAAAGGGGATACAGGAAAGCGTAAAACCTTCGTGAACACCACTCTGGGCGAAACATGGGAGCCTAAAATTGGTGAACGGCCTGACGCGGAGCTCATGGCCGAACGCAAAGAGTTCTTCGGGGCATCCGTACCGGAGCGTGTTGCTTATCTGACAGCCGGGATCGACTCCCAACTGGATCGATATGAAATGCGCGTCTGGGGATGGGGGCCCGGTGAGGAAAGCTGGCTGATTGACCGGCAGATCATTATGGGCCGTCATGATGATGAAGCGACCCTCGTCAGGGTGGACGAGGCGATTAACAAAACCTATCTCCGAAAGAATGGCGTGGAAATGTCGGTATCCCGTATCTGCTGGGATATCGGCGGTATTGACCCCACCATTGTCTACAATCGCTCAAAAAAGCATGGTTTGTTTCGCGTGATCCCGATTAAAGGGGCTTCCGTTTACGGTAAGCCTGTCGCGAATATGCCGCGTAAACGCAACAAGAACGGCGTTTATCTGACGGAAGTGGGGACTGATACCGCAAAGGAGCAGATTTATAACCGCTTCACACTTCAGCCGGAAGGGAGTGAACCTCTTGCCGGTGCCGTGCATTTTCCCAATAACCCCGAAATTTATGATCTGGCTGAGGCGCAGCAGCTTACTGCTGAGGAGCAGGTTGAAAAATGGGTGGACGGGCGTAAGAAAATCGTCTGGGACAGCAAAAAGCGACGAAATGAGGCGCTGGACTGCTTCGTGTACGCGCTGGCTGCCCTGCGGATCAGTATTTCGCGATGGCAACTGAATCTTGATTCACTGCTCGCGAGCCTACTGGAGGAAGAGGGGAACCGGACCAATAACAAAACCCTGGCTGATTATGCCAGGGCATTATCTGGAGATGAATAATGGCGACACAGACTGATCTGGATGCCGCCCGCGCTGCGTTGCACGATCTCATGATGGGAAAGCGGGTGGCAACGGTGCAAAAAGACGGCCGGCGGGTTGAGTTTACCGCGACCTCCGTCAGTGACCTGAAAAAATACATTGCCGAACTTGAGTCACAGGTTGGCACCACTCCACGACGCCGGGGACCGGCAGGATTTTACGCATGAAAACACCTGCTTTGTTAGGACCGGACGGTAAAACCGCTCTGCGGGATTATGCCGGATACCATGGCGGTGCTGGTGGCTTTGGCGGTCAGCTCCGCGCCTGGAATCCACCGAGTGAAAGCGCAGATGCTGCGTTATTGCCTAATTTTTCCCGTGGTAACGCGCGCGCTGACGATCTGGTCCGCAATAACGGCTATGCGGCAAACGCGGTACAGCTCCATCAGGACCACATTGTAGGGTCGTTTTTCCGGCTCAGTTATCGGCCCAGCTGGCGTTTTCTTGGCATTGGAGAGGAAGAGGCCCGGGCGTTCTCCCGTGAAGTTGAGGCGGCCTGGAAAGAATTTGCGGAGGATGATTGCTGCTGCATTGATGCGGAACGTAAGCGTACATTCACCATGATGATCCGTGAAGGTGTATCCATGCATGCGTTTAACGGTGAGTTATGTGCACAGGCCACCTGGGACAGTGATTCCACGCGTCTTTTCCGCACACAGTTCAAAATGGTGAGCCCGAAACGCATCAGCAACCCCAATAACGCCGGAGACACGCGAAACTGTCGGGCGGGGGTCAGAACAAATGACAGTGGCGCCGCGCTGGGATATTACGTCAGCGAAGATGGCTATCCGGGGTGGATGGCGCAGAAGTGGACCTACATCCCGCGTGAGCTGCCAGGCGGGCGGCCTTCCTTTATCCACGTATTTGAACCCCTGGAAGATGGGCAGACACGCGGTGCTAACGTGTTTTACAGCGTCATGGAGCAAATGAAAATGCTCGATACACTGCAGAATACGCAGCTCCAGAGCGCGATTGTCAAGGCGATGTATGCCGCCACGATTGAAAGTGAGCTGGATACGCAAACCGCGATGGACTTTATTCTCGGCTCAGACAGTAAAGAGCAGCAAAGCAAGATGACCGGCTGGCTGGGGGAGATGGCCTCGTACTATACCGCTGCGCCGGTTCGTCTCGGCGGCGCGAAGGTGCCGCATCTGATGCCGGGCGACTCCCTGAATCTTCAGTCAGCGCAGGATACTGATAACGGCTATTCGACGTTTGAACAATCTCTGCTGCGCTACATTGCCGCAGGGCTGGGTGTGTCGTATGAGCAACTCTCTCGCAACTATTCGCAGATGAGTTATTCCACCGCCCGCGCCAGTGCTAACGAGTCCTGGGCGTACTTTATGGGGCGCCGCAAATTTGTTGCCTCCCGCCAGGCCTGTCAGATGTTTTTATGCTGGCTGGAAGAGGCCATTGTTCGCCGGGTGGTGACACTACCGTCTAAAGCCCGATTCAGTTTTCAGGAGGCGAGAAGCGCCTGGGGAAATGCAGACTGGATCGGCTCCGGGAGAATGGCCATTGACGGTCTGAAGGAGGTGCAGGAGGCTGTCATGCTCATTGAGGCTGGGCTGAGCACCTATGAGAAGGAATGCGCCAAACGGGGGGAAGATTATCAGGAAATCTTTGCCCAGCAGGTTCGCGAAACGATGGAGCGTCGCGCAGCGGGACTTAAACCGCCAGCGTGGGCGGCTTCGGCCTTTGAGTCTGGAGTGAAAAAATCGAATGAGGAGGGGACCGATGACGCCAGAGCTGCGTAATCTCCCGCACATTGCCAGTATGGCCTTCAATGAGCCGCTTTTACTTGAACCCGCCTATGCGCGGGTTTTCTTTTGTGCTCTCGCTGGTCAGTTAGGTATCACCCGTCTGACCGACACCGTGTCGGGCGTGACGCTAGGTGCAGAGCAGATGGCTGAACCGCTGGCTCTCTTTGGTGATGATGAGGACATGGGCCCAAAACCAGCGCGAAGCTACCAGGTTACTGATGGTATCGCGGTGCTGCCTGTTTCCGGGACGCTGGTCAGTAAAACCCGCTCACTCCAGCCGTATTCGGGGATGACGGGGTACAACGGCATCATCGCCCGCCTCCAGCAGGCAATCAGCGATCCGGGTGTAGACGGCATTCTTCTGGATATGGATACGCCAGGTGGAATGGTGGCGGGTGCCTTTGACTGTGCGGACATCATCGCCCGCATGCGGGATATCAAACCCATCTGGGCGTTAGCCAACGATATGAACTGCAGCGCTGGCCAGCTGATTGCCAGTGCGGCATCACGTCGGCTTGTGACCCAGACGGCCAGAACGGGATCCATCGGGGTCATGATGGCCCACAGCAATTACGGCGCCGCCCTTAAAACCAGCGGCGTTGAGGTCACGCTGATTTACAGCGGCGATCACAAGGTGGACGGGAACCCCTACGAGAAATTACCCAAAGAGGTACGCGCAGATTTTCAGGCGCGTATCGACGCTACCCGGCAGATGTTCGCTGAAAAGGTGGCGGGTTATACCGGCATGTCGGTTCAGGCCGTTCTTGATACTGAAGCAGCTGTGTTTTCAGGCCAGGAATCAGTTGACAACGGCCTGGCGGAGCAGCTGGTCAACAACATGGATGCGCTGAACGTTATGCGCGATGCAATTAACAAACGAACGATGATTTCCCGAGGAGGAAGCATGAAAGGTACTACTGCATCCGCAGATACCACTCAACCAGCAGCATCTGCTGACCAGACCGTGACCACCGTTGACGTGCCTGTTGCGGTCGTTACTGACCCTGCAGCGGGCGCAACTGTTGATATCAGCAGCCAGGTGGCAGCGGCGGTCGCAGCCGAAAACGGTCGCATTATGGGGATCCTGAACTGTGAAGAGGCGAAAGGGCGTGAATCACAGGCGCGCGCGCTGGCGGAAACGCCCGGGATGACGGTGGAAAGTGCCCAGCGCATCCTTGCCGCGGCTCCTCTGAGTGCTCAGGCGCGTACGGATACCGCGCTGGATCGTCTGATGGAAACCGCACCCGGCACCATAACGGCAGGTAGCGCTTCTGCCGAAGCGGGTGACGATTTGTTAAATACGCCTGTTTAAGAGGTCAACATGTCTAACACTGAACAATTTACGCACAATCAGCCCCTCGGGAACAGTGATCCGGCGCATACCGGTTTTGCACCTGGTGAACTGACGAAAGCAGTACCGGCGATGACGCCCCTGATGCTGGATGCCACTTCCGGCAAGCTGACCGTCTGGGATGGTGCTCATGCTGGCGCGGCAATGGGCATCCTGGCTGTAACCGCAGACCAGAACAGCGCGGAACTGGCATATTACAAATCTGGCTCTTTCCGTATTGAAGATGTCCTCTGGCCATCTGCCGTCACCGACGACAACATTAAACGTAACGCGTTCGCCGGTACTGCAATCAGCATCGTTTAATCCGCATTTCTACAACCATCATCATTCATAAAAGCCGCTTGCGCGGCTTTTTTTACGGGAAAAATCTATGTCCGTTTACACCACTGCCCAACTGCTGGCGGTCAATGAGAAGAAATTCAAATTCGATCCGCTTTTCCTGCGTATCTTTTTCCGCGAAACCTATCCCTTCAGTACAGAGAAGGTTTACCTGTCGCAAATTCCTGGCCTGGTCAATATGGCGCTTTACGTCTCGCCGATTGTCTCCGGCAAAGTGATCCGCTCCCGTGGCGGCAGCACGTCTGAATTCACGCCGGGTTATGTGAAGCCGAAACACGAAGTTAACCCACTGATGACTCTCCGCCGCCTGCCGGATGAGGATCCGCAGAATCTCGCTGACCCGGTCTATCGCCGTCGCCGCATTATCCTTCAGAACATGAAGGATGAAGAGCTGGCGATTGCTCAGGTCGAAGAGAAACAGGCTGTTTCGGCGGTGCTCAGCGGTAAATACACCATGACCGGGGAAGCGTTCGAGCCTGTTGAAGTCGATATGGGCCGCAGCGCTGGTAACAACATTGTCCAGGCCGGTGCGGCTGCATGGTCAACCCGCGACAAAGAAACGTATGACCCGACCGATGACATTGAAGCCTACGCGCTCAACGCCAGCGGTGTGGTCAACATCATTGTGTTCGATCCGAAAGGCTGGGCGCTGTTCCGTTCCTTCAAGGCTGTTGAGAAGAAGCTGGATACGCGTCGTGGTTCTAACTCTGAGCTGGAAACTGCCGTGAAAGACCTGGGTATGGCTGTTTCATACAAGGGGATGTTTGGCGATGTGGCCATCGTGGTGTACTCCGGCCAGTACGTCGAAAACGACGTCAAAAAGAATTATCTGCCGGACCTGACAATGGTGCTGGGGAATACCCAGGCTCGTGGCCTGCGTACCTATGGCTGCATTCTTGATGCTGATGCCCAGCGCGAAGGTATCAATGCCTCGACACGCTACCCGAAAAACTGGGTGCAGTCGGGGGATCCGGCGCGCGAATTCACCATGATTCAGTCAGCTCCGCTGATGCTGCTGCCAGACCCTGACGCATTCGTCTCCGTCAAACTGGCATAACTTCCCCCAGTGGCCCTGTCGGGCCACCTTTCTGGAGTATTTCCCATGACAGAAAAAGAAAAGCTGGTCGCCCGCCTGAATGAACTTGGGACCCAGCTTAACCGCGAGGTCAGTACCAGCGGCACCATTCAGGAACTGACGATGCGTATTGCTGAGCTTGAAGAGGAACTGGATGGCAATGCCGGGTCAGTTGACGGTGAAAACGGCGTGCAGAATGCTTCCGACAGCACCGACAGCACCGACAGCACCGACAGCACCGACAGCACCGACAGCACCGACAACAATGTTGCTAACGTGGCAAAAGTAAAAACGGAATCGGCCACAACGGGTGACCTGGTATCAGTAGAAACGCTGGCCACCCTGCATATTGACGCTCTGCATGCCACGCGTAACGAGCCGGTATCTATCGTAGAGCCTGGTGTGATTATCCGCGTATCTGAACAGGATGCCGACGACTTGATCGCAAAGGGGCTGGCTTTCGAAGTCTGAAGGGGGCCACATGGCTGATTTCGATAATCTCTTTGACGAGGCCATGTCGCGAGCTGATAGCGCTATCCGTGGTGTGATGGGCACAGAGGCAAAGGTGATGTCAGGCGCTTTGTCAGGTGCCACCCTGGTCGGTGTATTCGATGATCCAGAAAATATCGGATATGCCGGTGCCGGGATTCGTGTTGAAGGAACCAGCCCGACCCTGTTTGTGGAAACCGCCACTGTCAGGCAGCTGCAGCGTATGGACACGCTGACGATTAACGGTCGGCAATTCTGGGTTGAACGTATTGGTCCGGATGACTGTGGCTCCTGTCATATCTGTCTGGGTAACGGCTCTCCACCTGCATCTTCGCGTCGCCGTTAAGGAGCGCATATGTCCATAAAAGGCCTTGAACAGGCCATAGAAAACCTTAACAGCATCAGCAAAACGGCTGTTCCGCGGGCATCGGCGCAGGCCGTTAACCGCGTGGCAAACCGGGCCGTCAGCCGCAGCGTGGCAGTCGTATCAAAAGATACGCGCGTACCGCGAAAACTGGTAAAGCAACGCGCCAGGGTGAAGCGTGCGACGGTCAATAGACCTCGTGCACTTATCCGGGTAAACCGGGGAAATTTACCGGCCATTAAACTCGGTACCGCAAGCGTGCGACTTTCCCGCAGAAAACGGGACAAGAAAGGGGCCAACAGCGTTCTGCGCATAGGGCCATTTCGTTTTCCGGGCGGCTTTATCCAGCAACTTAAAAATGGTCGCTGGCATGTCATGAGGCGGACTTCAAAACCTCGTTACCCCATTGAAGTGGTCAGCATCCCGCTGGCAGCTCCATTAACTACGGCATTTAAAGAAGAACTGCCGAAGCTCATGGAGTCAGATATGCCCAAAGAGCTCCGGGCATCCCTTACCAACCAACTCAGGTTAATTCTGACACGATGAAACACAGCGATATTCGCAAGGTGATTATTGACGCGCTGGAAAGCGCGATTGGTACTGATGTCATTTATTTTGACGGCAGACCTGCAGTGCTCGAAGAGGGTGATTTTCCCGCTGTTGCCGTCTACCTGACAGATGCGGAATACACAGGGGAAGAACTGGACGCCGATAGCTGGCAGGCCATTCTGCATATCGAAGTCTTTCTTGAGGCTCAGGTACCTGATTCTGATCTGGATGACTGGATGGAGACGAGAGTGTATCCGGTTCTCGCAGAGGTTCCGGGTCTTGAATCCCTTATCACCACAATGGTTCAGCAGGGTTATGACTACCAGCGCGATGACGATATGGCGCTGTGGAGTTCTGCCGACCTGAAATATTCCATTACTTACGACATGTGAGGACCCTATGGCCACACCAAACCCGCTGGCACCAACAAAAGGTGCTGGTACCACCCTATGGGTTTACACCGGAACCGGTGACCCCTATGCCAACCCGCTTTCAGACGTTGACTGGCTGCGCCTGGCAAAGATTAAAGACCTGCAGCCCGGTGAACTGACGGCTGAATCTGAAGATGACACCTACATCGATGATGAAAATGCTGACTGGACATCAACGATGCAGGGGCAGAAATCAGCCGGTGAAACCAATCTGACGCTCGCGTGGATGCCGGGAGATTCCGGTCAGCAGGACCTGGTGAACTGGTTCGATGAGGGCACCGTGAGGGGATATAAAATCAAATACCCAAATGGTGTTGTCGATGTGTTTAATGGCTGGGTGAGCAGCCTCGGTAAAACCATTACTTCCAAAGAGGTCATGACCCGCACGGCCAAAATCACAAACAACGGCAAACCGTCGCTGGCAGAGGACGGCGGTACCGCGCCGATTGCTGTCACGGGGATCAGTCTGGATAAATCTACTGCAGCTGTCGCGGTCGCAGCCACAACGCAACTGGTGGTTTATGTCCTGCCGGCCAGTGCGTCAGATAAATCCTTCCGCGTAGCCAGCTCTGATCCTTCAAAAGCAACGGTCACCGTTAACGGCAATACCCTGACTGTCACCGGTGTGGCGGCGGGCACCGTCGAAATCATCGTCATGAGCAATGACGGTAACTTTGTGGCGATCTGCAAAGTCACTGTTTCCTGATAACCGGGGCGAAAGCCCCGTTCCCCCGGAGTAATTATGTTTCTAAAGAGCGAGCTGCTTGAAAGTAACGGCAGCAGCGTCACATTGTTCCAGCTGTCGGCGCTGCAGCGTATTGAATACCTCGAATACCTGAAACAACTTGAGGCGGTTGAAGCTGGTGATTTTCAGGCTGCCATTACCCTTACCGTGAAGAGTGGAGCATATCTGGTGGCAATGTCACTCTGGCATGGCCACGCGCTTAAAGGATCGCAGGGAGAAAACGCGGCGGCGGAAGTGGAGCAGATTCAGGATGAGGTCATGCAGACATGGCCGACCGAACTTGTTGCCGAAGCCGAATATAAGGTGAAACTCCTGTCCGGGATGATTGCGCCGGTCACTGATGACCAGGCTGAGCCCGGTGAAGAACGTAATGAACCCGCTGAACCTGTTACTGCGGAAAAGCCCTCGCCAGTGAGCTGAAGTTTGCCATGAAACTGGCGCGTGAGTTCGGTCGCCCGGACTGGCGTGCCATGCTTGCTGGCATGTCCTCAACGGAATACGGCGACTGGAAAATCTTCTACCAGGACAATTACTTTCATGATGCGCAGCTGGACGCACATTTCTCCGGCTTGCTCTACACCATCTCAACCCTGTTTTTTGCCGATCCGGAGTTAACCCCGGACAGTTTCAGCATTCTTTCCTCTGCACCGGAAGACATCGACATCGATGATCCGGATGACGATACGCTGATGGCGAAGGCTGCAGGTATTTCAGGAGGCGTGCGCTATGGCCCAGACGGCAGTCGGTGATCTGGTCGTTAACCTTGACGTTAACTCGACAAAATTCAACGAGCAGCTCAGCTACGTCAAAAAAGAATTAAAACAGACCGGCAATACGGCAAACGATGAAGCGTTACGTATCCAGCAGTCCTTCAGCCGCCAGGAGAACGCCGCGCGTAAGGCCGGTATTTCAGTGGGTCAGTATAACGCAGCGATGCGTATGCTCCCGGCGCAGTTTACTGACGTGGCCACGCAGCTGGCGGGTGGGCAGAACCCCTGGCTGATTCTGCTTCAGCAGGGCGGTCAGGTTAAGGACTCCTTTGGCGGGATCATTCCGACATTCCGGGCGTTACTGGGGACGATTTCCCCGTTGATGGTCGGCATTGGTGCATTGTCCGTTGCAACGGGCGCGTTGTTCTATGCCTGGTACCATGGCTCTTCCACTCTGTCTGATTTCAACAAAACGCTGGTACTGTCGGGGAACACAGCCGGACTGACAGCTGACCGCATGCTGGCACTGGCGCGGAACGGACAGGCAGCGGGGCTAACGTTCAACCAGACCAGTGAAGCCCTGACCGAGCTTATCAATGCAGGTGTGCGTACTGGCTCGCGCTTTGATGAAATGAGCCAGGCGGTGGCGCGGTTTACTGATGCCTCCGGCGTGCCGGTGGAGAAAGTCGCTGCAGCCTACGGCAAGCTCGCAACTGACCCGACATCGGGCCTGATCGCGATGGCCCAGCAGTTCCATAACGTTACCGCAGAACAGATTGCCCATGTGGCGCAGCTGCAGCGTGCCGGTGATGAGGCTGGCGCACTGCAGGCGGCTAACGAGGCGGCTACAGCCGGATTCAACGATCAGACCAAAGCCATCCGCGACAATATGGGGACGATAGAGTCTTCAGCGGACTCCCTGAAGCGCGCCTTCAAGTCGATGTGGGATGCAGCCCTCGATATTGGCCGACCTGACACCGCGCAGGAGATGGTGGCAAAAGCCGAAGCCGCGTTCAAAAAAGCTGATGAAATCTGGAACCTGCGTAAAGGTGACCGATATGTCAATGATGAGGCTCGCGCCCGATTCTGGAATGACCGCGAAACGGCCAGGCTTGCGCTGGATATGGCGCAGCAGCAGGCGGGAATTGCCAGGGCGAACGAAGAGAATGTATCGCGCGAAGCGGCTGCGGAATCGGATCGCCAGAAGTATGCTGCGCAGGCACAGGCAAACTATGCCAAAACGCAGACGGCACTGGAGAAATACACGGCCAGGCAGAGCGAGCTCAACAAGGCGCTGAAAGAGGGGCGGATCCTCCAGGCTGACTACAACATCAACCTGGCTGCCGCGAAAAAAGAGTACGAAGACACCCTTAAAAAGCCGAAGAAGACCCCGGCAATCAGAACCCCCGCAGGTGCCCGTGCCACCGATACGGCCAGTGCCCAGACGCTGGAGCTACAGACACAGCTGCGCACCCTGCAGGAGCATAAGAGCATCAATGACACCATCAGCCAGCAGCGTCAGGAGCTGTGGCGTCAGCAGTCCCGCTTTACGGTTCTGGAAGAGGCCGCGAAGACCCGAACGCTTTCTGCTGAGGAAAAATCCCTGCTGGCCAGTAAAAGTGAGGTGCTTTCCCGTGCGGAGCTGAATGCGAAGCTCGGCGATCAGATAGTGGCGCAGGAGCGGCTTAATCGCCTGCAGGATACGTCCCAAAAATACGTCACGCAGATCGGCGAGAAAACCCGAGCCCTTGCGGAAAGTGCTGGTATGAGCAGTCGTGCAGCACAACGTCGCAATGAAGAGGCCCAGCTTCTTCAGGGCTGGAAAAATGGTGGTGGTTCGAAGAACGATGCTGGTTATCAGAATGAGCTGCAGGCGCTGCAGGCGTATTACGCCGAGCAGAATAAGCTGCGGGACGACTGGCAGTCCGGAGCCAAATCCGCATGGGCAGATTATGTTGATTCTGCTTCAGATGCTTTTGGCCAGATGAAGTCGGCTGCCACCAGTGCGTTTGATGGCATCGGGCAAAATATGGCTGACATGCTGACGCGCGGAAAGGCTGACTGGGCTGACTTCACCCGCTCCACGCTCTCCATGCTGACACAGATCCTGCTGAAACAGGCGATGGTAGGCCTGGTGGATTCAGCGACAACCGCGCTGGGATTTGCAGGTGGCGGTTATACCGGTTCAGGCGGGAAATATGAACCTGCAGGTGTCGTTCACCGTGGTGAATTTGTTTTCACCAAAGAGGCTACCAGCCGGATCGGCGTCGGCAATCTTTACCGGATGATGAAAGGGTATGCCACGGGTGGGTATGTCGGGGGCGGTGGTACAGGCCCGGCTGCAGCACCTTTCGGTGTCAGTGTATATGCCCCGGTGACGGTCGAGAATGCTTCCGGTAACGCACAGCAGCAAAACGACGGAGACAGGCTGGGTAAGGCGTATCAGCAGGTGATTAACAAATCTGTCAACGATGGTATCGCCAGGGCAATCCAGCCCGGTGGGCTTATCTGGAATGCGACCAATCGCAGGTAACAGTTATGACGATAGAAACATTCCCCTGGGGCATTAAGGTTTCCAGCCAGCCCACCGAGGGAAGCAAAGACACAGTCAGGAAGGTCCAGTTCGGCGACGGGTACGCACAGGTGAGCGGCTCCGGCCTGAATGATGAGATTCGTACCTATGAATATTCCTTTTCAGGGGATCCGACTACAGCGAATGAAATTCACGCTTTCCTTCGGCGGCATAAAGTGAAGTCGTTTATTTTCACACCGCCTTTCGGCGATACCGCGCTGTGGCGTGTCGAGGCTGACACGCTCAAAAAGGTGGTTAAAAACGTAAAAGTGATAACCGTAACCGCAACGTTTGAACAGGCATTTGCACCATGAGTCTTAATGCTGATTATCAAAAACTCGAGCCGGGCAATGAAGTCCGGCTTTTTTCTGTCGATGGCACAGCGTTCGGTATGTCAGATGTACTCCGCTTCCACGCACATAACATCGCGCATACCCCGGAAGAGATTGAGGCTGCTGGCGGTGATGAAAATAAACTGCCAGCAAAATCTATCTGGTGGCAGGGTGAGGAGTATAAAGCGTGGCCATGCCAGATTGATGGGATCGAAGCTTCAACCTCGGGAAGTAGTGCCCAGCCAAAACTTTCGGTTGCTAACCTCGACAGTTCGATCACCGCGCTTTGCCTGGCTTACGACGATATGCTGCAGGCGAAGGTGACGATACATGACACCCTTGGTAAGTATCTTGATGCGAGAAACTTCACCGGAGGCAATCCGACAGCCGATCCGACCCAGGAGAAGCTGAAGGTTTTCTACATCGATGCAAAGAGCAGTGAAACCAATGAAGTTGTTGAGTTCACACTATCCAGCCCGATGGACCTGCAGGGGCAAATGATCCCGACGCGACAGCTTCATTCCCTGTGTACCTGGTGCATCCGGAATAAATATCGTACCGGCGACGGCTGCGACTATGCCGGCACCCGCTATTTCGATAAAAACAACAACCCGGTAAGCGATCCGTCGCTGGATGAATGCAACGGAACGCTGACGGCCTGCAAACTTCGGTTCGGTGAAAACAACGAACTCTCGTTTGGTGGGTTCCCGGGTACGTCGCTGATCAGGAGTTGATATGCGTCAGAAAACCATCGATGCGATTATGGCGCATGCTGCAGCTGAATATCCTCGTGAGTGTTGCGGCGTGGTGGCGCAAAAGAGCCGGGTAGAGAAATATTTTCCATGTAGTAACCTCGCTACCGAGCCGACAGAACATTTTCACCTGTCGCCAGAAGACTATGCAGCTGCTGAGGACTGGGGTACGGTGATCGCCATCGTTCACAGTCACCCTGACGCCACTACGCAGCCGAGCGAACTGGATAAAGCGCAATGCGACGCAATGCTTTTACCCTGGCATATTGTGAGCTGGCCGGAGGGGGATTTACGCACCATCCAGCCGCGCGGGGAACTGCCGCTGCTGGAGCGCCCGTTCGTGCTTGGCCACTTCGATTGCTGGGGGCTGGTAATGAGCTATTTCCGGCAGACCCACGGCATCGAACTCCATGATTACCGCGTCGATTATCCCTGGTGGGAGAACAGCTATCCGGACAACTTCTATCAGGACTGCTGGTACGAGTGCGGATTCAGGGAGTTTGACGGCCCGCCTCAGGAAGGTGATCTGGTCATCATGCAGGTGCAGGCCGATAAGTGGAATCATGCCGGGATATTGCTGGAGGGTAACATGCTGCTGCACCATCTTTACGGGCATCTGAGTCAGCGTGTGCCCTATGGCGGATACTGGCAGGAAAGAACTATGAAGGTTCTTCGCCATAAATCTCTGTGCTAATCTCTCATAAACATGAATGAGAGGATAAAGCAATGAAATATTTAATTTTAATACTTGGTGTTTTATTTTTGAATGGTTGTATTCCAAGGGGGATGGTTGACGGTGAAAAATACACAACTGAATACCGAGCAAGAGAAAAGTGTGCATTAGATTTTGAGGTGAGAAATAAATTTCATCAATTTGCTTCTGCCTCTAATTTTAAAGTGGTTAGGGTTGAGGGTGGTAATTATAAATGTATACAGGTTTTCGGCGATGAGTTAAAAAGGCAACAGATGGACTCAAATGATGAATATGAGGCCGACAGAAGTGGATTAACACTTAGCCAATATAGAGATAAAAAAGAAAGTGATTATGAATCATTGAAGAAAGCATACATCAACTACTATCAGGATAAAGAAAGAGTTTACGAAGAATATCGTAAAGACGGGAAACTACACACTGATATTTCTTCAGGTCCAGATGGTGTCATTAGAGCAACGTCAATACAGGGGAATGCTCGTTGCGATACTGTTATAGGGAATACTGGAGGAACATCATCATGTGAATAATTGATTAATTCTATGAGAGTGATAAGAGTATGGCCGAAAGAATGACCCGTATTGAGCTTGGTGGCGTGCTTGGGAAAACATTCGGTAAAGTTCACCACCGCCTGATTTCCCGTGTGAACGAGGCGAGTGTTGCGCTGGCAAAGACGGTTCCGGGATTTGAGCAGTTTATGATCTCCAGCCAGCGCCGTGGGCTCACTTATTCCGTATTCAAAGGGAAAAAGAATATTGGTGTTGATGACCTTGGCTTCCCGGTCACCGGCGATGTTATCCGCATTGTCCCGGTCATTATCGGGAGTAAAAAAGCGGGTGTACTACAGACTATTTTAGGTGCGGTTCTGGTTGCTGTCGGTGTGGTTCTTAATTTCACGCCCTGGGCTGCGGCTTCACCATTCTTCTACAAACTTGGTGCCGCAGTCATGCTGGGCGGCGTTGTCCAGATGCTTTCCCCTCAACCAGCAGGTCTGGCCAGCAAACAAAGCTCTGATAACCGCGCCTCCTACGCGTTTGGCGGGGTCACAAACACCGCTGCGCAGGGCTACCCGGTACCACTTCTTTATGGTCGCCGGCGAATCGGCGGTGCGATTATTTCTGCCGGGATATATGTCGAAGATCAGCAGTAAGCTAAGTTAAGGAGATGTGTATGTCTTTTGAGTCACGAGTAGAAAAAACTGAAAATGAAACATCTGAAGTTAATGAAACGGTCCCGCATGAGACCGTAGAGTACGATGCTTCAATGACATTAGGCGTCAATAAGCTTCATATTTTTGACGATGTCTTGAATTTGTGGTGAGTTTGTCTTTGATAGGATTTCAATAACTTGTTGCCTTGTATCTACTGGCAATGCTGCTGTTAATACCATTGTAACTTGTCTTAGAGCCACAATTTCTAAAGCGATTTCTCTAGGAATATTTTCGTCAAGAGTAAATCTAAAATCCACGAACTTTTCTTCGATCATCTTATTACTCCATTTTAACCGGGTACTTCAGCCATCCCTCGGTCAGTTAACGCCAGAGGCCTACCACTGGCGGGCTGAGCTTACACATTAACCAGGGATTCCTGTTACCAACAGCCTGATATTTAAACAGTAGCCGCCTTCGGGTGGCTTTTTTTATGGACGCGATATGGCTACAGAGAAAGTATTAAAGGGGCGCAAAGGCGGCAAATCCAGTTCACGAACTCCTACCGAACAGCCTGATGATCTGCAATCTGTAGCGAAGGCAAAAATCCTCGTTGCGCTTGGCGAAGGGGAGTTCGCAGGGCAGCTAACCGGCAAAGATATCTACCTGGACGGAACGGCGCTGGAGAATGCCGACGGTTCCCAAAACTTCAGCGGCGTGACGTGGGAGTTTCGCGCGGGGACGCAGGCTCAAAAATATATTCAGGGTATTCCCGGTACCGAAAACGAAATCAGCGTGGGAACTGAGGTATCAAGCGCTACAGCCTGGACGCGCACGTTTACCAATACGCAGCTTTCAGCAGTTCGTCTGCGTCTGAAATGGCCCTCGCTTTTCAAACAGGAAGACGACGGAGATCTGGTGGGTTACTCGGTCAATTATGCGATTGACCTGCAGACGGACGGCGGCACATGGCAGACGGTACTCAATACCAGCGTGACCGGCAAAACGACGTCTGGTTATGAGCGCAGCCACCGTATCGATTTACCGCAAGCTGGCAGCACCTGGACAATACGTCTGCGTAAGATTACCTCTGATGCCAACAGCGCGAAGATCGGCGACACGATGACGCTGCAGAGCTTCACCGAGGTGATTGACGCCAAGTTACGATATCCAAACACAGCGCTACTCTACATCGAATTCGATTCAAGTCAGTTTAACGGCTCTATCCCGCAGATCTCCTGCGAGCCCCGCGGCCGTGTTATCCGCGTTCCAGATACCTACGACCCTGAAACCCGCACTTATAGCGGTACATGGACCGGTGCGTTTAAGTGGGCATGGACGGATAACCCTGCGTGGATTTTTTACGATCTGGTTGTTTCTGACCGGTTCGGCCTCGGGCACCGTTTGACCGCTGCGAATATTGATAAATGGACGCTTTATCAGGTTGCCCAGTATTGTGATCAGATGGTACCAGACGGCAAAGGGGGCAACGGTACCGAACCACGTTATACCTGCAACGTGTACATCCAGGACCGAAACGACGCTTATACAGTCCTGCGTGATTTTGCGGCCATATTCCGTGGCATGACGTACTGGGGAGGCGATCAGATCGTTGCTCTGGCCGATATGCCCCGAGATGTTGATTACAGCTACACGCGCGCCAACGTTGTTGGCGGTCGCTTCACCTATTCAAGCAGCACCACGAAAACCCGCTACACCACAGCGCTGGTTTCATGGTCAGACCCGGGTAACGCTTATGCCGACGCGATGGAGCCGGTATTTGAGCAGGCGCTGGTAGCGCGATACGGCTTCAATCAGCTGGAAATGACAGCCATCGGCTGCACCAGGCAGTCAGAAGCGAACCGAAAGGGGCGCTGGGGCATTCTCACCAACAACAAGGATCGCGTTGTTTCGTTTGATGTCGGGCTGGACGGAAACATTCCGCAGCCGGGCTACATCATCGCCGTGGCAGACGAGCTGCTTTCCGGAAAGGTTATGGGCGGCCGCATCAGCGCCGTTAACGGTCGCGTTATCAAACTTGACCGCGTAGCTGATGCAGCACCAGGTGATCGCCTTATTCTCAACCTGCCTTCCGGAGCGTCGCAGAGCAGGACCATTCAGGCCGTGAACGGGGAATCAGTCACAGTCACCACGGCATACAGTGAGACGCCACAGGCCGAAGCTGTTTGGGTGGTTGAATCTGACGAGCTTTACGCGCAGCAGTATCGTGTTGTCAGCGTCTCCGACAACGGTGATGGCACTTTCTCAATCACCGGCGCATGGCACGACCCGGATAAATATGCCCGCATCGATACCGGAGCCATCATTGACCAGCGGCCGGTGAGCGTGATCCCGCCTGGTAACCAGTCGCCGCCTGCGAACATCGTGATCAGCTCGTTTTCCGTGGTGCAGCAAAATATCAGCGTCGAAACGATGCGCGTGAGCTGGGACCAGGCGCAGAACGCTATCGCCTATGAAGCGCAATGGCGCCGCAACGACGGGAACTGGGTTAACGTGCCGCGCAGCTCCACAACGTCATTCGACGTACCGGGAATATATGCCGGGCGCTACCTGGTGCGCGTGCGCGCAATCAATGCCGCAGAAATCTCGTCCGGATGGGGCTATTCAGAAGAGAAAACGCTGACGGGTAAAGTGGGCAATCTACCGAAGCCGGCTGGCTTCATCGCTTCTGAAAATGTGGTTTTCGGCATCGAGCTGAACTGGGGATTCCCGGCGAATACCGACGACACGCTGAAGACGGAAATTCAGTACAGCCTGACCGGTACTGATGGTGATGCGATATTGCTGGCCGATGTGCCATACCCACAGCGTAAATATCAGCAGATGGGATTAAAGGCGGGGCAGATATTCTGGTACCGCGCGCAGCTGGTTGACCGAACCGGTAACGAGTCCGGTTATACCGGCTGGGTTCGTGGTCAGGCCAGTATCGATGTTTCTGATATCACCGATGTGATCCTGGAGGACATCAAAGGGTCTGAGACGTTCAAGGACCTGATCGAGAATGCCGTTGATGCCAACGAAAAAATTGCTGGCATGGCTGACGACATCAAACAGGCCAACGATGAACTTGAGCTCCAGGCGCAGGAAATCGCAAAAAACGCGCAGGACATTGGGCAGGTTCAGACCAGTGTTAATGAGCTTTCGAGCACTGTCGGTGATGTGTCGTCTTCTCTCTCAGAGCTTGAGCAGACCGTCGCAACGGCTGATACCGCGCTGGGCCAGCGAATCGACAGCATCAGCGTGTCTATGGACGGCATGACGGGCGGGGTTAAGAACTCAGCCATTGCCATTATCCAGAACGGGCTGGCGCAGGTGGCCGCGCGTAAAACGTTGTCTGCATCGGTCGCCGGCAACAGCGCGAATCTGGACCGTATTGATGAGGTGATTGTCAACGACAGGGAGGCAACGGCGCGCTCGCTGCTGAGCCTGCAGACGGACGTCAACGGCAACAAGGCATCCATCAACAGCCTGAATCAGACGTTCTCCGACTATCAGCAGGCCACCGCCACGCAGATAGACAGCATCACGGCGACCGTGAACGGGCATACCTCCGCCATCACCACTAACGCTCAGGCTATAGCCAACGTTAATGGCGAACTCAGCGCGATGTACAACATCAAGGTTGGTGTCTCCAGCAACGGGCAGTATTACGCCGCGGGGATGGGTATCGGCGTGGAGAATACGCCATCCGGCATGCAGTCGCAGGTTATCTTCCTGGCTGACCGCTTCGCCGTCACCACGGCAGCCGGAAATAGCGTAGCTTTGCCGTTCGTGATCCAGAACGGGCAGACATTCATCCGGGCCAGCTTCATCCAGGACGGCACCATTGAGAACGCCAAAATCGGCAACTATATCCAGTCCAACAACTATGCAGCTGGTTCTGCTGGCTGGAAGCTTGATAAAGGGGGGACGTTTGAGAACTACGGTTCGACTGCTGGTGAGGGAGCCATGAAACTGACAAATCAGACGATCAGCGTCAAAGATGGCAGTAATGTTCTTAGGGTGCAGGTTGGCCGATTAACGGGAGTATTCTGAAATGGCTTATGGAATACAGACCTGGGATGCTTCAGGAAAACCCAACAACTATGGCATCAAACCCGTTTCCGTCGTTGGGCGAATACAGCTGGCTGCCGGGCAAACCTCCGGCAGCTGGTCTTTTACGGTGCCCTCAGGAATGAAAGTTGGTTTTGTTCTTTCACTTGATGAAGGAGGTAACAGCGTAGGGCGGCGCATTGTCGCGTCAGGGAGCACAATAACCGTAAGCGCTGCATCTTCTGTAGGTCTGGGTAATTATCCGGCCTCAAAGTGTGAAGTGGTCGTTTTCATGGAGAAAGCATAATGGCCGAATTTGGCGCGATGATATTAATGGACAACGGGAACCCATTTGTAACGCCCCAGTCAACGCCTTTTTGTCTTTACGGCAAGTACACTTTCAACTCCTCTGCTAATGGCAGTTCGCAGCAGGTTGCTCAGAATATTGCATTAAATGCTGACTACCCTGTGATGGTATTTATCAGGACCACAAATACCGCCCAGCCCACGCCAGTAATATCTTACCGGAACGGAGGAAATGTATATGTCGCGGGGGTTAATCCCTATAACAAGAGCTTCACGTTAACCGCATATATATTTGCCATATTTCCCCAGACGTTACCGAAATGGGGGATGGCCATCTGGGATGCGGCAGGAAAGCTGGTGCTCACTAATGAGTCCCGGGTGTTGTCCGACCTACAGACAATTGGAACGCCTGGCGCAAACGGAGGGATAAATATCGATCAGACACTTAGCGGGCCATGGGCTGTTGCACCTGCACAGCTTGGCCAAAGCATCGTTGTGAATAACTCAACCCAGCCTCCGACAATCTACACCATTAATGCTTATTCGGCGTGCAGGTTTGACGGGGCCAATACGAGGATAAACGCAGGGGGGACCTCCACTGGCACAGGCTCTCCGGTAGGGGTAACGAATACTGGAATTTCCTTAACCGCGATAAATACAGCGGCCTATGACTGATTGATCGTTTTGGGCGATCAATAACTGATAATTGATCTATCAAATCAATTATACCCACCTCTTTCATGTTGGTATTGTCTAAGTTCATGAATACCTCTGGATATCATCAAAATGATTAAGCTTCTTATCGGTATGGCTTGCGCTGCCATGCTTTCAGGTTGCGCTGGTGTACTTGAGAAACAGGAACCGATTTGCAGCGGCACGGCATATATGGGTGGCCATGAGAATACCGTTATGATTTACGCCGTTCGAAAGCAAAACAACCAGACGCAATACCGGGCCGGATATCCCTTTAACTGGCGCTGGGTAAGTGCGAACACATTCACAAGCACGACATGTAAATAACTCATGACTTTCAATGCAAACCTCGCCTCGGCGGGGTTTTTTATTGCCTGGAGAAAATATGCTTTATAACACAGGAACTATCTCTATTAACGGAAATACCGCAACCGGATCCGGTACAAACTGGACTGCACCGGCCAGCCAGGTTCGCGCTGGCCAGACGATTATTGTCATGTCTAACCCGGTTCAGATGTTCCAGATTTCATCCGTGAATAGCGCCACGTCAATGACGGTAACGCCTGCTGCATCACCGGCGCTGAGCGGCCAGAAGTACGGCATTCTGGTATCAGACAATATCTCGGTTGATGGGCTGGCGCAGGCCATGTCGCAGCTTATCAAGGAGTATGACGAGAATATTGGCGCGTGGGAGACGTTCGCCACCACCTCAGCAAACCAAAGCATCACAGTTACCATCAACGGCACCGCCGTAACCATCCCAGGCATCGGTAAACTTGCGCAGAAAGGGAGCAATGGTGCGCTTGCAATCGCTGACGGCGGGACCGGGGCAACGAAGGCAGAAGACGCTCGCAAAAACCTTGGTTTGGGAGAAGGTGCTCCAGCTATTGGCGTTCCGTTCTTCTGGCCGTCCGCCGCAATGCCAAATACTGTAATCGACAGTTGGTCCAGTATGGTGTTTTTGAAGTTCAACGGCGCGAAATTCTCTGCCACTGATTACCCTGTGCTGGCGAAAGTGTTTCCGGCGCTAGCATTACCTGACGCACGGGGTGATTTCATTCGTATCTGGGATGATGGGCGCGGGATTGATGTCGGACGTACCCTACTTTCAGGGCAATCACACACAATTATGGATCATGCACACAATATGGAATTGTGGACGGGGGACGGGCTTGCCGCAGGAAGTGCACGGGAAGGAGTAAACCCAGGAATACTGGCTACATACGGTGACGGGGGAATAGTTAAAACGGACGAACCCGGTCTTAAGGTGCCTTCCTCACTACGAGCTCTTAGCTCTCGTAGTGTTAAACGTTATGGTGAAATTAGTGGAAATGTAGATACAGAAACCCGTCCACGAAATATTGCATTTAACTTTCTGGTGAGGGCTAAATAATGATACCTGTTTTTGATGAAAATGGGCTGGCTACAGTGCCGGGCGATATGCGTTGTTTTTATTATAATGCAGTAACGTATGAATATACCGGCTGGTCTGATGAATATATTAATACTGGCGTAAGTATACCCGCCTGTTCCACTGGTATTGACCCGGGCGAAAACATCCCGGGAAAAGTGGCAGTATTTACGGGTAAGGGATGGAGCCATGAAGAAGACCATCGCAATGAGACCGTTTACTCAACTGAAAATGGCGCAGCTGTTACAGTGGATTATATCGGTGCCATCAAAGACGGTTATGTCACGCTTTCACCGTTAACGCCATACGATAAATGGGATGGTGAGAAATGGGTGACGGATACCGAGGCACAGCATAGCGCCGCAGTAGAAGCGGCAGAAGCACAGCGCCAGTCGCTGATTGATGCTGCAATGGCTTCCATCAGTCTGATTCAACTGAAATTACAGGCTGGGCGGAAGCTGACGCAGCCAGAAAACACCCGACTTAACGCTGTGCTGGATTACATTGACGCGGTGACGGCAACAGATACCAGCACAGCGCCGGACGTCATCTGGCCTGAACTGCCGGAGGCGTAGACCATTCAATATCTGGCGCACCGGAAGTATCGACCAGTTCCAGTGCGTCCAGATAATCCAGCCACAAATTATATTGCGCCAGTTCCTCACCTTTCAGACGACCAATTGATGCTTTACCTGGCCATTGTTTACTGTTTATGTATTCGTTGGCCTGGTTAATCAATTGCTGCTTTTTAGTTTCGGCTGATGCAATTTGTTCTTCACGTGTTGGTGGAGGAATATCTGCCCATGCAGGCAGTCCATCCTCTCCGACACATCTGTATTTTCCTTCTGGTGGTGTATCATAGAAATATTCCCTGAAAATTACTTCGTCTATATCAACACCTTTTTCTTCAGGCCATTCACCTTTTTCAACATAAAGAGACTGAAGTTCGTAAGGATATGCCAGGTTGTTTACGTACAGATATTTCATCATTACCAGCCCTTAGCGAAAAACGCACCACCTTCAAGACCATAATTGCAGTGAGCTATGAAGCCGGTAGTGCTCCAGTTGGTCGCCCCCCACATATTCCCGCCCCCGAAACCACCATCGCACACAATTACAATGCCCGGTGTCTGTGTAAATGGAATCGGGAATGAAACATTGGCGGATACAGGCCCGTGTTCACCAGGAAAACTAATTCGTCCCCACTGTTCAATTGAACCATCTGGCATTTTTCGCCAGCCTGAACCTGATGCATATGATGACATATCAGGTATCTGATTTTCCCCTGTTCCCACATTCCGTTTTGCCGCTTCTCCCAAACCAACCTTTTTTATAACCATCAAAAATCTGGTGATGCTTCGCCGTTTCTCCTGTTTTCATAACAGGAGAAATCCCATGATTTACGGTTATGCCCGAGTATCAACAAACCACCAGGACACTGAATTGCAACTAACGGCGCTCAAGTCAGCGGGTTGTGAGAAAATTTTTGAAGAGCATGCCAGCGGGAGGAAATCGAATCGGCCGGTTCTAAAACGGCTCATCGCCACTATGCAGCCGGGGGATGAACTGGTGGTCTGGAAGCTGGACAGGATAGGCCGCAACGTTCTGCATGCGCTGTTGATGTTCCAGCAGTTACAGGAAAAGGGTATCAACTTCCGCAGTATTACCGATGGCGTGGATCTCAAAACAGCCAGCGGCCGCTATAACTTTCGTAACATCCTTTCCGCAGCACAATATGAATCTGATCTTAATAGCGAACGTACCTTAGCAGGGCTGGCCGTAGCCAGGGCAAAAGGGCGAGTTGGTGGGCGTAGACCGAAGTTTAGCGACGAGCAGTGGCAACAGATGGGAGCGCTCATAGCGGCAGGGAAATCACGGCGTTATGTTGCACGTATCTATAACGTTGGGCTATCAACCCTATATAAACGATTTCCTGTTACTGGCATTCAAACGAAATAATTTAAAAGCAATTTAAAGAGTTATTTGTCTAATGTTGGAAGCCGCAGCCACGTCGTATGCAAGAACGTGCTGCGGCTGGCTGGCGAACTTTCGATAGTGCGAGTATTGAATGATTTCCAGCCGTTACCGATTTTACGTGTTAATTAGTGAACAAACCACTCGTCAGCAGATTCCCAGGTATCTTTCAGAGTCTCCTGAACAAAAGTTTTTGCAGAATCCTTATCTGCGGTGCGTGTAACAGAAAGGCCATCGTTGCTGGTGGCTTTTACGATCACCTCTACATCGTCATAACGTTTACTGATGCGTCGGGTTAATTCTTCCTTTAACGCATCCACAGCACCGGTTGGCATTTTAGTCATTTTTTCTTTGGCTATGCAGATTTCAATACGCATAAAAGTCCCTCTATACTGTGTTTGTATACAGTATTGTTTTTAACTGTATTGATAAACAGTGTCAAGAGATCTTATTTCTGCTCCTTTGGAGCTCTTCAAAACGATTATGTAAAGATTTTGGATACAGTTCGGTATATACCTGCCATAGCACGTTTAATGAACGATGCCCTGTAACCTGGGCTACTTCCTCAATACTAAAACCAGCCTCAAATAAGCGACTTGCCCCTTCTCTACGCAAATCATGGTATCGCAGATCCTTAATACCTAATTTGCTTCTTACCCTCTGAAATCCCGCAGTAACAGAAGTGCTGTTATATGGAAAAATGAATTCCGATTTTTGGGGCTGTCGTTGGACGATATCCCAGGCTTCCCCAAGCAAGGCTACTTTCATGTGGTTGCCTTCCTTTTTGCGTGGATCTTTCCTGTCTCTTACGAGTATAGATTTTTGTTCCTGGTCGAGATCTTCCCATCGTAACCGGCATACTTCTCCGATTCGCATACAGGACCACACAGAAAATTTGAGGATATCAACGAACGGAATTTTTGAGCATTTATGAGTAGATCGTTGTTGAAGGCCTTCAATGAGCATGTCCAGTTCATCAGATGCTGGTCTACGATTACGACGGTTTGATTTACCAATTAAACCAAGTTTAAGTAGATATGGACGAGCGGCTTTTGCTGGGTTTGATGTGTAATTAATTCCATATACAGGTTTGGCAGCATCCAGAACACTGCCAAGATAACTAACATCGTGGCTAACTGTAGCTGGACCTGCACCAGCGTTGTTTCTTAGCCTGCAATGTTCAATTACGTCATTTTCTGTCAGTTCAGATAGTTTGATCGCGGAGATGTCACTATCCATAAGCAGTTCCAGCACATATCTTTTAGTACGGCCTGCTTTACCTCCGGCATTTGGGTCATTTAAATATTTGTGTAGTAAGTCACGGACTGTAAGTCCGTCAACTGCATTTGATGATGGAATGCCATATAGATCTAATTCCATCACTTTCTGTGTGCCCCATGTTTTGGCATGAGCATGTTTAGGGAATGTTTTGCTTTCCCTGTAAGTGATAACACCTTTTTCTTTGATAATCACATTACAGCGATAGCGTGGTGTGCCATCGGATTTTAGTCGTTTCTCTATGTTATAGTACGCCATTACACGACCTCGTTATTTCGGGTTCCCATAAAACGTGGGAACCTGTGCGGGAACCTAACGCGAGAAAAATAGCCTGAAATGTTCAAAAATGCACGATAATCATGAAACACAAAAAATTAATCAAACCAGCGTGATGCCTGAAAAAACTGGTGTTTACTGGAATTCTCGGTTTAGCATTGCTCCTATGCTCGACTGGACGGACAGACATTGCCGCTATTTCTTGCGTCTGCTTTCCCGCAATACGTTGCTGTATACTGAAATGGTAACTACAGGGGCGATTATTCACGGTAAAGGTGATTACCTGGCGTATAGTGAAGAAGAACATCCGGTAGCGTTGCAACTCGGCGGTAGCGATCCGGCGGCGCTGGCGCAGTGTGCGAAGCTGGCAGAAGCGCGTGGATATGATGAGATCAACCTGAATGTCGGCTGCCCGTCTGATCGGGTGCAGAACGGCATGTTTGGTGCGTGTCTGATGGGTAATGCGCAGCTGGTTGCCGACTGCGTGAAAGCGATGCGCGATGTGGTGTCGATTCCAGTGACGGTGAAAACGCGTATTGGCATCGATGACCAGGACAGCTATGAATTTCTCTGCGATTTCATCAACACTGTTTCCGGCAAAGGCGAGTGTGAGATGTTTATCATCCACGCACGTAAAGCCTGGCTTTCGGGGTTAAGCCCGAAAGAAAACCGTGAAATCCCGCCGCTCGATTATCCGCGTGTGTATCAACTGAAGCGTGACTTTCCGCATCTGACAATGTCGATTAACGGTGGTATCAAGTCGCTGGAAGAGGCCAAAGCACACCTGCAACATATGGATGGCGTGATGGTCGGGCGCGAGGCGTATCAGAATCCGGGTATTCTGGCGGCGGTAGACCGGGAGATCTTTGGTTCCTCGGATACCGATGCCGATCCGGTGGCGGTAGTGCGCGCCATGTATCCGTACATTGAGCGTGAACTCAGCCAGGGGACGTATCTCGGCCATATTACCCGGCATATGTTGGGCTTGTTCCAGGGTATTCCTGGCGCGCGGCAGTGGCGGCGTTATTTAAGTGAAAATGCCCATAAAGCGGGTGCAGACATTAATGTGCTGGAACACGCGCTCAAACTGGTGGCGGATAAGCGTTAACTTTTCACCAAAAAGTAGTCAAATTCACCACGCCCTGCGCACCGTCGCGGGGCGTTTTGCTGTTAAATCAATAGATTATTTTTGGCATGATTCTTGTAATGCCAGCAAGAGATTTCATATTTGGGAGAGCATCATGCTGGAACTACTTTTTGTGATTGGCTTTTTTGTCATGCTGATGGTCACCGGCGTTTCGTTGCTGGGCATTATCGCCGCGCTGGTTGTGGCGACGGCCATTATGTTCCTCGGCGGTATGCTGGCATTGATGATTAAGTTGCTGCCGTGGTTACTACTGGCGATTGCGGTGGTGTGGGTTATTAAGGCGATTAAAGCACCAAAAGTGCCGAAATATCAGCGTTATGACCGCTGGCGTTACTAAGGGATTGTGCGGATGATCACAACCTAAGGTTTTATCCTTAGAACAAAATAGGAATTGATAATCAAATCTGTCACTATTGCGCCTCTAACAGATTCATCGTGCTGTACCCTACATACAGCCGAACTATAAAAAGAAAGGGCTTCCCAGGTGGAAGCCCTATTTCTTTTATGGAATCAGCAGGCTGGAACCTTGCGTCGCCCGGCTTTCCAGAATCTCATGCGCACGCTGCGCATCCTTCAGCGGATATTTCTGCTGCTCGGCGACATCGACCTTAATCACACCGCTGGCAATCAAAGAGAACAGTTCATTACTGGCCTCGGTTAATTCCTCCCGCGTGGTGATATAGCCTTGCAGGGAAGGGCGTGTCACATACAACGAGCCTTTTTGATTGAGAATGCCTAAGTTCACACCGGTAACCGCACCTGATGAGTTGCCAAAACTGACCATTAAGCCGCGGCGTTGCAGGCAATCCAGCGACCGTTCCCAGGTGTCTCTGCCCACGGAATCGTACACTACGCGCACTTTCTTACCGCCGGTGATCTCTTTCAATCGCTCGACCAGATTCTCTTCACGATAGTTAATAACCTGCCACGCGCCGGCTTTTAGCGCGCTCTGCGCTTTTTGCGCGGTTCCTACGGTGCCGATAAGTTTCGCGCCCAGGGCTTTTGCCCACTGGCAGGCAATTAAGCCAACGCCGCCAGCCGCTGCGTGGAACAGGAACTGTTCATCGGGTTTAATTTCATAGGTTTTGCGCAGCAGATAATAAACCGTTAAGCCTTTCAGGAAAGATGCTGCAGCTTGCTCAAAAGAAATTGCCGCAGGCAGAATCGCCGCTTTATCCGCATTAATGTTATGCACAGAGCTGTAAGCGCCTAACGCCGACTGCGCATAGACTACACGATCGCCTGCCTTAATATGCTTTACACCACTGCCGACTTTACTCACGATGCCTGCCGCTTCGGTACCTAATCCGCTGGGTAGTGATGGCGGCGGGTAAAGGCCGCTGCGGATATACGTGTCGATAAAATTGATGCCGATGGCTTTATTTTCGACCTGGATTTCATTCTCTGCCGGATCGGCAGGAGTGAACTCTACGGCTTGAAGTACTTCCGGGCCACCGTGCTTGTGAAATTCAATTCGTGTTGCCATGTGTCCTCCAGAACGTATCGTCAGGGTCTGCTTCATATGGTAAAGTTTCGACCCATTCTTTATCTCGGTAACTCCATTCACTATGGCAGGAAATAAACCCTTCAACAAACAGCAGGCTGAACCCCGCGAACGCGATCCACAAGTTGCCGGGCTGAAAGTGCCTCCGCACTCGATCGAAGCGGAGCAGTCGGTGTTGGGCGGTTTAATGCTGGATAACGAACGCTGGGACGATGTAGCCGAGCGTGTGGTGGCAGACGATTTTTACACCCGCCCACACCGCCATATCTTTACTGAAATGGCGCGTTTGCAGGAAAGCGGTAGTCCTATCGATCTGATTACCCTTGCGGAATCGCTGGAACGCCAGGGGCAACTCGATAGCGTCGGTGGTTTTGCTTATCTGGCAGAGCTGTCAAAAAATACGCCAAGTGCGGCGAACATCAGTGCTTATGCTGACATCGTGCGTGAACGTGCCGTTGTCCGTGAGATGATCTCGGTTGCGAATGAGATTGCTGAAGCCGGTTTTGATCCGCAGGGGCGTACCAGCGAAGATCTGCTGGACCTTGCTGAATCCCGCGTCTTTAAAATTGCCGAAAGTCGTGCAAACAAAGACGAAGGGCCGAAGAACATCGCCGATGTGCTCGACGCAACCGTGGCGCGTATTGAGCAGTTGTTTCAGCAGCCACACGATGGCGTTACCGGAGTAAACACCGGTTATGACGATCTCAACAAAAAAACCGCTGGCTTGCAGCCGTCGGATTTGATCATCGTCGCCGCGCGTCCGTCGATGGGTAAAACAACATTTGCGATGAACCTCGTCGAAAACGCGGCGATGTTGCAGGATAAACCAGTACTTATCTTCTCGCTGGAGATGCCATCAGAACAGATCATGATGCGTTCTCTGGCGTCGCTGTCGCGCGTTGACCAGACTAAAATCCGTACCGGGCAGCTCGATGATGAAGACTGGGCGCGCATTTCCGGCACCATGGGTATTTTGCTCGAAAAACGCAATATCTATATCGATGACTCTTCCGGCCTGACGCCAACGGAAGTGCGTTCCCGCGCACGCCGTATTGCCCGTGAACACGGCGGCATCGGGCTTATCATGATCGACTACCTGCAACTGATGCGCGTACCGGCGCTTTCCGATAACCGTACGCTGGAAATTGCAGAAATCTCCCGCTCGCTGAAAGCACTGGCGAAAGAACTGAACGTGCCGGTGGTGGCGCTGTCCCAGTTGAACCGTTCTCTGGAACAACGTGCCGACAAACGCCCGGTCAACTCCGACCTGCGTGAATCTGGCTCCATTGAGCAGGACGCCGACTTGATCATGTTTATCTATCGTGACGAGGTCTATCACGAGAACAGTGATTTAAAAGGCATCGCGGAAATTATTATCGGTAAACAACGTAACGGCCCAATCGGGACGGTACGCCTGACCTTTAACGGTCAATGGTCGCGCTTCGACAACTATGCGGGGCCGCAGTACGACGACGAATAATAATTATTTTATGAATTAGGTAATTAAAGCAAACACTTATCAAGGAACACAAATGCAAGCGGCAACTGTTGTGATTAACCGCCGCGCTCTGCGACACAACCTGCAACGTCTTCGTGAACTGGCACCTGCCAGTAAAATGGTTGCGGTGGTGAAAGCGAACGCTTATGGTCACGGTCTTCTTGAGACCGCGCGAACGCTCCCCGATGCTGACGCCTTTGGCGTAGCCCGTCTCGAAGAAGCTCTGCGACTGCGTGCGGGGGGAATCACCAAACCTGTACTGTTACTCGAAGGCTTTTTTGATGCCAGAGATCTGCCGACGATTTCTGCGCAACATTTTCATACCGCCGTGCATAACGAAGAACAGCTGGCTGCGCTGGAAGAGGCTAGCCTGGACGAGCCGGTTACCGTCTGGATGAAACTCGATACCGGTATGCACCGTCTGGGCGTAAGGCCGGAACAGGCTGAGGCGTTTTATCATCGCCTGACCCAGTGCAAAAACGTTCGTCAGCCGGTGAATATCGTCAGCCATTTTGCGCGCGCGGATGAACCAAAATGTGGCGCAACCGAGAAACAACTCGCTATCTTTAATACCTTTTGCGAAGGCAAACCTGGTCAACGTTCCATTGCCGCATCGGGTGGCATTCTGCTGTGGCCACAGTCGCATTTTGACTGGGTGCGCCCGGGCATCATTCTTTATGGCGTCTCGCCGCTGGAAGATCGCTCCACCGGTGCCGATTTTGGCTGTCAGCCAGTGATGTCACTAACCTCCAGCCTGATTGCCGTGCGTGAGCATAAAGCCGGAGAACCTGTTGGTTATGGTGGAACCTGGGTAAGCGAACGTGATACCCGTCTTGGCGTAGTCGCGATGGGCTATGGCGATGGTTATCCGCGCGCCGCGCCGTCCGGTACGCCAGTGCTGGTGAACGGTCGCGAAGTACCGATTGTCGGGCGCGTGGCGATGGATATGATCTGCGTAGACTTAGGTCCACAGGCGCAGGACAAAGCCGGGGATCCGGTCATTTTATGGGGCGAAGGTTTGCCCGTAGAACGTATCGCTGAAATGACGAAAGTAAGCGCTTACGAACTTATTACGCGCCTGACTTCAAGGGTCGCGATGAAATACGTGGATTAATCGTTCTGTAATATTTGATTGTCTGTGCCGGATGCGGCGTGAATGCCTTATCCGGCCAATAAAATCCTAAAAATTCAATAAGTTGATGTTCTTTCATGCTCTTATAAAGGTCGTGCCTCTGGCGGATGTACGTTTGTCATGAGTCTCACTCTGTTGCTAATTGCCGTTCGCTCCTGAACATCCACTCGATCTTCGCCTTCTTCCGGTTTATTGTGTTTTAACCACCTGCCCGTAAACCTGGAGAACCATCGCGTGTTTCAAAAAGTTGACGCCTACGCTGGCGACCCGATTCTTACGCTTATGGAGCGTTTTAAAGAAGACCCTCGCAGCGACAAAGTGAATTTAAGTATCGGTCTGTACTACAACGAAGACGGAATTATTCCACAACTGCAAGCCGTGGCGGAGGCGGAAGCGCGCCTGAATGCGCAGCCTCATGGCGCTTCGCTTTATTTACCGATGGAAGGGCTTAACAGCTATCGCCATGCCATTGCGCCGCTGCTGTTTGGTGCGGACCATCCGGTACTGAAACAACAGCGCGTAGCAACCATTCAAACCCTTGGCGGCTCCGGGGCATTGAAAGTGGGCGCGGATTTCCTGAAACGCTACTTCCCGGAATCAGGCGTCTGGGTCAGCGATCCTACCTGGGAAAACCACGTAGCAATATTCGCCGGGGCTGGATTCGAAGTGAGTACTTACCCCTGGTATGACGAAGCGACTAACGGCGTGCGCTTTAATGACCTGTTGGCGACGCTGAAAACATTACCTGCCCGCAGTATTGTGTTGCTGCATCCATGTTGCCACAACCCAACGGGTGCCGATCTCACTAATGATCAGTGGGATGCGGTGATTGAAATTCTCAAAGCCCGCGAGCTTATTCCATTCCTCGATATTGCCTATCAAGGATTTGGTGCCGGTATGGAAGAGGATGCCTACGCTATTCGCGCCATTGCCAGCGCTGGATTACCCGCTCTGGTGAGCAATTCGTTCTCGAAAATTTTCTCCCTTTACGGCGAGCGCGTCGGCGGACTTTCTGTTATGTGTGAAGATGCCGAAGCCGCTGGCCGCGTACTGGGGCAATTGAAAGCAACAGTTCGCCGCAACTACTCCAGCCCGCCGAATTTTGGTGCGCAGGTGGTGGCTGCAGTGCTGAATGACGAGGCATTGAAAGCCAGCTGGCTGGCGGAAGTAGAAGAGATGCGTACTCGCATTCTGGCAATGCGTCAGGAACTGGTGAAGGTATTAAGCACAGAGATGCCAGAACGCAATTTCGATTATCTGCTTAATCAGCGCGGCATGTTCAGTTATACCGGTTTAAGTGCCGCTCAGGTTGACCGACTACGTGAAGAATTTGGTGTCTATCTCATCGCCAGCGGTCGCATGTGTGTCGCCGGGTTAAATACGGCAAATGTACAACGTGTGGCAAAGGCGTTTGCTGCGGTGATGTAATGCAGGAAAGCAGGCTGGAGTTACCCAGCCTGCAGTGAAATTAAACTGTCGTCGCTTTCACTATTTCTTTGTAGATGATTTTTTTGATGCCGTTGTTCTACGTGAGAGATAATAAAACGTTGTCAGTTCTTTTATTGTTAAGTTTATCCCAATTATCTGGAATTCCTTTCCCTATTTTTTCGTGTGGAGTAATAATTTCTGCACATCTAACCATTATTAAATTTAATAATAAGTATCGGGTTTGTTACGATAGAATGTTTCTATATCCTCAAGAATATGCTTTGCCTTATTACCTGTGACTTTCTGAGATTCAATTATAGTATCGTTAAATTCTAATGTTAAAGAGAGCTCTTTTTTCCGCTTTGTGTAAGTTTAACCTTATATTGATTACCAATATCAAATAAAAAGGTCCTGTAATGAGAATAATCACCTTTAACCTCCTCGGCAAAACAGCAAAGCGTGCAAATATACATAAAGTCTTTCTTACCCCTGATTTTGTTAACTAAATCAATAAATGCGTGAAAAACTTTACTTGCAATAGAACTTGATACTTCTTCTCCAGGTCTACAAAAATCTTTTGCAATTTTTAACTGTGTTTCTATGTATAAAAAGAAATCTTTGGCATAAGAGAAATCTTTGGCATAAGAGATATCTTTATTATTTAGTGCATCTAGCTCAACAGGTAAAGATGTCGTTTTGTTGCTATTCACATATGATATATTCATATCATCATCTCCATCGCGAGTAATAAAATTAATCACCATTGTAGGGTAGGGGGGCTGGTCAATCAGAAATCATCTTTATAAACTTCGATTGTTTTTGTAATGCTGTATCATTAAGTTCATTAAATCGTACAGCAGATAAATGTTCTATCAAATTTCGCTCATTTGCCGAGGATTCATCATAATAAACGTAAAATTAATGTATCCTTACATCGAGTAATAAACATTTTTTATACAAAAAAAGACAGGAACGTATTTACTGGGTTAAATATAATCATCCTGCTTTTCATCACAAAAACCGCAGATAATCCTTCCTTTCCCCGGCAGCTGGCGTTATGGTCAGATGGTTTTTGCAACAAATCTCACAATAAAAAGTTTCAACATACTGACTATTTAGGGAAAAATATGCGCAAGATCACACAGGCAATCAGTGCCGTTTGCTTATTGTTCGCTCTAAACAGTTCCGCTGTTGCCCTGGCCTCATCTCCTTCACCGCTTAACCCTGGGACTAACGTTGCCAGGCTTGCTGAACAGGCACCAATTCATTGGGTTTCGGTCGCACAAATTGAAAATAGCCTCGCAGGGCGTCCGCCAATGGCGGTGGGGTTTGATATCGATGACACGGTACTTTTTTCCAGTCCGGGGTTCTGGCGCGGCAAAAAAACCTTCTCGCCAGAAAGCGAAGATTATCTGAAAAATCCTGTGTTCTGGGAAAAAATGAATAATGGCTGGGATGAATTCAGCATTCCAAAAGAGGTCGCTCGCCAGCTGATTGATATGCATGTACGCCGCGGTGACGCGATCTTCTTTGTGACTGGTCGTAGCCCGACGAAAACAGAAACGGTTTCAAAAACGCTGGCGGATAATTTTCATATTCCTGCCACCAACATGAATCCGGTAATCTTTGCGGGCGATAAACCAGGGCAAAATACAAAATCGCAATGGCTGCAGGATAAAAATATCCGAATTTTTTATGGCGATTCCGATAACGATATTACCGCCGCACGCGATGTCGGCGCTCGTGGTATCCGCATTCTGCGCGCCTCCAACTCTACCTACAAACCCTTGCCACAAGCGGGTGCGTTTGGTGAAGAGGTGATCGTCAATTCAGAATACTGACAGAGCGGGAGAGCGTGATGCTCTCCCGAATGCTGTTTTTTTAATCACACCTTTATCCTTTCGCTGTCTTGCTGCAAACTGATTAAGAGAGTTTTATCAAGGAGCAGCACATGTGGTATCAAAAGACGCTCACGCTTAGTGCCAAATCTCGTGGGTTTCATCTGGTAACGGATGAAATTCTGAATCAGCTGGCTGATATGCCGCGCGTTAACATCGGCTTACTGCATCTGTTGCTGCAACATACCTCCGCCTCTCTGACACTTAATGAGAACTGCGATCCCACCGTACGCCACGACATGGAGCGTTTTTTCCTCCGCACCGTTCCCGACAACGGAAATTATGAGCATGACTATGAGGGAGCAGACGATATGCCTTCTCATATCAAATCCTCAATGCTGGGAACATCGCTTGTATTGCCGTTACATAAAGGGCGTATTCAGACCGGCACCTGGCAAGGCATCTGGCTGGGGGAACATCGCATCCACGGCGGATCGCGTCGCATCATCGCGACACTACAAGGGGAGTAAAAAATGACCATTTCGGAGTTGCTACAATATTGCATGGCAAAACCAGGCGCAGAACAGAGCGTGCATAACGACTGGAAAGCGACGCAGATCAAAGTGGAAGATGTACTGTTTGCGATGGTGAAAGAAGTAGAAAATCGCCCAGCTGTTTCGCTGAAAACCAGCCCGGAGCTGGCGGAGCTGCTACGTCAGCAACACAGCGATGTGCGTCCTAGCCGCCATCTGAATAAAGCGCACTGGAGCACCGTGTATCTCGACGGTTCGCTGCCGGATTCGCAAATCTATTATCTGGTGGATGCGTCTTATCAGCAGGCAGTGAATTTACTACCGGAAGAAAAGCGTAAATTGCTGGTACAACTCTGAAAGGAAAAGGCCGCTCAGAAAGCGGCCTTAACGATTACAGCATCGGCTTGAGGAAGCGTGCCGTATGCGAAGCTTCGCACTCCGCGACGGTTTCTGGCGTACCGGAGACGAGGATCTCGCCGCCACCACTGCCGCCTTCTGGTCCCAGGTCGACAATCCAGTCAGCGGTTTTGATCACGTCGAGATTGTGCTCAATCACCACAATGGTGTTGCCCTGATCGCGCAGTTTATGCAGTACGTCGAGCAGTTGCTGAATATCGGCGAAGTGCAGACCGGTGGTCGGCTCGTCGAGAATATACAGCGTCTGCCCGGTGCCGCGTTTTGACAGTTCACGCGCCAGCTTCACGCGCTGGGCTTCACCGCCTGAAAGGGTGGTTGCGGACTGCCCCAGTCGAATGTACGTCAGGCCAACGTCCATCAACGTTTGCAGCTTACGCGCCAGTGCAGGTACGGCATCAAAGAACTCACGCGCCTCTTCGATGGTCATATCCAGCACTTCGTGGATGGTTTTGCCTTTGTACTTAATTTCCAGCGTTTCACGGTTATAGCGTTTACCTTTGCACTGATCGCACGGCACGTAGATATCCGGCAGGAAGTGCATCTCCACTTTGATCACACCGTCGCCCTGACAGGCTTCGCAGCGCCCGCCACGGACGTTAAAGCTGAAACGTCCTGGCGTATAACCACGCGCACGGGATTCCGGTACGCCCGCAAACAGTTCGCGCACAGGTGTAAACACGCCGGTATAGGTCGCCGGGTTAGAACGTGGAGTACGACCAATTGGGCTTTGGTCGATATCGATCACTTTATCGAAATGCTCCAGCCCCTGAATATCGCGATACGGTGCCGGTTCGGCGATGGTCGCACCATTCAACTGGCGTTGGGCAATCGGGAACAGTGTGTCGTTAATCAGCGTCGATTTACCGGAACCTGAAACCCCTGTGATGCAGGTAAACAGACCGACTGGCAGCGTGAGCGTCACGTCCTTCAGGTTGTTGCCGCGTGCACCTGTCAGCTTCAGCACTTTTTCCGGATTCGCCGGAACGCGTTTCTTCGGCACTTCAATCTTGCGTTTACCGCTCATGTACTGCCCGGTCAACGATTCAGGCACCGCCATAATCGCTTCCAGCGGACCTTCTGCGACCACTTCACCGCCGTGAACACCCGCACCAGGACCGATATCGATCACATGGTCAGCGGCGCGAATTGCGTCTTCGTCATGCTCCACCACAATCACGGTATTACCGAGATCGCGCAGATGGATAAGCGTACCCAACAGGCGCTCGTTATCGCGCTGGTGCAGGCCGATAGATGGCTCGTCCAGCACGTACATAACGCCAACCAGGCCCGCACCAATCTGGCTCGCCAGACGGATACGCTGGGCTTCACCGCCGGAAAGCGTTTCTGCCGAGCGGGAAAGCGTCAGGTAATTCAGGCCGACGTTAACGAGGAATTTCAAACGATCGCCGATCTCTTTAAGAATTTTTTCCGCAATCTTCGCCCGCTGACCTGCGAGTTTGAGATTGTTGAAGAATTCCATCGCATGACCGATGCTCATGTCGGAGATGGCGGGCAGCGGCGTATTCTCGACATACACGTGGCGCGCTTCCCGACGCAGACGCGTTCCTTCGCAGCTGGCGCATGGGCGATTGCTGATAAACTTGGCTAATTCTTCACGTACCGCGCTGGACTCCGTCTCTTTATAACGGCGCTCCATATTGTGCAGCACGCCTTCAAACGGATGACGACGAATGGAGGTATCGCCACGATCGTTCATGTATTTGAATTCAATGTTTTCTTTGCCAGAACCGTACAACACCACTTTATGCACGTTCGCGCTCAGGCTGCCCCAGGGCGCTTCGACGTCGAACTTATAGTGATCTGCCAGCGATTTCAGCATCTGAAAATAATAGAAGTTGCGGCGATCCCAGCCACGGATCGCACCACCTGCCAGCGACAGTTCCGGGTTTTGGATCACGCGGTCAGGATCGAAATATTGCTGTACGCCGAGGCCGTCACAGGTCGGGCAGGCACCTGCCGGGTTGTTAAACGAAAACAGTCGCGGCTCCAGTTCACGCATACTGTAGCCGCAAATTGGGCAGGCGAAATTAGCGGAGAACAGCAGCTCTTCCGCTTTCGGGTCGTCCATATCCGCCACTACCGCGGTACCACCGGAAAGCTCTAGCGCGGTTTCAAACGACTCGGCCAGACGTTGGGTAAGATCGTCACGCACCTTGAAGCGATCAACCACCACTTCAATGGTATGTTTCTTTTGCAGTTCCAGTTTCGGCGGATCGGAAAGATCGCAGACTTCGCCATCAATACGAGCACGGATGTAACCCTGGCTTGCCAGGTTCTCCAGCGTTTTGGTGTGTTCGCCTTTGCGCTCTTTAATGATTGGCGCGAGCAGCATCAGACGCTTGCCTTCCGGCTGCGACAGCACGTTATCCACCATCTGGCTGACGGTTTGCGCCGCCAGCGGGACGTCGTGGTCCGGACAGCGCGGTTCGCCGACGCGGGCGAACAACAAACGCAAATAGTCGTGGATTTCGGTGATTGTCCCCACCGTAGAACGCGGGTTATGAGACGTCGATTTCTGCTCAATTGAGATGGCAGGAGAAAGCCCCTCAATATGATCGACGTCCGGCTTTTCCATCAGTGACAGAAACTGCCGCGCGTAGGCGGAAAGGGATTCAACGTAACGGCGCTGCCCTTCGGCATATAAGGTGTCGAAAGCGAGCGAGGATTTGCCAGAACCCGAAAGCCCGGTCACGACAATGAGCTTGTCGCGGGGGATAACGAGGTTGATGTTTTTGAGATTATGGGTGCGGGCGCCCCGAACTTCGATCTTATCCATTCACCTTTCCCGGATTAAACGCTTTTTTGCCCGGTGGCATGGTGCTACCGGCGATCACAAACGGTTAATTATGACACAAATTGACCTGAATGAATATACAGTATTGGAATGCATTATCCGGAGTGTTGTGTAACAATGTCTGGCCAGGTTTGTTTCCCGGAACCGAGGTCACAACATAGTAAAAGCGCTATTGGTAATGGTACAATCGCGCGTTTACACTTATTCAGAACGATTTTTTTCAGGAGACACGAACATGGCCAGCAGAGGCGTAAACAAGGTTATTCTCGTTGGTAATCTGGGTCAGGACCCGGAAGTACGCTACATGCCAAATGGTGGCGCAGTTGCCAACATTACGCTGGCTACTTCCGAATCCTGGCGTGATAAAGCGACCGGCGAGATGAAAGAACAGACTGAATGGCACCGCGTTGTGCTGTTCGGCAAACTGGCAGAAGTGGCCAGCGAATATCTGCGTAAAGGTTCTCAGGTTTATATCGAAGGTCAGCTGCGTACCCGTAAATGGACCGATCAATCCGGTCAGGATCGCTACACCACAGAAGTCGTGGTGAACGTTGGCGGCACCATGCAGATGCTGGGTGGTCGTCAGGGTGGTGGCGCTCCGGCAGGTGGTAATATCGGTGGTGGTCAGCCGCAGGGCGGTTGGGGTCAGCCTCAGCAGCCGCAGGGTGGCAATCAGTTCAGCGGCGGCGCGCAGTCTCGCCCGCAGCAGTCCGCTCCGGCAGCGCCGTCTAACGAGCCGCCGATGGACTTTGATGATGACATTCCGTTCTGAAGATGACCTTAGAGTTATCTGTAAAGAATGTAAACATAGACCCCTGTTAATTCAGGGGTTTTTTGTTTCTAGCGCTGGGAAAAGTGTCTTGTATAAATTGGTAATTTTTCACATATAGTCTACCTTGTAATTGTGTACTATTTATGGGTGTGAGTGCATGGAAAAGAACTACAGAGTTACAACATTTGTCATGGATAGTGGCGAGCGCTATTGCATGGTAGTGGATCGTGCTTCTGGCCTTCCCATGTATTACCCAACTTTGTTTTTAACAACCCAAATCCGCAATAAAGGCAATGCCTTCTCAACGACGCTAGCTGCTGCTAACAACCTAGTCTTGTTGTTACGCTTTCTAGATAGTCGTGGCATTAACCTTGAACAACGGTTATTGACCAAAGATTACTTCAAGCCACATGAGATGGACGATCTGCGAGACTTTGCTCAGCGCAAGCAAGGTAGGATGCCATCAAAGGCGCTCTCCAATCCTTGGCTGGATGATGAGTTGGCCAATATCGTGGATAACGGAACACAACATTCCCGCCTAACAACGTTTGCCAACTATTTACGCTGGTATGCTATGCATATCTTAAAGATGCCTGAGCTGGATGTTGTCGAACAGATCAAGACTATGGCGACGCAAATAAAGGTGCGCCGACCGTCTAAAAAGAGCAGAAACAGTACATTGCAAGACAGGTCTTTGAGTGACGTTCAATTGGATGTGCTATTTGAGACGATCAAGCTCGATTCAGAGTGGAATCCTTTTTCAATTGATGTGCAGCGCCGCAATCGGCTGATGATCTTGCTTCTGTATCATCTGGGCATCCGAGGTGGTGAATTATTGAACATCAGAATACAGGACATAGATTTTAGCTCTAACAGGATCCGTATCGTTAGGCGAGCAGATGAACGAGCTGATTCTAGAACCAATGAGCCTAATGCCAAAACCAGAGAACGGCTCATACCGTTGGCTGAATCCTTAGCTCAAGAACTGCACAGTTATATCACCAAAGATCGCCGCAAAGTCCAAAATGCAAAGAAAAATGACTACCTGTTTGTGACTTACAAGCGTGGGCCAACTGTCGGAAACCCTATCTCCAAGGCGGGTTATCACAAAATATTTTCCTTGGTCAAAGATGTATCGCCGCAATTGTACACAGTGACTGGACACTCGCTCCGCCACACATGGAATCGTAAGTTTTCAGAAAGAATGGATGCCATGGATGAGCCAGTCAGCGAAGAACGACAAGAGCAAATCCGTGCGTACTTACAAGGTTGGAAACCGGGCTCAGGAACCGCAGCGACTTACAACAAGCGTTTCATTCAGCAAAAAGGTTTTGAGGCCGCCTTGGCTTTACAAGAGGGAAATGGCACTCGCTTACCAAAGGACATGAAGATTGATGATGAATAATATCTTACCAGCATTGCCTACCGATAAAATACCTGCAAAATCAAATGGATACTTTTTCATGTTGCATGAAGCTATGTGGAGATTAGATAAAAACAACAATATTTCGGTTGGTATGATACATGACCTTCTGGATCCTGAGACTCTGAGTGGGTTTCTTCATACCCTGTCATTTTATGCCAGGAACCTGTCCGCGGCATACACGAGACATATTTTCTTGTGTTTCTTAGACATGATTCGTGCAACTAAAGCTACTCGTATTGACGATATCATGTTGATTGGATACAGGTCTTCTTTGGATGCGGCTCATGAGCATGAGTTAGGCTGCGTTAGTGTTCTACTGCGAAAGTGGCACAAGCTGGGCTATCCCGGTGTTAGCAAGAACGTGGCGTGTTTGCTGGAGGGGTGGAGGTTAAAAGGGGGGCGTAAGGGGGATGCGGTTAAGCGATTGGACCCTCTAGAGGGGCCGCTGGCGGATAATGAACTTCAAGCGTTTAACGAAGCGGTTGTACGAGCTTATGAAAAGAGCGTAATAACCATCGCTCAGTTGGCTATGGCTCTTAGCGTCAGTCATACGGGACGTCGCTCAATCCAGATCTCGCAGCTGCGCGTGGTTGATATTCTCTGCGGAGAAAATGAAAAAGGTGAACCCTTCTATGTGTTGAATGTGCCGCGAGCGAAGCAACGTAACAGCTTTTTTCGCGAAAGCTTCAAACCCTATGCTATGACTCTCGAACTATGGGCAGTCCTGAGTGCTCAGGCAAGAAATGCAGTTACTCTGGTTGAGAATCGTCTCGGGATTGAATTGCAGGAAGCTGACCGGCAGCAGGTCCCTCTATTTCCTGATCTTGATGTGCTAGCGACTATCCAATCCCCTTATGAATTTTGCCAACTGCTTGCCACTGACAAACTCCACATCGCCGCTTCAGTGATAACTAAAACACTCTATTTAATCGTAGAAGAATCAGATATCCGGTCAGAACGTACTGGTGATCTATTGCATATCAATGCTCGCCGCTTTCGGTATACCACGGGCACACGGGCTGCCCGTGAAGGTTTTGGCGAGTTGGTAATAGCGGAACTGCTTGACCATACAGACACCCAAAGCGCAGGTGTTTATATCAAGAATATACCCGAGCATGTGAAAATGCTGGATGAGGCGGTTGGTTTTCAATTGGCGCCATACGCCCAGGCATTTGTCGGGGTACTTGTAGATTCAGAGAGGGATGCGCATCGAGGTGACGACCCAAACAGCCGTATTCGGATCGAAATGGGTCAGGGTGTTGGCACTTGTGGCGAACATGGCTTTTGTGGCGCTAATGTTCCTATTCCTTGCTACACCTGCATGCATTTTCAGCCATGGCTGAATGGCCCACATGACGATGTCTATAAGGGCCTGCTTAATGAGCGTGAGCGGGTGAAAGAGATAACTGGCGACATCCAGATTGCTGCTGTGCTTGATCGTAGCATCATCGCGGTGGCAGATGTGATTATGCGTTGCGCTAAACGTCGTGAAGAGCTTGCTAAAGAGGGATTAATTACCAATGGCTGAGATTTTCCAGTTCAAGCCAAAGGCTATTCTGACGGCAGCAGAAAACCTTGGAGCATTCATAGCCAAGTGCCGAGATCAACTGACTGTATTTGGATCCGAACTTAATTGGGATGCTCCTGTGTGGCCAAACATAACTGTGTTTGCCAAGTTGGGCGTTACTACTCGCAAACCAAAACCTCAAGAGGTGCAAGACCCAGAGTTCATCGATTTCGCTAAAGCTTATTTCCGTTACCAGCAGGGGCATCATCCCACGGGGACAAAAAATGAAAGTAAGGCCCTCCGAGCGGTTGAGGCGTCTTTGCTTCAAGTAAACGGGAGTGCAAATATTGATGGCCTGTCAATTACTGTGCTTGATGAAGCAGCTGAATTGGCAAGGCAGCACTACTCAGATGGCTCAGCATATAGTTGCGGCCGTGAGATTAAGCGGCTAGCTAAGTTTGTAGTTGAAAACCAGCTTGTACCAAACGCTATACAAGATTGGGTCAATCCAATTCAGCGTGCTGAGGACAAGAACAAAACAGGCAAGGAGGCGAAGAAAAATAGGGAAGAGAAACTTCCAAGTGATACTGCCCTCAATGCGTTGGCAGAAATTTTTGCCAACGACCCAATTCATGAGCGAGACATATTTACAACATCGGTATTTGCCATGTTGATGTCAGCGCCGTCACGCATTAGCGAGGTGTTAGCTCTACCTGTTGATTGCGAGGTATTTGAAACTGATCGTGAAGGTATAGAGCGCTATGGTTGGCGTTTTTTTGCGGGGAAAGGCTATGAGGGTGATATCAAATGGATACCCACCGTGATGGTTGGAATCGCTAAAACAGCCGTAACTAGAGTCAGACTGCTCTCTGAAAATGCCCGACAACTGGCCAAGTGGATAGAGAAACACCCGGATAAATTTTACCGCCATGCTAACTGCCCTGATGTTGCTGATGATGTGCCGTTGACGATGGTTCAGACTTGTATGGCGCTCGGTTTTGCACATGACTCTCAAAAAACGTGCAGGTCATGTTGACCTGCTCCCCGTTGATTAGTACACCCCGATGTTAGTAATGTCTTCATAAGCC
>OKOM01000021.1_pt1 | contig 91846 bp, 81 predicted proteins | sample 1611261 | NCBI WGS metagenome assembly OKOM01 (sample SAMN04436724, study PRJEB24849) | human gut metagenome | biome: human gut; feature: NICU; material: stool | host: Homo sapiens | place: USA: Saint Louis, MO | collected 2010-10-23
TATGATGAGGAGTCCGGCCTGTATTATAACCGCCACCGCTATTATGACCCGCTGCGGGGGAGGTATATCACTCAGGATCCGATTGGGCTGAAGGGGGGATGGAATTTTTATCAGTATCCGTTGAATCCAGTTACGAATACAGATCCTCTGGGGTTAGAAGTTTTTCCTAGACCATTCCCCTTGCCAATTCCATGGCCCAAAAGCCCTGCACAGCAGCAAGCAGATGATAATGCTGCAAAAGCATTGACAAAATGGTGGAACGATACAGCATCACAAAGAATATTTGACTCTCTAATATTGAATAATCCGGGACTAGCATTAGATATAACAATGATAGCTTCTCGTGGAAATGTTGCAGACACAGGGATAACTGATCGTGTCAATGACATAATAAATGACAGATTCTGGAGTGATGGGAAAAAACCCGACAGATGTGACGTACTTCAGGAACTAATTGATTGTGGTGATATTAGTGCTAAAGATGCAAAAAGCACACAGAAAGCCTGGAATTGTCGTCACTCCAGACAGTCAAACGATAAAAAAAGATAGCCCTTGTGGAGGTTCCTGCAATGTCAAATACATACCAGAAAAGAAAGGCAAGTAAAGAGTATGGTTTATATAATCAATGTAAGAAACTAAATGATGATGAATTATTTCGCTTACTTGATGATCACAATTCCTTGAAAAGGATTTCATCTGCCAGAGTATTACAGTTAAGAGGTGGGCAAGACGCTGTTAGATTGGCAATTGAGTTCTGCTCTGATAAAAATTATATCCGTAGAGATATCGGAGCATTTATACTCGGGCAAATAAAAATTTGCAAAAAATGCGAAGATAATGTTTTTAATATTTTGAACAATATGGCATTGAATGATAAGAGCGCTTGCGTTCGAGCTACGGCAATCGAGTCAACGGCTCAGCGATGCAAGAAAAACCCAATTTATTCACCTAAAATAGTAGAACAATCTCAAATTACTGCTTTTGATAAATCGACTAATGTCAGACGTGCTACAGCATTTGCTATTTCTGTTATCAATGATAAAGCAACAATTCCACTATTGATTAATCTGTTAAAAGATCCAAATGGAGATGTCAGAAACTGGGCCGCATTTGCAATAAATATCAATAAATATGATAATAGTGATATTAGGGATTGTTTTGTGGAGATGCTTCAGGATAAAAATGAGGAAGTCCGTATTGAAGCAATAATCGGACTTTCCTACAGAAAAGATAAAAGGGTTTTATCTGTTTTATGCGATGAGTTAAAAAAAAATACTGTTTATGATGATATCATTGAAGCTGCGGGTGAATTAGGTGATAAAACGCTACTTCCTGTTTTAGATACTATGTTGTACAAGTTTGATGACAATGAAATTATAACTTCCGCTATTGATAAGCTGAAGCGTTCATAGCGTGAGTTGCCTATGCACAGTGGGGGATTCCCGCCGGCACGGTGCAGATGCTCGACCGGCTGGAAAGTGAAATCCTGGCTGACCGGGTGAGTGAGGAAAGCCGCCGCTGGCTGGCATCGTGCGGCCTGACGGTGGCGCAGATGCAAAGCCAGATGGACCCGGTGTACACGCCGGCGCGAAAAATCCACCTGTACCACTGCGACCATCGCGGCCTGCCGCTGGCGCTCATCAGCACGGAAGGGGCAACAGCGTGGTGCGCAGAATATGATGAATGGGGCAACCTGCTGAGTGATGAGAACCCGCATCATCTGCAGCAGCTCATTCGCCTGCCGGGTCAGCAGTATGATGAGGAGTCCGGCCTGTATTACAACCGCCACCGCTATTATGACCCGCTGCAGGGGCGGTATATCACTCAGGATCCGATTGGGCTGAAGGGGGGATGGAATTTTTATCAGTATCCGTTGAATCCGGTCATAAATGTAGATCCGCAAGGTTTGGTTGATATAAATTTATACCCCGAAAGTGATCTTATCCATTCTGTAGCTGATGAGATTAATATCCCAGGCGTTTTCACAATCGGGGGGCATGGTACCCCCACATCTATTGAATCCGCAACGCGCAGTATCATGACAGCTAAAGATCTAGCATATCTAATTAAATTTGATGGGAATTATAAAGATGGGATGACAGTTTGGTTATTTTCTTGTAATACAGGTAAAGGACAAAATTCATTTGCTAGCCAATTAGCTAAAGAGTTACATACAAATGTAATAGGACCTGACACGCTATGGACGTGGTGGGGGCGAGGAACTAATGGTAAGTTAAAAATGGATACAGTGCTAACAGCACCAACGAACCTTAATTCAAATAAGGATCTAATGGCTATAACAACAAAAGACCTTGGTAATTGGATAACATATGGGCCATCTGGGCACCCCATTTCTAATATGCAAGGTACGCCAGAAAAACCCAGTGATATAAGATAGGTTGTAGATGTATGAAAGCATGCTTGTTACTATTTTTTTATTTTTCTCTTATTGGTCAATTGCATGGTGCTGATGTGAAAATAAAAGAAAACGAAAGTGTGATGGGATCTACAGCAATGACCTATGATTTAAGTGAAGAAAAGCTGATGAAACTGAAGTATAAATCACAACATGGTGATTCAGAGGCATCATTTCGACTATATCAATATTACTGCTTTACTAAAAATAATATTGATAAACAATTGCGATTCTTGGAAAGATCAGCATCTCAGGGGAATGTTACAGCGCAGTTTAATTATGGGGTCTTTTTATCAGATACAAATCCAACATTATCAGAATATTATAATTTGAATAGAGCTATTTATTGGATGGAATTCGCTGTAAATAACGGTAATATTGATGCAAAGAGCAAACTTCAAGAGCTCAAAAAGCTAAAGCGAATGGATAGAAGGAAGAATAAGGAGAATCCGTAAAAGCAATAGTTCATCAGACTGCCGCAGCAGTAGTATGATGATGAATCAGGGCTGTACTATAACTATTATCGGTAACATTAACCGCAGCAGGGGCGGTATAACACTCAGGCTCCGATTGGGCTGGAAGGTAGGTGGAATTTTTATCAGTATCCGTTGAACCCGATTTCTGGAATCGATCCCCTTGGGATTAGCCACCTGTTTATACAGCATAACTTTAGGTATGCTTTCGTGTGTTTCAGATATACCATGTGATGATAATTTTTATGATGTGCTTAGTATTCCAGTCGCTTCTGGTAATAATATGCAATGTAAAAATAATCCCCGTTGTACACATTTATAAATAGATGGCCAATACCTCAAGGCCTATGGAGTTGGAATGTTAATGACCCGGGAGCAAGCAATAGAAAACCTGACGGCATACGATTAGTACCGTCAGTTAATACAGGAACTTATAATCGCAATGGATTTTCAATACATAGTTGTTTAAACGCTTTTGGTCCGTCTTTAGGACCTCGATTCTGTTCCGAGGGTTGTATAACTGGTTTATCTAATGACATGCAAAAATTAAATGAGTTAATATTTTCAGAGCCAGATAGCACATTAACAGTTACGGACTAAAAAATATGGCAAGGTTATTAACAATTGTATTTTTTTCTCTATTTCTGCGAGTGCAGTTACTGCAAGACAATTTCAGAGAGAGTTAGATTTGGCAGACAAAGCAATATTATGGGCACTAATATCAGCCAGTACTAAAGAGGGACGAAAAGCGTGTTCACTAAGCTATTTTGCCTGTAAGGCCGCAGAGGCTGAACTCGGACTGGCATATATGGCTGCGAATGATAACAAGGAATTTCTCACATCCTTATCTAATATAATGAGGTACAAAATAGATGCTGGACTTTCCGAATCCTATACATGCTATTTATTAAGTAAGGGAAAGATCATAAGACCATATCTGAAAAATCTAAATCCACTCCAACTTGCCGCTGATTGCATTGAAACAGTAAATAAAATAAAAGATAAGAATAAAAAAATCATTGATATAAATTCAGTTAATATTTGTAGTGATGATAAAAATATAAAATTGAGAGTTAATAGTACTATTATGGCCATTGATGATTCTATAAAGTGCATCGATGAATGATAACTTAATTTTATTTAAAAATATATTAATAACTCACTCTCCAGGAGTTTTTTTAACTTAGTTTTATAATGAATACGATAATTAAAAGTGAAGAAGAAAATAGTTGTATACATATATTCCATGACCCTACATTGTGATCTATAGATTAAATATTTTTTAAATGTGACTGTCATCCTTCAGATAATAAAGCCATCATCGCAATAGATGGAAAAGCACTCCTGCTCTTTTTTGATTAGAGCCGTCGCAGGAGGAACAACTCATATCATCATTGCGATCTCGACGATGTATAGTCTCATCCTGCGGCAGAACAAGACGGATAAAAAATCCAATGAGAGCACACTCATCCAGAACTTATTAACATAATGAATATTAAAGAAAAATCATCGCAGCTAATGAAGTAATATGCAAAAATAATTAGTCCTTACAAGGAGCAAAGTTCCATAATCTCCCCCCTCCCCCTCAATGATCCAAATAAAGATAATGCATCCAGCTGGTCATTCTTAGCAGCACTTTCCGCATCACCGAAACATGGCTGAAATGGTCGGAGTAAACCGCCACCTGGGCGTAGATGCCGTCGGGTAAGGCATCGATATCATCGTTAGGGTCCAGTTCAATGGTTCCCAGCACACCGTCCGTGCCGGGCACGACCGTTAATGATTGCAATACCCCCTGCGCCTGATAAGAACCGCCTGGCACGACAGGTAAAATACTGGTCAGTTTGCCGTGGAACACCTGCCCAGGTAGCGCGTTAAACACCACTTCTGCATCATCACCAGGTTTCAGACGTAACAGCGAGTTTTGCCGAAATTGGGCGACAATTTGCCGTTTTTGCTCGGGGATGAAAACCATCACCGGACGCAACGGCAAGGCAGCTGCGTATGTGCTTGGGCGGATCAGTACCTGAGTGACGTAGCCATTGCTTGGTGCGCGAATGACAGTCTGCTCAAGATTATATTTTGCTTCAGTAAGTTGCGCTCTTAAGCTCACAATCTGCGATTGCTCGCCGTTAACCATACTGTCGAGCTGGCTCTGGATCTGCGCCTGCTCCGCCACCGAGCCTTTCACCAGCGCATCCTGCGCGAGGAAATTTTGCCGCGCATCGTCGATGTCACGTTCCGAGAACGGATTCACCGCCGCCTGGCTGCCTTTCAGATAACGTTGATAATTTTTAAACAGACGGTCGCGCTCCGCTGAAACCTGGGTGGTGTTGGCCTGCGCTTCTGTGAGCTGCGCGCGCAGAGTCTTTATATTATGCGTCGCCGTCATCAGGTCAGCCTGAAGCCTGTCAACTCGCGCCTGGTAACGAACCGGGTCGAGCTTAAAAAGCACCTCGCCCTTTTGAATAAGCTGATTATTCTTGTCAGTGACTTCAGTAACAATTCCCGTCACCTGTGGCGTGATGGGGATCGCTATCACTGCCTTTTGCGCGGTAAAAGTGTAAGGGTGGTTGTAGTTCATCAACAAAATCAAACCACTCACCAGAAACACGCCACCCAGCGCCGCCGTCGCCAGCGTCCACTGATTCACCGGAATACGAAAGATTTTAAAGACCGCCCACGCCAGCGCCACGTAAGTTAAAACAATCAATAGATCCATAATTAGATCTCCGGGAACGTGGAATAGTCAGTCTTTTTCTCGGCGGCGAGTTGATGCTCCAGCCGGGAAATTCGGTCAGAAAGTGCGGCGATTTCCGGGTCAGTCGCTTTCTCCTGCGACGCAACATGTGACTGCATACCCCAGCCACGCTCCGGTTGATAGAGCGTCGCCCAGATCCACAGAAACGGCCAGATAACATGCAGAGTAAACAGGCTCACCCAGCCCGCCGTATGAATAGCGTCGGCATGGGGATGGTTGCGCTTTTTGGCAATCAGATAAGGGATGTCATGTATCGCGATGATTCCATAAAAAATCACCAGAAAGACGAAGATCAGCACTCCCAACGCGAAATAGTTTAGAAACATATCTGCCTCGGATTCACGTTTATCAGTGTTGTTTTTGGGCTGGCAGCCAGAAGGGAGTCAGGCTGATATTTTGACAATAATCCGGGTTCGCGATTCTCGCCATAACACCAAAGAATAATTTTTAGAGGTGATGAGTTGCTTAGTTACATAACGATTGTATGACGAAGGCATAACATGCTGTAGATCACATCAGGTGAACGCCGTAAGAAAATATCTTGTGATTCAGATCACAAAGATTCAACAAACCATCAAAACAAAAATGTGACACTACTCACATTTAAATGCCATTTTTAGCGAAAATCGCCGCCTTGTTGCTTTTTTACACAAGCGTTTTGTGATGAACGTCACGTCAATTACCTCTCTACCCCCTATATTTATGTGATTGATATCACACAAAAGGCCGTCGACTGGACAGTTAACCGATTCAGTGCCAGATTTCGCAGTATCTACAAGGTCCGGCTACCTCTGCCGCCACATTAACAAAAAACCTCGGGCTTCCAGCCTGCGCGACAGCAAACATAAGAAGGGGTGTTTTTATGTCATCCGATATTAAGATCAAAGTGCAAAGCTTTGGTCGTTTCCTCAGCAACATGGTGATGCCAAATATCGGCGCGTTTATCGCGTGGGGTATCATCACCGCGTTATTTATTCCAACAGGGTGGTTACCGAACGAGACGCTGGCGAAGCTGGTCGGGCCGATGATCACTTATCTCCTGCCGCTGCTGATCGGTTATACCGGTGGTAAGCTGGTAGGCGGCGAACGTGGCGGCGTAGTCGGTGCCATCACCACCATGGGCGTTATCGTCGGCGCAGACATGCCGATGTTCCTCGGTTCTATGATTGCAGGTCCGCTGGGCGGCTGGTGCATTAAGCACTTCGACCGCTGGGTAGACGGTAAGATCAAATCCGGTTTTGAGATGCTGGTGAATAACTTCTCCGCAGGCATCATCGGGATGATCCTCGCTATTCTGGCATTCCTCGGCATTGGCCCGATTGTTGAAGCCCTGTCCAAAATGCTGGCTGCGGGCGTTAACTTCATGGTTGTCCATGACATGCTGCCGCTGGCGTCTATCTTTGTTGAACCGGCGAAAATCCTGTTCCTCAACAACGCCATTAACCACGGTATCTTCTCGCCGCTGGGTATTCAGCAGTCCCATGAACTGGGTAAATCAATCTTCTTCCTGATTGAAGCTAACCCAGGTCCAGGTATGGGCGTGCTGCTGGCGTACATGTTCTTTGGTCGTGGTAGCGCTAAACAGTCTGCGGGCGGTGCGGCAATCATCCACTTCCTGGGTGGTATCCACGAAATCTACTTCCCGTATGTGCTGATGAATCCGCGTCTGATCCTCGCAGTCATCCTCGGCGGTATGACTGGCGTGTTCACGCTGACTATCCTGGGCGGTGGTCTGGTTTCTCCGGCATCTCCGGGTTCTATCCTTGCTGTACTGGCGATGACACCAAAAGGTGCTTACTTCGCTAACATCGCGGGTGTGTGTGCGGCGATGGCTGTCTCCTTCGTTGTCTCTGCTATTTTGCTGAAAACCAGCAAAGTGAAAGAAGAAGATGATATTGAAGCAGCAACTCGTCGTATGCAGGACATGAAAGCTGAGTCTAAAGGCGCATCTCCGCTGTCTGCTGGCGATGTGACTAACGACCTGAGCCACGTACGTAAAATCATCGTTGCCTGTGACGCCGGTATGGGTTCCAGTGCGATGGGCGCAGGCGTTCTGCGTAAGAAAATTCAGGATGCAGGTCTGTCGCAGATTTCTGTTACTAACAGCGCGATCAACAACCTGCCGCCAGATGTGGACCTCGTCATCACTCACCGTGACCTGACCGAACGCGCTATGCGCCAGGTTCCGCAGGCACAGCATATTTCGCTGACCAACTTCCTCGACAGCGGCCTGTACACCAGCCTGACCGAACGTCTGGTTGCTGCCCAACGCCACACGGCAAACGAAGAGAAAGTAAAAGACAGCCTGAAAGACAGCTTTGACGATTCCAGTGCTAACCTGTTCAAGCTAGGCGCGGAGAACATCTTCCTCGGTCGCAAAGCGGCAACCAAAGAAGAAGCGATTCGTTTTGCTGGCGAGCAGCTGGTGAAAGGCGGTTACGTTGAGCCGGAATACGTTCAGGCGATGCTGGATCGTGAAAAACTGACCCCGACTTATCTGGGTGAGTCTATCGCGGTGCCACACGGTACGGTTGAAGCGAAAGATCGCGTACTGAAAACGGGCGTCGTGTTCTGCCAGTACCCGGAAGGCGTGCGCTTCGGTGAAGAAGAAGATGACATTGCCCGTCTGGTGATTGGTATTGCTGCCCGTAACAACGAGCACATTCAGGTTATCACCAGCCTGACCAATGCACTGGATGATGAGTCCGTCATCGAGCGTCTGGCACACACCACCAGCGTGGATGAAGTGCTGGAACTGCTGGCAGGTCGTAAGTAATCCAATCCCACCCTCTCCACATGGAGAAGGTGGGGTTAATTGCCTGATGCGCTACGCTTATCAGGCCTACAGGATGCATCACAATTTGTTGAATTTGCACGTTCTTGTAGGCCGGATAAGGCGCTTACGCCGCATCCGGCGCTGCCCCTCTCCTCACGGAGAGGGTTTGGGTGAGGGAAAAGCCTCACCCCAGCCCTCTCGGGTAAAAACATTGATGAAGGTTAATACTATGAAAGCATTACATTTTGGCGCAGGTAATATCGGTCGTGGCTTTATCGGTAAACTGCTGGCAGACGCGGGTATCCAACTGACGTTTGCCGATGTCAATCAGGTGGTACTTGATGCCCTGAATGCCCGTCATAGCTATCAGGTACATGTGGTTGGTGAAACCGAGCAGGTAGATACCGTTTCCGGCGTCAATGCTGTCAGCAGCATTGGTGATGATGTCGTTGATCTGATTGCTCAGGTTGATTTAGTCACTACCGCCGTTGGCCCGGTTGTGCTGGAACGTATTGCTCCGGCAATCGCCAAAGGGCTGGTGAAACGTAAAGAACAAGGTAATGAATCCCCGCTGAACATCATCGCCTGTGAAAACATGGTACGCGGTACCACGCAGCTGAAAGGCCATGTGATGAACGCCCTGCCGGAAGACGCCAAAGCGTGGGTAGAAGAACACGTTGGCTTTGTCGATTCCGCCGTTGACCGCATCGTACCGCCTTCGGCTTCGGCAACTAACGATCCGCTGGAAGTGACGGTAGAAACCTTCAGCGAATGGATTGTCGATAAAACGCAGTTCAAAGGCGCACTGCCGAACATCCCAGGCATGGAGTTAACCGACAACCTGATGGCATTTGTCGAACGTAAACTCTTCACCCTGAACACGGGTCATGCTATAACCGCGTACCTCGGAAAACTGGCCGGTCATCAGACCATTCGTGACGCGATTCTCGACGAGAAAATCCGCGCGGTGGTAAAAGGTGCGATGGAAGAAAGTGGTGCAGTATTGATCAAGCGCTACGGCTTTGACGCTGACAAGCATGCGGCGTACATCCAGAAAATTCTCGGCCGTTTTGAGAACCCGTATCTGAAAGATGATGTAGAGCGCGTAGGCCGTCAGCCACTGCGTAAACTGAGTGCTGGCGACCGTCTGATCAAGCCACTGCTCGGTACGCTGGAATATGGTCTGCCACATAAAAACCTGATTGAAGGTATTGCCGCTGCAATGCACTTCCGCAGTGAAGATGATCCGCAGGCTCAGGAACTGGCAGCACTGATCGCTGACAAAGGTCCGCAGGCGGCGCTGGCACAGATTTCCGGTCTTGATGCCAACAGCGAGGTTGTATCCGAGGCGGTAACCGCTTATAAAGCAATGCAATAATGGTGGACCAGGCGCAGGACACCCTGCGCCCGAATAACAGATTGTCAGATATGCAGGCAACAATGGAACAAACCCAGGCCTTTGAAAACCGTGTGCTTGAGCGTCTGAATGCTGGCAAAACCGTGCGAAGCTTTCTGATCACCGCCGTCGAGCTCCTGACCGAGGCGGTAAATCTTCTGGTGCTTCAGGTATTCCGCAAAGACGATTACGCGGTGAAGTATGCTGTAGAACCGTTACTCGACGGCGATGGTCCGCTGGGCGATCTTTCTGTGCGTTTAAAACTCATTTACGGGTTGGGCGTCATTAACCGCCAGGAATACGAAGATGCGGAACTGCTGATGGCATTGCGTGAAGAGCTAAATCACGACGGCAACGAGTACGCCTTTACCGACGACGAAATCCTTGGACCCTTTGGTGAACTGCACTGCGTGGCGGCGTTACCACCGCCGCCACAGTTTGAACCAGCAGACTCCAGTTTGTATGCAATGCAAATTCAGCGCTATCAACAGGCTGTGCGATCAACAATGGTCCTTTCACTGACTGAGCTGATTTCCAAAATCAGCTTAAAAAAAGCCTTTCAAAAGTAAGCAACGTCTGCTTACTGCCCCTCTACCTGCTTCGGCCGATAAAGCCGACGATAATACTCCAGACGTTGTAGATATAACGGCACGCTTTCATCGGGTATTCCGGACGGAATCGCGTTACGGGGAGGAAGTTTTTTCAGATACTCCCGGAACGCCTGGCTTGATGCCATGAAATCTACGGCTTTATCGATAAGAAGCGGAACGTTTTCACCTAATTTGCCCATGATGATATCTCCGTATTACCCCGCGCCGGGAATGCGCGGCCGCCAATTTTAGTTTAGGTTCCCGGTAAAGATGACATTAAGGAAAACGTGCTGAATCCTCAATAATCATCCGCTGCTGTTTATTATCTTTTTTCTATAGATTTCTTAATTAATCAACGAATTGCGTAGTTTTTGAGCATGTTAATGATTACGTTACAGAACTATTACAATGTCATTAGTTGTGAACAAAGCACCTGGTCGCGCATACTAGGGGCTATAAATTTATCTTTATCAGAAGCCATCACATGAAAGAAGTCGAAAAAAACGAAATCAAACGTCTCAGCGATCGCCTGGACGCCATCCGCCACCAGCAGGCCGATCTTTCGCTGGTTGAAGCCGCAGACAAATATGCCGAGCTGGAAAAAGAGAAAGCCACGCTGGAAGCAGAAATTGCTCGCCTGCGTGAGGTTCATAGCCAAAAACTGAGTAAAGAAGCACAAAAACTGATGAAGATGCCGTTTCAGCGCGCAATTACCAAAAAAGAGCAGGCTGATATGGGCAAGCTGAAGAAAAGTGTTCGCGGACTGGTGGTTGTGCACCCAATGACCGCACTGGGCCGTGAAATGGGCCTGGAAGAGATGACCGGGTTTTCAAAGACCGCGTTTTAAGCCCCTCAGACGACTGGTACGATCGTATCAACCCGCATCTGACTTGCGTTAGCTGGTCAATGCGGGGACTCTCCTGTCTACTCGCCTAATGACCAAACAATTCACTCCCCTTACGTCGATTTACCGCTGGTTGATATTCTGAAAATGCATCTTTACCGAAATAACCACCTATAAACAATAAAAATATATAGAAGATATCATTTATTAATTAACAAGCAGTTACGTCTCTTTTTTTCGGATTTAATTGTGAAATTTTAATCATCATATTCATACAATCAATTATCTGTAAAATTTTTCCCAGACATGGTTTCTTTCATATTTGATATTTATTAATAATCATCATTAGAATCCACGAAAAATAATATATTCATACAAACACAGACATCTTTTGAAACGAATGATACATTTTTATGATGAATGCTTAAAACAATATTTAATCGACACACATCACTGTCATTAATGTAAAGCAACATAGCTCACCAATAATACAATGGACAACTCTACCGGCATTGATCGCTGGTCGGAGGAAATAAGGATTTTTACATGAACTTGAAGAAGATTTTTTTCAGTGCTGTCACTGTTTCAGTTCTCTGCGCATTAACGGGATGTGACTACATTGAAGAAGGCAAGCCAGAAAGTAGTTTACTGAAACAACAAGAAGAACATAATAATAAAATTGTGCTACTTGAAAAACAACAAGCACAGCTAAAGAGTCAACTGGAAACTATTCAAAAACAACAAACTGGCATAATAAGCAGTACAAAGACTTTAACTCACGTAATTAAATCCGTTAAAGATCAACAAAACACTTTTATTTTTACCGAGTTTAACCCAGCAAAAACGAAGTATTTCATCCTGAACAATGGTTCGGTGGCTTTAGCGGGTCGAGTGTTATCCATTGACGCCACAGAGAATGGCAGTGTTATTCATATTTCACTGGTCAACTTATTAAGTACACCTATCTCAAATATTGGTTTTAATGCGACATGGGGTGTTGAAAAACCTGTCGATGCCAAAGAGTTTGCCCGGTGGCAACAATTACTTTTCAACACATCAATGAAATCCACATTGAAATTATTACCAGGTCAATGGCAAGACATTAATTTGACCCTGAAGGGTGTATCGCCCAATAACCTGGGATATCTGAAGTTAGCCATCAACATGGAAAATATTCAGTTCGACAATCTTCCCTCTGCTGAAAATCGGCAGAAAAGAAGCAAAAAATAAATGCAGTTAGTACGCTTATAACAAGGAATAGCGAGCATCATTAATGAACAAAATATTTAAAGTTATCTGGAACCCTGCGACAGGGAATTATACTGTTACCAGCGAAACGGCAAAAAGCCGTGGCAAGAAATCTGGGCGCAGTAAGCTGTTAATTTCTGCGCTGGTTGCAGGTGGGTTGTTGTCGTCGTTTGGGGCGCTGGCTGATAATTACGACGGTCAGGGCGTTGATTACGGCGATGGCTCAGCTAGTGACGGCTGGGTTGCTATCGGTAAAGGTGCAAAAGCAAATATTTTTTTAAACAACGCTGGTGCCAGTACCGCTTTAGGTTATGACGCTATAGCTGAAGGCCAATATAGCTCTGCCATCGGCTCAAAAACCCATGCTATTGGTGGTGCATCAATGGCCTTTGGGGTTAGTGCAATCTCTGAAGGTGACAGGAGTATCGCGCTGGGTGCATCGTCGTATTCATTCGGCCAATACTCAATGGCCCTTGGTCGTTATTCCAAAGCGCTGGGTAGATTGTCTATAGCTATGGGGGATAGCTCCAAAGCGGATGGAGCAAACGCCATTGCGCTGGGAAATGCCGCTAAGGCGGCTGGTATTATGAGCATCGGTCTCGGTGATAATGCCAATGCGTCACAAGATTATGCTATGGCGCTGGGAGCAGAAAGCGAAGCCGCTGAAAATGCGACCGCTATCGGCAATAAAGCGCATGCAAAAGGAGTGAATAGCATCGCGTTGGGTAATGGCAGCCAGGCTCTGGCAGATAGTGCAATTGCTATTGGCCAGGGCAACAAGGCTAACGGCGCTGATGCTATCGCTCTGGGTAATGGTAGCCAGTCGAGTGGCTTAAACGCTATTGCCTTAGGTAAGGCCAGTGTTGTAACTGGCGATAATAGTCTTGCGCTTGGGAGCAATACCAATGCCAACGGTATTAACTCTGTCGCGCTGGGCGCAGGTTCTATTGCGGATCAAGACGATAGCGTTTCTGTCGGCAGTGACTCATTACAACGCAAGATCGTTAATGTAAAAAATGGCACGATCAAGGCTGATAGCCACGACGCCATTAATGGCTCACAGCTTTATGCCATCAGCGACTCGGTGGCAAAACGGCTTGGCGGGGGTTCATCGGTAAACGTTGACGACGGTACTGTTAAAGCACCAACCTACAATTTAAAAAATGGTAACAAAAATAACGTTGGCGATGCGCTCACTGTACTCGATCAATTCACCCTGCAATGGGATCAAAACAGAGACAAATACAGCGCCGCTCATGGTAGCTCAACTGCCAGCGTAATCACCGATGTGGCGGATGGCGCAGTTTCAGATTCCAGTAAAGACGCGGTTAACGGTTCACAACTGAAAGCCACCAATGATGATGTTGAGACCAATACCACCAATATCGCTACCAATACCGGAAATATTGCAACTAACACTGCAAATATTGCTACCAACACCACCAATATCACTAATTTGACAGATACTGTTGGCGACCTTAAAGATGATGCCCTGCTCTGGAATGGCACTGCATTCAACGCCGCTCATGGTACGGAAACCACCAGCACCATCACCAACGTGAAAGCTGGTACCCTTTCGGATGACAGTACTGACGCGGTTAATGGCTCGCAACTGAAAGACACTAACGATAACGTGGCGACCAACACCACCAATATCGCTAGCAACACGGCTAACATTGCCACTAACACCAGTAATATTGCCGATAACACTGCCAACATTGCTACCAACACCAGTAATATTGCCGATAACACTGCCAACATTGCGACCAACACCAGCAATATTGCAGGTAACACTGCCAACATTGCTACCAATACCACTAATATCGCGGCTAACACCACAAGCATAAATAGCCTGAACACGTCTGTGGATGCTCTTGAACAGGATGCTATGCTCTGGAACGGCACTGCATTCAACGCCGCTCATGGTACGGAAACCACCAGCACCATCACTAATGTGAAAGCTGGCACCCTTTCGGATGACAGTACTGACGCGGTTAATGGCTCGCAACTGAAAGCTACTAACGATAACGTGGCAACCAACACCACCAATATCGCCAGCAATACGGCTAACATTGCGACCAACACCGCCAATATTAATACTCTCAATACGTCGATCGATACCCTTGAGCAGGATGCAATACTCTGGAACGGAACAGCGTATAGCGCCGCGCACGGTACAGAAACAGCCAGCACTATTACCAACGTTAAAGCAGGTACTTTATCTGAAAATAGTACGGACGCAGTTAACGGTGCGCAGCTGAACGCGACTAACGCGAATGTGGCGACCAACACCACCAATATTGCTACTAACACCGCCAGCATTAATACTCTGAATACATCCATTGACGCTCTGGAACAGGATGCGCTGCTTTGGGATGGCACTGCATTCAGTGCAGCGCATGGTGCAAACAAAGATGCCAGCAAAATCACCAATGTCCTGGCAGGGACTGTATCATCCGCCAGTACTGATGCCATTAATGGCAGCCAGCTTCATGGGTTGAGCAGTTCGATCGCCACCTATCTTGGTGGTGGTGCCACTGTGAGCGATTCTGGCGTATTTAGCGGCCCTACCTATAACATTGATGGTAATGATTACACCAATGTTGGTGCTGCACTTGACGCCATTAACACCTCACTTAGCGACTCACTCGGCGATGCCCTCCTTTGGGATAGCACGACTGGCGCATTTAGTGCCAAACACGGTTCTACCGCCAGCGTAATCACTAACGTCGCAGACGGTGCAGTCTCTGACTCTAGCTCTGATGCTGTGAATGGTTCACAACTGTACGATGTAAGCAACTCTGTTGTCGATGTTCTGGGTGGTGGTGCTGGCGTGAATACGGATGGCAGCATCAGTGCACCAACGTACACCATTGCTAACACTGATTACGATAATGTCGGCGATGCCCTAAACGCGCTTGATACCACTCTTGACGATGCGATGCTATGGGATGCTACCGCAGGTGAAAATGGTGCCTTCAGTGCCAGCCACGATGGCAGTGCCAGCAAAATAACTAACGTCGCGGCAGGAACAATTTCTGACACCAGCACCGATGCGGTTAATGGGGCTCAACTCCACGGCGTTAGCAGTTCCGTCGCTGAGGCTCTTGGTGGTGGTGCGGCGGTGAATTCTGACGGCAGCATCAGCGCACCGACTTACACCATTGCTGATACCGACTATACCAACGTCGGCGATGCGATGAATGCAATTGACTCAACCCTGGATAACGCCTTGCTTTGGGACGCTACCGCAGGTGAAAACGGTGCGTTTAACGCCAGCCATGATGGCAAAGCCAGTGTCATCACCAACGTAGCCAATGGTCAGATTAACGAAACCAGCACCGACGCGGTTAACGGTTCCCAGTTAAATGCCACGAATATGTTGATCCAGAATATTGCCGGTGATACCAGCGAAAGCTATATCACAGAGAACGGTGAAGGTATCAACTATGTGCGTACTAACGACAGCGGCTTAGTCTTTGAGGATGCCAGTGCTACGGGTGTGGGCGCTACAGCTGTAGGTTATAACTCCGTCGCATCAGGCGATAGCAGTGTGGCAATTGGACAGAACAGCAGCAGTACTATTGAATCTGGAATTGCTCTGGGCAGCAGTTCTGTGTCTAACCGTGTCATCCTTCAGGGCTCCCGTGATACCAGCGTAACCGAAGATGGCGTAGTCATTGGTTATAACACCAGTGATGGCGAACTGCTTGGCGCGTTGTCAATTGGTGATGACGGTAAATATCGTCAAATCATCAACGTCGCCGATGGTTCCGAAGCCCATGACGCCGTTACGGTTCGCCAGTTGCAGAATGCGATTGGTGCTGTAGCAACGACACCGTCCAAATACTTCCATGCTAATTCAACGGAAGAAGATTCACTGGCTGTCGGTGAAGACTCACTGGCAATGGGTGCGAAAACCATTGTTAATGGTGATGCCGGGATCGGTATTGGCCTGAACACTCTGGTGTTAACTGATGCAATCAACGGTATTGCTATCGGTAGCAACGCGAGTGCAAATCATGCAAACAGTATTGCGATGGGTAGTGGTTCCCAGACCACCCGTGGTGCGCAGACTGACTACACCGCCTACAACATGGACGCGCCGCAGAATTCTGTCGGTGAATTCTCTGTCGGCAGCGAAGACGGTCAACGTCAGATCACCAACGTCGCGGCTGGTTCAGCGGATACCGATGCGGTTAACGTAGGTCAGTTGAAAGTCACTGATGAGCGCGTAGCGCAAAATACCCAGAGCATTACTAACCTGAACAATCAGGTCACTAATCTGGATACTCGCGTTACTAATATCGAAAACGGTATTGGCGACATTGTCACCACCGGTAGCACCAAGTACTTCAAGACCAACACCGATGGCGTAGATGCCAACGCCCAGGGTAAAGATAGCGTTGCTATTGGTTCTGGTTCCATTGCTGCCGCTGACAACAGCGTCGCACTGGGTACCGGTTCCGTTGCAGATGAAGAAAATACAATCTCTGTAGGTTCTTCCACTAACCAACGCCGTATTACTAACGTTGCCGCAGGTAAAAATGCTACCGATGCTGTTAACGTTGCGCAGTTGAAGTCTTCTGAGGCGGGCGGCGTGCGTTACGACACCAAAGCTGATGGTTCTATCGACTATAGCAATATCACCCTCGGTGGCGGCAACGGTGGTACGACTCGTATCAGCAACGTCTCCGCTGGCGTCAACAACAACGACGCGGTGAACTACGCGCAGTTGAAGCAAAGCGTGCAGGAAACGAAGCAATACACCGATCAGCGGATGGTTGAGATGGATAACAAACTGTCTAAAACTGAAAGCAAGTTGAGCGGTGGTATCGCTTCTGCAATGGCAATGACCGGTCTGCCGCAGGCTTACACTCCAGGTGCCAGCATGGCTTCTATTGGTGGCGGTACTTACAACGGTGAATCGGCAGTTGCTTTAGGTGTATCGATGGTGAGCGCCAATGGTCGTTGGGTCTACAAATTACAAGGTAGTACCAATAGCCAGGGTGAATACTCCGCCGCACTCGGTGCCGGTATTCAGTGGTAATGATCCATTAAGTTAGTGTGACTAAGGGCAAACGCCAAATTGCCTGATGCGCTACGCTTATCAGGCCTACAGGGTGATTCTGCACATTCCTATAGGCCGAGTAAGGTGTTCACGCCGCATCTGGCAAGATAAGGCGCTCCGGGTCAACAATCTAAGGGCAATTCTCTGATGAGGATTGCCCTTTTCTTTACCAGACATCTCCCCCCACAAGAATTGGCCCTACCAATTCTTCGCTTATCTGACCTCTGGTTCACAATTCCCCAATTAAAACTCACATCAATATTGCCAATACATAACATTTAGTTAACCATTCATTGTCATTATCCCTACACAACACAATTGGCAGTGCCACTTTTACACAACGTGTGACAAGGAGATGAGCAACAGACTCATTACACGATGTGCGTGGACTCCAGGAGACCTGCAATGAATCTCTGGCAACAAAACTACGATCCCGCCGGGAATATCTGGCTTTCCAGTCTGATAGCATCGCTTCCCATCCTGTTTTTCTTCTTTGCGCTGATTAAGCTCAAACTGAAAGGATACGTCGCCGCCTCATGGACGGTAGCAATCGCCCTTGCCGTGGCTTTGCTGTTCTATAAAATGCCGGTCGCTAACGCGCTGGCCTCGGTGGTTTATGGCTTCTTCTATGGTTTGTGGCCCATCGCGTGGATCATTATTGCAGCAGTGTTCGTCTATAAGATCTCGGTGAAAACCGGGCAGTTTGACATCATTCGCTCGTCTATTCTTTCGATAACCCCTGACCAGCGTCTGCAAATGCTGATCGTCGGTTTCTGTTTCGGCGCTTTCCTTGAAGGAGCCGCAGGCTTTGGCGCACCGGTAGCAATTACCGCCGCATTGCTGGTCGGCCTGGGTTTTAAACCGCTGTACGCCGCCGGACTGTGCCTGATTGTTAACACCGCGCCAGTGGCATTTGGCGCGATGGGCATTCCAATCCTGGTTGCCGGACAAGTAACAGGCATCGACAGTTTTGAGATTGGCCAGATGGTGGGGCGTCAGCTACCGTTTATGACCATTATCGTGCTGTTCTGGATCATGGCGATTATGGACGGCTGGCGCGGTATCAAAGAGACGTGGCCTGCGGTCGTGGTTGCGGGCGGCTCGTTTGCCATCGCTCAGTACCTTAGCTCCAACTTCATTGGGCCGGAGCTGCCGGACATTATCTCTTCGCTGGTATCACTGCTCTGCCTGACGCTGTTCCTCAAACGCTGGCAACCAGTTCGCGTATTCCGCTTCGGTGACTTGGGGGCGTCACAGGTTGATATGACGCTGGCCCACACCGGTTACACCGCGGGTCAGGTGTTACGTGCCTGGACACCGTTCCTGTTCCTGACCGCTACCGTAACACTGTGGAGCATCCCGCCGTTTAAAGCCCTGTTCGCATCGGGTGGTGCGCTGTATGAGTGGGTGATCAACATTCCGGTGCCGTACCTCGATAAACTGGTTGCCCGTATGCCACCAGTGGTCAGCGAGGCTACAGCCTATGCCGCCGTGTTTAAGTTTGACTGGTTCTCTGCCACCGGCACCGCCATTCTGTTTGCTGCGCTGCTCTCGGTTGTCTGGCTGAAGATGAAACCGTCTGACTCTATCAGCACCTTCGGCAGCACGCTGAAAGAACTGGCTCTGCCCATCTACTCCATCGGTATGGTGCTGGCATTCGCCTTTATTTCGAACTATTCCGGACTGTCATCAACACTGGCGCTGGCACTGGCGCACACCGGTCATGCATTCACCTTCTTCTCGCCGTTCCTCGGCTGGCTGGGGGTATTCCTGACTGGGTCGGATACCTCATCTAACGCCCTGTTCGCCGCGCTGCAAGCCACCGCAGCACAACAAATTGGCGTCTCTGATCTGTTGCTGGTTGCCGCCAATACCACCGGTGGCGTCACCGGTAAGATGATCTCCCCGCAATCTATCGCTATCGCCTGTGCGGCGGTAGGCCTGGTGGGCAAAGAGTCTGATTTGTTCCGCTTTACTGTCAAACACAGCCTGATCTTCACCTGTATGGTGGGCGTGATCACCACGCTTCAGGCTTATGTCTTAACGTGGATGATTCCTTAATGATTGTTTTACCCAGACGCCTGTCAGACGAGGTTGCCGATCGTGTGCGGGCGCTGATTGATGAAAAAAACCTGGAAGCGGGCATGAAGTTGCCCGCTGAGCGCCAACTGGCGATGCAACTCGGCGTATCACGTAATTCACTGCGCGAGGCGCTGGCAAAACTGGTGAGCGAAGGCGTGCTGCTCAGTCGACGCGGCGGCGGGACGTTTATTCGCTGGCGTCATGACACATGGTCGGAGCAAAACATCGTCCAGCCGCTAAAAACGCTGATGGCCGATGATCCGGATTACAGTTTCGATATTCTGGAAGCCCGCTACGCCATTGAAGCCAGCACCGCATGGCATGCGGCAATGCGCGCCACACCTGGCGACAAAGAAAAGATTCAGCTTTGCTTTGAAGCAACGCTAAGTGAAGACCCGGATATCGCCTCACAAGCGGACGTTCGTTTTCATCTGGCGATTGCCGAAGCCTCACATAACATCGTGCTGCTGCAAACCATGCGCGGTTTCTTCGATGTCCTGCAATCCTCAGTGAAGCATAGCCGTCAGCGGATGTATCTGGTGCCACCGGTTTTTTCACAACTGACCGAACAACATCAGGCTGTCATTGACGCCATTTTTGCTGGTGATGCCGACGGGGCGCGTAAAGCAATGATGGCGCACCTTAGTTTTGTTCACACCACCATGAAACGATTCGATGAAGATCAGGCTCGCCACGCACGGATTACCCGCCTGCCCGGTGAGCATAATGAGCATTCGAGGGAGAAAAACGCATGATTATTTCCGCAGCCAGCGATTATCGCGCCGCAGCGCAACGCATTCTGCCGCCGTTCCTGTTCCACTATATGGATGGGGGTGCATATTCTGAATACACGCTGCGCCGCAACGTGGAAGATTTGTCAGAAGTGGCGCTGCGCCAGCGTATTCTGAAAAACATGTCCGACTTAAGCCTGGAAACGACGCTGTTTAATGAGAAATTGTCGATGCCGGTGGCGCTAGGTCCGGTAGGTTTGTGTGGCATGTATGCGCGACGCGGCGAAGTTCAGGCAGCCAAAGCGGCGGATGCGCATGGCATTCCGTTTACTCTCTCGACGGTTTCCGTTTGCCCGATTGAAGAAGTCGCGCCAGCCATCAAGCGCCCAATGTGGTTCCAGCTTTATGTACTGCGCGATCGCGGCTTTATGCGTAACGCGCTGGAGCGAGCAAAAGCAGCGGGTTGTTCGACGCTGGTTTTCACCGTGGATATGCCGACACCGGGAGCGCGTTATCGTGATGCGCATTCTGGAATGAGCGGCCCGAACGCGGCAATGCGCCGCTATTTGCAGGCGGTGACGCATCCGCAATGGGCGTGGGATGTGGGCCTGAACGGTCGTCCGCATGATTTAGGAAATATTTCGGCTTACCTCGGCAAACCGACCGGACTGGAAGATTACATCGGCTGGCTGGGGAATAACTTCGATCCGTCCATCTCATGGAAAGACCTTGAGTGGATCCGCGATTTCTGGGATGGCCCGATGGTGATCAAAGGGATCCTCGATCCGGAAGATGCGCGCGATGCAGTACGTTTTGGTGCTGATGGGATTGTGGTTTCTAACCACGGTGGCCGCCAGCTGGACGGTGTGCTCTCTTCTGCCCGTGCACTGCCTGCTATTGCCGATGCGGTGAAAGGTGATATCGCCATTCTGGCGGATAGCGGAATTCGTAACGGGCTTGATGTCGTGCGTATGATTGCGCTCGGTGCCGACACCGTACTGCTGGGTCGTGCTTTCCTGTATGCGCTGGCAACAGCGGGCCAGGCGGGTGTAGCTAACCTGCTAAATCTGATCGAGAAAGAGATGAAAGTGGCAATGACGCTGACTGGCGCGAAATCGATCAGTGAAATTACGCAAGATTCGCTGGTGCAGGGGCTGGGTAAAGAGTTGCCTACGGCACTGGCTCCGATGGCGAAAGGGAATGCGGCATAGTCGTTTGAGCCCCCTCACCCTAACCCTCTCCCTCAGGGAGTGGGGACCGTTCGGCGCTGTATGTACTCCCTCACTCTGAAACGACACCGCACTCTTTTTTTCTCCCTCGCCCCTCCGGGGTGAGGGGAAAAGGCCGCACTGCTCACCAATTTTCTGCTATCCTGCCCCCGCACTAAGGGGGCAGTATGCTAAACATCGTACTTTACGAACCAGAAATTCCGCCAAATACTGGCAATATCATCCGTCTTTGCGCTAATACCGGCTTTCGTCTGCATATCATCGAACCGATGGGATTTGCCTGGGACGATAAGCGCCTGCGCCGCGCGGGGCTGGACTATCACGAGTTTACCGCCGTTACGCGTCATCATGACTTTCGCGCGTTCCTCGAAGCAGAAAATCCCCAGCGCCTGTTTGCCCTCACCACGAAAGGTACGCCTGCTCACAGCGCCGTAAACTATCAGGATGGCGATTATCTGATGTTCGGCCCGGAAACACGCGGCCTGCCAGCGAGCATTCTTGATGCCCTGCCCGCTGAACAAAAAATTCGCATTCCGATGGTGCCGGACAGCCGCAGCATGAACCTGTCCAATGCGGTGTCAGTTGTGGTGTATGAAGCCTGGCGGCAGCTGGGATATCCGGGAGCGTTGTTGAGAGATTAGTTACTGTATGCCGGATAGATGATTACATCGCATCCGGCACGATCACAGGACATTAGATCCCATCCCCATACTCAAATGTATGGTTAATACCGTTGAAATGCTGGTCCATATCCATTGATGGCTTATCGCTGTCTGGTTTACCGACAATACGAGCCGGAACGCCAGCGGCGGTTGTATGCGGCGGCACCGGTTGCAGCACCACGGAACCTGCGCCAATCTTCGCGCCGCGACCAACTTCAATATTGCCGAGGATTTTCGCGCCCGCGCCAATCATCACACCTTCACGAATTTTCGGGTGACGGTCACCACCAGATTTACCCGTACCGCCAAGCGTCACAGATTGCAGAATCGATACGTCGTTTTCAATTACCGCCGTTTCACCCACAACGATGCCCGTGGCGTGGTCGAGCATAATGCCACGGCCAATTTTTGCTGCCGGGTGAATATCGACCTGGAACGTCACAGAAACCTGGTTTTGCAGAAAGATTGCCAATGCGCGACGCCCCTGATTCCACAACCAGTGACCGATGCGATAGGCCTGCAAGGCATGAAAACCCTTCAGGTATAACAACGGGGTTGAGTATTTATCGACTGCCGGGTCGCGGGTACGCACCGCCTGAATATCACAGGCCGCAGAGGCGATCATTTCCGGGTCAGCGGCGTAGGCTTCTTCCACCACTTCACGGATAGCAATAGCAGGCATAATTGGCGATGACAGCTTGTTCGCCAGCATGTAGCTCAGTGCACTTCCAAGGTTTTCGTGCTTGAGTAGCGTCGCGTGGTAAAAACTGGCCAGCATTGGCTCACAGTCCGCCAGCGTTCTGGCTTCGGCTTTAATATTGTTCCAGACAATTTCCAGTTCTTCACACGACATTGCTTACTCCACACGATGAGATAATGACCGGCCCGTTCTGCGCGGGCCGGGTCATAGCGGTAACAAAGGTTCCCTGGGGTTAGTGGCTGCTGCGCTCGTCCTTGCGTGCACGACCTAATAACGTCAATGCTGCCTCGCGCGCGTTTTTTCCGCAATATAATACTTGATAAATTTCCTCGGTTATTGGCATTTCTACGCCGAAGCGATGCGCCAGTTCGCGGACTTCTTTCGTATTGCGGTAGCCTTCCACCACCTGACCAATCTTCTCCTGCGCGCTTTGTACATCCATGCCCTGACCGAGCATCATGCCAAAACGGCGGTTACGCGACTGGTTGTCGGTACAGGTAAGCACCAGATCCCCCAGCCCCGCCATGCCCATAAAGGTGGCAGGATCGGCACCCAGCGCCGCGCCAAGACGCGACATTTCAGCCAGCCCACGGGTGATCAGCGCCGTACGCGCATTCGCACCAAAACCGATACCGTCGGACATCCCCGCACCAATGGCAATGACGTTTTTCACCGCGCCGCCAAGCTGCACGCCAATGAAATCCGGGTTACTGTAAACGCGGAAACTTTTGCCGCAGTGCAGCAGCTGCTGAAGATCATCAGCAAAGGTCTGATCGGTCGAGGCCAGCGAAATAGCTGTCGGTAAACCTGCCGCCAGTTCTTTCGCAAACGTTGGGCCAGAGATAACCGCCAGCGGAATTTGATCGCCTAACGCCTCGCGGGCCACGTCCTGTAACAGACGCCCGGTTTCCGCTTCCAGCCCTTTGGTCGCCCACACCAGACGCGCATCAGGACGCATCAGCGGTTTAATCTGGCGCAGCACTTCACCAAAGACATGGCTGGGTACGACGACGAGAATATTACGGCTGGCTGCCAGCGCAGTGGCGAGATCGCTTTCAAGATGGAGCGTATCGGGAAAAGGCACATCGGGGAGAAACGCGGCGTTACAGCGGTCGCGTTCAAGCGTTGCGATATGTTCAGGGTCATGGCCCCAGAGGACAACCTCGTGGCCATTTCTTGCCAGGGTAATGGCAAGAGCGGTGCCGTACGAGCCGGCACCGATCACAGTCATTGAAGCATTACGTTGGTTCATCAGGCATCCTGATGTTCTTCAGTACCTTCGCCAGCCTGCTGCTGCAAATAGTTCATGAACAGCGCATCGAAGTTAACCGGCGCAAGGTTCAGTTGCGGGAATGTACCGCGGGATACCATGCTGGTGATGCACTCACGAGCATACGGGAACAGAATGTTCGGGCAGTATGCGCCCAGGCAATGTGCCATCTGGGTGCCTTCGATACCCGCGATGGAGAAAATACCGCCCTGCTGAACTTCACACAGGAACGCGGTTTCTTCGCCCAGGGAGGCCGTTACGGTAACACGCAGTACCACTTCGTAAACGTCATCTGCCAGTTGAGTAGATGCCGTATCCAGATCAAGTTTAACTTCTGGCTGCCAATCTTTCTGGAAAACGTGCGGCGCGTTCGGCGCTTCGAAAGAAATATCCTTGGTATAAATACGTTGGATCTGGAAAGTCATTTCGGTGTTGTTTTGTTCTGACATGTGTAGAAAACCCTTAAGTGTTGTCCTTAAATACTGCGCAATGTAATGCCAACGTTCACACGTTATTTCAGCAGGGGATCCAGTCCACCACGTGCATCCAATGCATACAAGTCATCACAGCCGCCAATGTGCTGTGCGCCAATAAAAATCTGGGGAACCGTGGTGCGACCGCTGCGTTTGATCATCTCTTCACGCTTGGCGGCATTGCCATCGATCGGCAACTCCTGAAAACTCACGCCCTTGCTGCTCAGCAGTGCTTTTGCACGATGGCAATACGGGCAGGTTTCTTTGGTATAGATTTCAACATTGGCCATAATTTAGCTCCTGTTTTTTTACCCTGAAATTTCATGTTGCAGGGCGGCTGCAAAATGGAGTGTCCCCAGAAGCTTATAACAATAAGTCGCTGGGGGCCTAATTGCAGCTAACGGCCTGCATCATGAAAGACGACAGGTAAATTATTTGCCGCGCACCAAAGGCAAGTTTTCGCCAGCCCAGCCAGCGACGCCTTCTTTCAGCACGAATACTTGCGCAAAACCAGCTTTCGTCAGTGCGTTTGCAGGCTCCTGGCACTGCATGCCAGAACCGTCTACCACGATAACCGGTTTGTCTTTGTGCTTCTCAAGCTCACCAACATTGTTGACTTTGATTTCGCTCGGCAACAGATTGATAGAACCTGCGATATGGCCTTTACGGAAGTCATCACGCTGACGTAAATCCACAACCACAGCGTCTTCTTTGTTGATCAGACGCGTAGCTTCACCACGAGTAATCACCTTCACTTTCGAGGTCAGGCTCTTAAACGTAGTCACAAGAACCGCCACCAGTAACGCGATCCAGGCGATACTCAGTATGGGATGACGGCCAACAAATTGCATAATTTCTTGCATGGGGGGTAACAACTCCCGACGTAGTGATTAAAAAAACCAGGAAAGGAGTATACCTGCGCGGTGCGGCAAATACAGCCAGCGCGTTAACTGGAATGCAATTTTGCGGGGCACGACGAAAAAAAAGCGCAAATCTGGCATCGGCTTGCCGCGAGCGGTCGTATATTTTGATCTTCAGAGGCTATTTTATCGATTCAGCTGTAGTAAAATTACGCAAATTTTGACTCTTGAGTATGAGGTTGTCGCAATGTCGGTTTCTAAAAAACCTATGGTACTGGTGATTCTGGATGGCTATGGCTATCGTGAAGAACAGCAGGATAACGCCATTTTTAGTGCTAAAACCCCGGTAATGGATGCACTGTGGGCCAATCGTCCGCATACCCTGATCGACGCTTCCGGTCTGGAAGTCGGTCTGCCTGACCGTCAGATGGGTAACTCCGAAGTAGGCCACGTTAACCTGGGTGCCGGCCGCATCGTGTATCAGGACCTGACTCGTCTGGACGTTGAAATCAAAGATCGCGCTTTCTTTGCTAATCCAGTGCTGACTGGCGCGGTAGATAAAGCGAAAAACGCAGGTAAAGCAGTACACATTATGGGTCTGCTCTCCGCAGGCGGCGTACACAGCCACGAAGATCACATCATGGCGATGGTAGAACTGGCAGCTGAACGCGGCGCAGAAAAAATCTACCTGCACGCATTCCTTGACGGTCGCGACACCCCGCCGCGCAGTGCTGAATCCTCGCTGAAAAAATTTGAAGAGAAATTTGCTGCGCTGGGTAAAGGCCGCGTAGCGTCCATCATTGGTCGTTACTACGCGATGGACCGCGATAACCGTTGGGATCGCGTTGAAAAAGCCTATGACCTGCTGACTCTGGCGCAGGGTGAGTTCCAGGCCGATACTGCCGTTGCTGGTTTGCAGGCAGCTTATGCTCGCGACGAAAACGACGAGTTCGTGAAAGCGACCGTTATTCGTGCAGAAGGTCAGCCAGATGCGGCAATGGAAGACGGCGATGCGCTGATTTTCATGAACTTCCGTGCTGACCGCGCGCGCGAAATCACTCGTGCATTCGTAAACGCAGATTTCGACGGCTTCGCGCGTAAGAAAGTGGTTAACGTCGATTTCGTGATGCTGACCGAATACGCCGCTGACATCAAAACTGCGGTTGCTTACCCACCCGCTTCCCTGGTTAACACCTTCGGCGAGTGGATGGCGAAAAACGACAAAACTCAGTTGCGTATTTCCGAAACCGAAAAATATGCCCACGTTACTTTCTTCTTCAACGGTGGCGTAGAAGAGTCGTTCAAAGGCGAAGATCGCATTCTGATCAACTCACCGAAAGTGGCTACCTACGATCTGCAACCGGAAATGAGCTCCGCAGAGCTGACCGAAAAACTGGTTGCGGCCATCAAGAGCGGCAAATACGACACCATTATCTGTAACTATCCGAACGGCGACATGGTAGGTCACACCGGGGTGATGGAAGCGGCGGTTAAAGCGGTTGAAGCACTGGATCACTGCGTGGAAGAAGTCGCGAAAGCGGTTGAGTCCGTGGGTGGACAACTGCTGATCACCGCTGACCACGGTAACGCTGAACAGATGCGCGATCCGGCAACGGGTCAGGCACACACGGCACACACCAACCTGCCAGTTCCGCTGATTTACGTTGGTGATAAGAACGTGAAAGCGGTTGCAGGCGGCAAACTTTCTGACATCGCGCCGACCATGTTGTCGCTGATGGGTATGGAAATCCCGCAAGAGATGACTGGTAAGCCGCTGTTCATCGTGGAATAATCCCTCCCCATGAGGGGAAAGGCGATTAATACCATGACACGGGCCGTGAAACCGCGCAGGTTTGCAATCAGGCCCATCATCTACGCCAGCGTTCTTAGCGCTGGCGTATTGTTGTGCGCCTTTTCCGCCCACGCGGATGAGCGTGACCAACTCAAATCTATTCAGGCCGATATCGCCGCGAAAGAGCGCGCGGTACGCCAAAAGCAACAACAACGCGCAAGCCTGCTCGCACAATTGAAAAAGCAGGAAGAAGCGATCTCTGAAGCCACCCGTAAGCTGCGCGAAACGCAAAACACGCTCAATCAACTCAATAAACAGATTGATGAGATGAACGCGTCGATTGCCAAACTGGAGCAGCAAAAAGCCGCCCAGGAGCGCAGCCTCGCCGCACAACTGGATGCCGCATTCCGTCAGGGCGAGCATACCGGTATTCAGCTAATTCTCAGCGGTGAAGAAAGCCAGCGTGGACAGCGTTTACAGGCTTATTTCGGCTATCTCAACCAGGCGCGACAAGAAACCATTGCCCAGTTGAAGCAAACGCGTGAAGAAGTCGCCATGCAGCGTGCTGAACTGGAAGAGAAACAAAGCGAGCAACAAACGCTGTTATATGAACAGCGCGCCCAACAGGCGAAACTGACTCAGGCTCTGAACGAGCGTAAAAAGACGCTGGCGGGGCTGGAATCTTCCATCCAGCAAGGTCAGCAGCAGCTAAGTGAACTGCGTGCCAACGAATCCCGTCTGCGTAACAGCATTGCCCGTGCGGAAGCCGCGGCGAAAGCGCGTGCTGAACGAGAAGCGCGTGAGGCCCAGGCGGTTCGCGACCGCCAGAAAGAAGCGACGCGCAAAGGCACCACCTATAAACCGACCGAAAGCGAAAAATCGCTGATGTCCCGAACTGGTGGCCTGGGTGCGCCGCGTGGTCAGGCATTCTGGCCGGTTCGCGGGCCGACGCTGCATCGCTATGGTGAACAGCTACAGGGCGAACTACGCTGGAAAGGAATGGTTATCGGTGCCTCTGAAGGTACTGAAGTTAAAGCGATTGCCGACGGTCGGGTGATTCTGGCTGACTGGCTGCAAGGTTACGGTCTGGTGGTGGTGGTTGAGCACGGTAAAGGCGACATGAGTCTTTACGGCTATAATCAGAGCGCACTGGTGAGCGTTGGTTCGCAGGTTCGCGCGGGCCAGCCAATTGCACTGGTGGGCAGCAGTGGCGGTCAGGGTCGGCCTTCACTCTATTTCGAAATTCGCCGCCAGGGTCAGGCGGTCAATCCACAGCCGTGGTTGGGAAGATAAGTTTTGTTTCCATTTCGTCGTAACGTTCTTGCATTTGCCGCTCTGTTGGCGCTCTCCTCCCCCGTACTTGCTGGCAAACTTGCCATCGTCATTGATGATTTTGGGTATCGCCCGCACAACGAAAACCAGGTGCTGGCGATGCCCTCCGCTATCTCCGTCGCTGTATTACCCGATTCACCGCACGCCAGAGAGATGGCGACCAAAGCGCATAACAGCGGGCACGAAGTGTTGATTCATCTCCCGATGGCACCACTGAGTAAACAGCCGCTGGAGAAAAATACGCTGCGCCCGGAGATGAGCAGCGACGAAATTGAGCGCATTATTCGTAGTGCGGTCAATAACGTGCCCTATGCCGTGGGGATCAACAACCACATGGGTAGCAAGATGACCTCTAACCTGTTTGGTATGCAGAAAGTGATGCAGGCACTGGAGCGTTACAATCTTTACTTCCTCGACAGCGTAACCATCGGTAATACCCAGGCGATGCGCGCCGCGCAAGGTACTGGCGTGAAGGTGATCAAACGGAAGGTGTTCCTCGACGATTCGCAGAACGAAGCGGACATCCGTGTGCAATTTAATCGCGCAATTGATCTGGCGCGTCGCAACGGTTCAACCATTGCCATTGGGCATCCTCACCCTTCAACGGTACGCGTGCTACAACAGATGGTTTATAACCTGCCGCCAGACATTACGCTGGTGAAAGCCAGCAGCTTGCTGAATGAACCGCAGGTTGATACTTCTACACCGCCGAAAAACGCTGTGCCTGATGCACCGCGTAATCCGTTCCGTGGCGTGAAGCTGTGCAAACCGAAGAAACCGATAGAACCTGTTTATGCTAATCGCTTCTTTGAAGTATTAAGCGAAAGCATCAGCCAGAGCACGCTGATCGTTTACTTCCAGCATCAGTGGCAAGGCTGGGGCAAACAGCCCGAAGCGGCGAAGTTTAACGCTAGCGCAAATTAAAGGCGCTACGCGTAATGCGATGGTGCGACCGCGTTTTGTCGCGCCATTGCCATAAGCGGAAAGACCACAGTAACGCCTGGTAACCGACCTTCACGCTGCGCACATTGGTAATCAGGCGCTTATACATACCGGAAGTAAATATCTCGGCAATCATCCGTTGGCGGGTAAGAATATCCGGCTCTTTGCGCACCGCATGGCAAACACGCAATGCTTCGTAAGTTATTTGCTGATGAAATTCCGGATAAATCATAATTTTGTCGGCATAATTTCGATTTAATTTCTCCAGCAGGCGGGTAATCTTAATATAGTGACGTTGATAATTAAGGTTTTTATTCCCTTGTCTATGCAACCGACTCACTGACGTATTATGCAGATAATATTTATATAATGATTGCTCGGTATATCGCGCACGCAGCGCGTTAAACATGAATTCTGTTGTCCAGACAATATCCTGATGATGTAATCCGGCAATAAATTTAATGTTATTTTTAACAATAACATCACGGCGATAAACCCCCATCCAGACAACGTGAGTCCAACGGCGCGAAGAAAGCCCCATCCGCAGCCAGTCCGGGCCGGTTAATACACCGGTTGAGCGAAGGCGATCGCTGGGGATGGATTGCCAGGTTTCTCCCGTTTCACGAAAAGACCAGTCAGCGTTGCACTGCGCCACGTCGAGGTCGTCCTCTAACGCCATGGTCATCAGCGTTTCGTACATGGTGGGATAGACCTCATCGTCAGCATCGACAAAAGCGACATATTTGCCCGTCGCCACCTCGATCCCACGATTACGCGCTACCGATGCGCCAGCATTCGCCTGATGCAACAAACGAACGTGCGGATAGTTTTCTGCGTAATGCTTTGCTATTTCAACAGAATTATCCGTTGAACCATCGTTAATAATAATGATTTCCAGAGCAGTCCAGGTTTGCGTAATTAAAGATTCCATACAAGTGCGGAAATCATCGCCCGCATTATATAACGGAATAATAACACTAAGTTTATTGGTGCTGTTCATCATAAATTACCGACGACCTCTGAAGTTATCCTGACGTTTTACAGGCTTTGTATTAAGAAACTATTAAGCCTGTGAGATATTATTTTTACAGGTGAGAGAGTCACTTCAGGGTAGAGAGATAATGAGAACAGCTATATAAAAGATCAGCGCAATTACGAACTCTTTATTACACTGACAGGATTTTACATATTTAACAGATTATCCTCAGGCAAAAGGGCTGGAATACCAGCCCTTTTTCGTGTTAATCCCAGCTCAGAATAACTTTCCCGGACTGGCCCGAACACATAGCGTCAAAGCCCTTCTGGAAATCATCGATAGAGAAACGATGGGTAATGATCGGCGAGAGATCGAGGCCAGACTGAATCAGCGCCGCCATCTTGTACCAGGTTTCAAACATCTCACGACCGTAAATGCCTTTAATGAACAAGCCTTTAAAGATCACTTTGGTCCAGTCGATAGACATGTCAGACGGTGGAATACCCAGCATCGCAATACGACCGCCGTGGTTCATGGTATCGAGCATGGTACGAAACGCTGGCGGCGCGCCGGACATTTCCAGACCGACATCAAAGCCTTCGGTCATGCCCAGTTCAGCCATCACATCATTAAGGTTTTCTTTCGCGACGTTAACCGCACGGGTGATACCCATTTTGCGCGCCAGCTCAAGGCGGTATTCGTTAACATCAGTGATCACCACATTGCGTGCACCAATGTGTTTCGCCACCGCCGCAGCCATAATACCTATCGGACCTGCACCAGAAACCAGCACATCTTCGCCCACCAGATCGAACGACAGCGCGGTATGCACGGCGTTACCGAAGGGATCAAAAATGGAAGCCAGGTCGTCGGAGATATTGTCGGGGATTTTGAAAGCGTTGAACGCCGGAATCACCAGATATTCGGCGAAGCAGCCCGGACGGTTAACACCGACACCAATGGTGTTGCGGCACAGATGGGTACGACCGCCACGACAGTTGCGACAGTGACCGCAGGTGATATGGCCTTCGCCAGAAACGCGATCGCCGATTTTGAAGCCTTTCACTTCCTGACCAATACCTACCACTTCACCGACATATTCATGGCCTACGACCATCGGCACCGGGATGGTTTTTTGCGACCACTCATCCCAGTTATAGATGTGAACGTCAGTCCCGCAGATGGCTGTTTTACGGATTTTAATCAGCAGATCGTTATGCCCGAGTTCCGGTACAGGAACGTCGGTCATCCAGATGCCCTCTTCCGCTTTCAGTTTGGATAACGCTTTCATCTCACATCCTCAGGCGATAACGCCCAGTTGTTTACCAATACGCGTGAATGCTTCTACTGCACGCGTAATTTGCTCAGGGGTATGCGCCGCCGACATCTGGGTACGAATACGCGCCTGACCTTTCGGAACGACCGGATAGAAGAAACCGGTGACGTAAATGCCCTCTTTTTGCAGCTCACGGGCAAATTTCTGCGCCACTACCGCATCACCAAGCATGACCGGAATAATGGCGTGATCGGCTCCCGCCAGGGTAAAGCCCGCCGCCGACATTTGCTCACGGAACTGACGCGCGTTCGCCCACAGACGGTCACGCAACTCGCTACCCGCTTCAACCATCTCCAGCACTTTGATGGACGCGGCAACAATGGCCGGTGCCAGCGAGTTGGAGAACAGGTACGGACGAGAACGCTGGCGCAGCCACTCAACCACTTCTTTGCGCGCCGCGGTATAACCACCAGAAGCCCCGCCCAGCGCTTTACCGAGCGTGCCGGTGATGATGTCGACACGCCCCATCACATCGCAGTATTCATGGGAACCACGACCATTTTCACCGACAAAACCGACCGCGTGGGAGTCGTCTACCATCACCAGGGCATCGTATTTATCTGCCAGATCGCAAACGCCCTTCAGATTGGCAATCACACCGTCCATCGAGAATACACCATCGGTGGCAATCAGCACATGACGCGCACCGGCTTCACGCGCTTCTTTCAGACGAGCTTCAAGCTCCTGCATATCGTTGTTGGCATAGCGATAGCGTTTAGCTTTACACAGACGCACACCATCAATAATAGACGCGTGGTTCAGTGCGTCGGAGATAATGGCGTCTTCCGCGCCCAGCAGCGTTTCAAACAGGCCACCGTTAGCATCAAAGCAGGAAGAGTAGAGAATCGCATCTTCCATCCCCAGGAATGCCGCCAGTTTTTGTTCAAGCTCTTTATGGCTGTCCTGAGTGCCGCAAATAAAACGCACCGAAGCCATGCCGAAACCGTGAGAATCCATTCCCGCCTTTGCTGCCGCAATCAGATCCGGATGATTCGCCAGCCCGAGATAGTTGTTGGCACAAAAGTTAATGACGTGGCTTCCATCAGCCACGGTGATATCTGCTTGCTGCGCAGACGTAATAATGCGCTCTTCTTTAAACAACCCTTCCGCCCGTGCGGTTTCCAGATCGTTGGTTAACTGCTGATAAAATTCTCCACGCATTGCGATTCTCCAGACAGGGCAAATTCCAGCACATATTACCCAAACTTATAGGTCGCGACGAGATGACGCGTTAACACTTCTGCAAAATTCAGGATAAATAACGTCCATCAATCTCACTTTTGGCGAATGGCTGAAGCCAACGCCGTGTAGTGATATGATAGAAGTATTCGTGTCTGAGATTGTCTCTGACTCCATAATTCGAAGGTTACAGTTATGATCATCGTTACCGGCGGCGCGGGCTTTATCGGCAGCAACATCGTTAAGGCCCTGAATGATAAAAGCATCACCGATATTCTGGTGGTGGACAACCTGAAAGACGGCACCAAGTTTGTGAACCTGGTGGATCTGGATATCGCGGACTATATGGATAAGGAAGACTTCCTGATCCAGATTATGGCTGGCGAAGAGTTCGGCGATGTCGAAGCGATTTTCCACGAAGGCGCATGCTCTTCCACCACCGAGTGGGACGGCAAGTATATGATGGATAACAACTATCAATACTCCAAGGAGCTGCTGCACTACTGCCTGGAGCGCGAAATCCCGTTCCTGTACGCTTCTTCCGCAGCCACCTACGGCGGACGCACCTCCGACTTTATTGAATCCCGCGAGTACGAAAAACCGTTGAACGTCTACGGTTACTCAAAATTCCTGTTTGATGAATATGTTCGCCAAATCCTGCCTGAAGCGAACTCGCAGATTGTTGGCTTCCGCTATTTCAACGTTTATGGACCGCGTGAAGGCCATAAAGGCAGCATGGCGAGCGTCGCTTTCCATCTCAACACTCAGCTTAACAAAGGTGAATCACCGAAGCTGTTTGAAGGTAGCGAGAACTTCAAACGTGACTTCGTCTATGTGGGCGACGTGGCAGATGTAAACCTGTGGTTCCTGGAAAATGGCGTTTCCGGTATCTTCAACCTCGGTACTGGTCGTGCGGAATCCTTCCAGGCCGTAGCAGATGCTACTCTGGCTTATCACAAGAAAGGCCAGATCGAATACATTCCGTTCCCGGATAAGCTGAAAGGCCGCTACCAGGCGTTCACTCAGGCAGATCTGACAAATCTGCGCGCGGCGGGTTACGACAAACCGTTCAAAACCGTTGCTGAAGGTGTAATGGAATACATGGCCTGGCTGAATCGCGACGCATAAGAGCTCTGCATGAAAATACTGGTGATCGGCCCGTCTTGGGTTGGCGACATGATGATGTCGCAAAGTCTCTATCGCACGCTCCAGGCGCGCTATCCCCAGGCGATAATCGATGTGATGGCACCGGCATGGTGCCGTCCATTATTATCGCGGATGCCGGAAGTTAACGAAGCTATCCCTATGCCTCTCGGTCACGGAGCGCTGGAAATCGGCGAACGCCGCAAACTGGGTCATAGCCTGCGTGAAAAGCGCTACGACCGCGCCTACGTCTTACCAAACTCCTTCAAATCTGCATTAGTGCCTTTCTTCGCGGGTATTCCTCATCGCACTGGCTGGCGCGGCGAGATGCGCTACGGTTTACTCAACGATGTACGCGTGCTCGATAAAGAAGCCTGGCCGCTAATGGTGGAACGCTATGTCGCGCTGGCCTATGACAAAGGCATTATGCGTACCGCACAAGATCTGCCGCAGCCATTGTTATGGCCGCAGTTGCAGGTGAGCGAAGGTGAAAAATCATATACCTGTAATCAATTTTCGCTTTCATCAGAACGTCCGATGATTGGCTTTTGCCCGGGTGCGGAGTTTGGTCCGGCAAAACGCTGGCCACACTACCACTATGCGGAGCTGGCAAAGCAGCTGATTGATGAAGGTTATCAGGTGGTTCTGTTTGGCTCTGCGAAAGATCATGAAGCGGGCAATGAGATTCTTGCCGCTTTGAATACCGAGCAGCAGGCATGGTGTCGGAACCTGGCGGGGGAAACACAGCTTGATCAAGCGGTTATCCTGATTGCAGCCTGTAAAGCCATTGTCACTAACGATTCTGGCCTAATGCACGTTGCGGCGGCGCTCAATCGTCCGCTGGTTGCCCTGTATGGTCCGAGTAGCCCGGACTTCACACCGCCGCTATCCCATAAAGCGCGCGTGATCCGTCTGATTACCGGCTATCACAAAGTGCGTAAAGGTGACGCTGCGGAGGGTTATCACCAGAGCTTGATCGACATTACTCCCCAGCGCGTACTGGAAGAACTCAACGCGCTATTGTTACAAGAGGAAGCCTGACGGATGCGGGTTTTGATCGTTAAAACATCGTCGATGGGCGATGTTCTCCATACGTTGCCCGCACTCACTGATGCCCAGCAGGCAATCCCAGGGATTAAGTTTGACTGGGTGGTGGAAGAAGGGTTCGCACAGATTCCTTCCTGGCACGCTGCCGTTGAGCGAGTTATTCCTGTGGCAATACGTCGCTGGCGTAAAGCCTGGTTCTCGGCCCCCATAAAAGCTGAACGCAAAGCGTTTCGTGAAGCGCTACAAGCAGAGAACTATGACGCAGTTATCGATGCTCAGGGGCTGGTAAAAAGCGCGGCGCTGGTGACGCGTCTGGCGCATGGCGTAAAGCATGGATTGGACTGGCAAACCGCTCGCGAACCGTTAGCCAGCCTGTTTTACAATCGTAAGCATCATATTGCAAAACAGCAGCACGCCGTAGAACGCACCCGCGAACTGTTTGCCAAAAGTCTGGGCTATAGCAAACCGCAAACCCAGGGCGATTATGCTATTGCACAGCATTTCCTGACGAACCTCCCTACAGATGCTGGCGAATATGCCGTATTTCTTCATGCGACGACCCGTGATGATAAACACTGGCCGGAAGAACACTGGCGAGAATTGATTGGTTTACTGGCTGATTCAGGAATACGGATTAAACTTCCGTGGGGCGCGCCGCATGAGGAAGAACGGGCGAAACGACTGGCGGAAGGATTTGCTTATGTTGAAGTATTGCCGAAGATGAGTCTGGAAGGCGTTGCCCGCGTGCTGGCCGGGGCTAAATTTGTAGTGTCAGTGGATACGGGGTTAAGCCATTTAACAGCGGCACTGGATAGACCCAATATCACGGTTTATGGACCTACCGATCCGGGATTAATTGGTGGGTATGGGAAGAATCAGATGGTTTGTAGGGCTCCGGGGAATGAGTTGTCTCAATTGACAGCAAATGCTGTTAAGCGGTTCATTGAAGAAAACGCTGCCATGATTTAAATTACAACTCTTTAATAGATAATTTTGAAATAAAATCAGCTTCCTTGCTGATTTTATTTCACATATTCATTACTTCTCTAATAAACATTGGTCCGATTGTGCTTTAAAATAAGCACAAAGCAATATTATGGTGATAAACACAGCAGTCGGAACCGGTTTAGAAAAGAGTATTACATCACTTAGTCCTACTACCAGTAGTGAAAAAAGCAAGATTAAAATATAAGGTTCTTTAGCAGTTCTTAAGGCATATATGAGTATTGCTGAAAATGCTAAAATTGTTAATACAACTCCAGGAATACCACGCGTTGATAACGTATCTATGAGATCGTTATGCAAATGAGAATCTACATAGGGTAAAGCGCCACTCAATCTAGGCTCTTTTTCTTCTAGTTCATGTATTTTTTCCGCACGTTTTTCCAGTGATTGTCCTATTGGAGAATATGTTTTTAAGCCAACTTCATACATTGCCAGACGGGCACCGACTGAAGTTCTGGTGTTATCATGCGAATAATTAACTAAATCGTTATTTAAGTCATTCATTCTCATAAGCAATGTATCTTTAAAAGAAAATACACCTGCTAATAATGCAATCGTAATAAAACAATATAACTTATAATTAATTCGCTTATTAATATAACTATCCATTACGATTAATATTAACGCAAAGAATGGAAACACTAATATGGCTGCACGCGTCTCAGTTACTATGACAGCACATAAACTAAGCATGAAGTTAATTGTATATAATGTTGTTTTATGTCTTAAGTCGGATTTTAAAATGAGAATTGATGCCAGTAAAGAAGGAAAAAGGATGATGTAGCCTGCTGTTGTAGCGTGGGAAGCTGATAATGCAACACGGTCGACGTTTAAATAGAAATGTTGCCACATGGCATGCGCAAAAAAAAGTAACTGCGTTGCCAGGGATGCGAACAGAATTAGTTTCCCAAATTTTATTTTTGTTCTCATCTCATTTTTAGCAAAAAGAACTAAGAAAATAAAAGCGCTACACAAGGCAATTTTTCCAGTTTCCATTGGGCCACGATATGCATTGGTATAAACAGAGCCTGAAATTTTATAATGTGAATACCAGATGATATTTACGATACCCAAAAGACATAATGAGATGAAAATTAACAAAGTAGGATTATTAGTTATTGTTTTTTTTGGTGTCACAAGAAAATACAATGCAGATATAATTCCAGCTGCATGAAGAAACTTTGTTGCAACATCATCCCATAAAGACAAAGTCATTAAAGAAAAAATACATAATATGAGAATTAAAGACTTTATACCAGAATTAATTTCATTCCAACAAAACGACATATAGTTTCAACCTATGCTACGAGGATGGGTTATTTAATGCAAGATCTAACGTTTATTCTTTTTTCTATTTACCAGTCTTACCATCCTCCAGATAATATAATTTTTTGATGCTAATATTTTTGCTCGTCTCTTATCTCTCTTGCCAGGAAGATTACAATCTTTTAATTCTTTTTCATTGCTTTCAACTAATTGATTCAATTGTTTAAAATCACCATTAAGTAGAACATTCCACAAATAACGAGTTTTATGATAAGCTCTATTTTGACTCAATAATGTATGAATTTCTTCTTTCCGGTTACCTTTGTATAACTGCATCACAGAAGAGTAGATTTTTTCGTGCGCAAATGACTCATGTCGATAATGAGTGATGGTTCTACATGAGTTCATTAAGGAATTTTCTCTATAGTTATGCTTATACATATAATATGGAACCGCATACATATCGCATGTAATTAGCAGTCGATAGATAAAATCCAGATCTTCTCCTAGTCGTAAATCTTCATCAAAAAAAAGATTATTCTCTTCCAGAAGTTGTTTTCTTATAAACAAGCACCCTATATGGAATCTAACCTTTTTATAAAAAAAGTCGAAAAGTAAAGATCCTTCATTAAACTCTGTATTTATAGGTGAGTAAGTAACACCATTTTTTATATGATGGCCATAAAGCCCACAATAAATGGCATCTCCTCCCGTCTCATGTTGTCTGGAATACATCTTCAGCAGATAGTTGGGATCTATCTCATCATCATCATCCATAAAACATATAAACTGTCCTTGCGCCTTGCGGATACCTGTATTCCTGGCAGACGAAACACCGCCATTTTCTTTATTGATAATAATTAATCGAGAGTGGGTTAACCCATACTCTCTCAAAACGTTTGATGTGTTGTCTTTAGAACCATCATTAACAATAACAATTTCAAAATTTGGGTAAGTTTGTTTTTCTAATTTCGTTAGAGTTTCAGTAATGTAATCAGATGAATTATACGTCGGTATTATTATGGATACTAAAGGGTAATCATTGCTCATCGTGTTCTCTTGCCTGAACTAATAAAATATGATAGTACTCATCCTTAATTATTATTGTAACTCAGACATCCATGATTTTTATTATTACCCAAATAGTTTTCTTTTATACTTATTTAATTTAAATTTAATGAAGTAAATAAAAGCGTTAAACGTATCACCATTTTTCTTTGCATGTTGATATTTCACTTGATACTGCTTTTCATTCGTGGCTGGAATAAACGCCACATCATTCCAGCAAGAAGCCTGATAAGCCTCATTAAAATAGTTCTGGCAGGGATAATTCGTCCAGTCGTTCCAGGGCTTCGTTACGCCAACATAATGAATCAGCTTAGTATCATCGGTAATGGTCTTTTTATAATCTTCATCGCTTTTATTTTTTAACTCATAATCGATGCCATAAAAGCAATCATAATCGCCGCTAATAAAAATACAATGACCAAAAAACAGAATATTTAAAATATCCTGATCAAGGCATTTATACTTCGTGTGCTGCGGGTCACTTGCCAGCATAGCAATGGCTTTATTCATAAAATCATTTTTCGCCCATGCTTCAAGCTGCAGATATACTACACCGGCGTTGAAATAATTCCCTGGAAGTCCCTCTATAGCCAGACGCTTCGCTGGTTTTTCCTGCATAAAAGGCACATCTTTAATAACAGCTGCAAACTTATCCCCATCAAAATTAATATCAAGCAATCCAGCTAATGAGCCTTTACAGATGACATCAGCATCGATATATAACAGATTTTCAATAGTTTCACTCAGATACTGGAACGCAACTAAACGGAAGAATGTTGCATAAGACCACTGTTTCAGGCTGGGGAAGATATCAATAAAGGCATTGGAGACTTTATAAATTCTTACTTCAACGTTAGCATTTTTGCTGGTAAAAGCATTAACACGTTGTAGATAATCTTCATCAATGTAGTCGGTAAAGAGATGAAACTTAACCGCAAGGTCCGGGTTATGCATAACAACTGATTGCATAGATACTGCCGCACCAAATAAAAAGTTACGGTCAATACCGTAAGCGATATTTAACACACGATCGGTGTTAGCAATTTCCCCAGAGACAGCGACTTCAGTAATACTCTCAGCTAATAAATCCATGTTGGTTCCGTTTTGACTGTGTGGTTTACGCTTTGCCTTTTAATTTTTTAATAAATTTGCGTAGTTTGGTTCTGTAGATTACTGAATAGTAGCCATAATCTTTTATTTCGTTGGCAATACCCAGGTGACGTTCCATGGCCAGACGATCACGAGCTTTACGCTCTGCCGTACAGCTTTTACCGGATAGGTCAATTATCCTGACACCATCTTTACTAACGATAAAATTACCCCGGTGTGGGTCGCCCGATAGCATATTTAAGGCATGCAATTTTTCCATTGAAGCCTTAATTTCTGCTTTAACATTTTCTGGAATAATCGGCATATCATTGAGCTCTACGCCCTCGACATACTCGATAAGCATAATAAAAACACTGGCATAGTTGAAAATTTTACGCTCAGCCAGAAAATAAAAATCATTAGGAAAAGTAAGACCTGCACTTCTGACACGATCGGTTTCAACGATCAAATTCTGATAGTAGTCACCTTTTACAAAAGATTTTAAAAAACGTTCATTCCTTTTCGTTTTCGGGGCAAAGACTTTAAAAACATAGCGACCATATTTTGTATCAATCAATGATACTTTGGTATCATCAATATTACGTAATACTTTTACTGTTTTAAAATTATAGGCCAGTATTTCATCAAAGATTTCTTTATATTTATTATCATTATCTTTGTAATAAAATGAGAAGCCGCGATAGCGTATACTTGTAATCATAAGAGTAATTTATTTCTTAAGCTTGTACTTAATTAATGAAGTTATGCCTTTTATATACTCACCATGGGCAAACAGATGCTTATATTGTTTCTGCATTTCTGCAACAGTCCGCGCCTCTTTAAGAGGATATTTCTTCCAGGGAGATTGTTCACGCGCGATATTAAAGTATGATGCAGACGGATATCCAGCCCAGCTATGCCATGGTTTAGTTATCCCTGTATAGTGAATCAACACTGTTTTATCGGTAATGGTTTGCTGATACTTTCGATGACTACGATCATAAAGTTCGTTTTTCAGGGTATAAATAGTATCAAAATCCTTCGCAAGGTAGATATTATTCATATTAAATGCGATATTCAACGCATCCTGATCTAAATATTTAAGAGAGCCATATTTAGTTTCCCCTCGTAAAAGTTTGAGTAAATACGGTGTCAAATTTGCTTCATGCCATTTTTTAAGATTGACATAGATAACGCCTGCATTGAAATAACGTCCATTCATTTCGGGAATGTTGAGGCGTTTTGCACATGCCGCCTGAGTACTATCATTGTCAGGAATGACCGCAGCAAACTCATCTTTAAATATAATTTCTGTGAGAGGTTTCAGGCTTCCTTTACAAACAACATCGGCATCCAGATACAGCAGTGTGGAAATACTTTCACTCAGATATTCAAAAGACAATACCCTGAAGTATGTCGCGTACGACCAAAACTGTGACGTCGGCAGATCAGCAAAGTATTTGGGGTCAATTAAATATACAATAATTGAGGTATTAAATTGTTTTGCTGTTTCATTAAATGACTTTAAATAATCATCATCCACATAATCAGTGAAAACATGAAAGACAAAATTAACATCTGAATTATTAATCAAAACGGAAGAAATTGAAACGCCAGCACCATACAAAAAATTCTTATCGATACCGTAGGAAACATTTAGCTCTGGGGCGTTTTCTTTTTTATTATCTGCTAAATACGAAAACCGTTCTTTTATAAATTCATTCATTTAACTTTTCTCAATTTCATTTTATTATCTTTAAATAAAAATAATAAATATAATTCATTATCCCGTTAATTGGTTTATTTTGTTTAAAATTATGCTTGGCGCAATAACGAGCATAGTTTGAGTTAACTGGCCGCATTAACGGTTCATTTTTCCAGGGCGATGCTTCTTTGGCTTTGATAAAAGGTTGCGCACTTGGATAACCGGCCCAGTAATGCCAGGGTTTTGTCGGGCCGACATAATGAATTAATACGGTTTCATCATTAATTGGACAAACAAATGATTTTTTTAATTCATAATTTAAACTAAATTGCGTATTGTATTTAGCATCAATGAATTTAACTTTCCCTAACAGGATAAGATTAAGAATATCTTGATCCATATAGGTTAAACGGGAAACGATGGCTTTATCAGCAAGCATCGACATCGCTTTAGCAGAAACGGACTCCTGCGCCCACGCTAGTGTATTAATTAACAGGACACCTGAATTAAAGTAACCCTTTTCAAGTTCATTACACTGCAGACTTTGACCCCGTAACGACCACCAGTTAGCATCGCGTTCAGTAACAACAGCAGCAACGTTATTGGCAAGATCCATTGTTATCAGCGGCTTTAAGTTTCCCTGACAGGCGATATCAGCATCCAGGTAAAGGATCTTATCTTGTTGATCAATAAAGTAATCTGCAATTACAAAACGGAAATACATGGCAATAGACCAATTTTTGGTCGTCGGTAATGCCTTAAGCCGTTCACAATTTACTAGATGGATCTGGATACAGGTACGATAGCTATTCGCCAATTGGGCTAAACGCTGGATATCGGCTTCAGGGATATCATCAATAAAAACGTGGAAAACAAAACTCACGTCGTTGTTATGTAACAAAACTGACGTGATTGAAACACCACAACCAAAAAGAAAGTTTTTATCAATGCCATAAGCAACATGGAATGATGATGCCACTGACGCCGCTGGCCTTTCATCGAAGATGATTGTCTTATTGATCATCTCTTGTGGATTAAAATAGTGGGCACTCATATTTCTCTCCGGAAATTACAACGATTTTCGAATCGTTCTTTCCCTGATTTTTGTGGCTTTTGCTTCTGCTTGCGACAGCAGTCCTTGTTCCTGCTTGAGAATGTCTTTAAGCGGGGCGGCAAAATACACTTTCATAAACCGCCAGATATCCCGCTGAGTCAGGCCGATATTCATCGATGAAAAATAAAGCCCAATAAGATCTTTATCGCGCCAACGACGTGGAACGCGCGTGCGAAGCTGCGCCCGGTGCAGGTCAATTACCGAAATTTTTAACTCCTCTTCCTTACCGGAAAAAGGCAAGTGCAGCAGGAAATGACAGATATAACAGTCACGGTGGTTAATGCCCGCAGCATGCATATCGCGCACCATCGTCGCGACACGCTTAATAAGCATACGCTTTACGCGAACATCTGGAGGGTTAGTCGCCCAGTCAGCACAGTAATCTTCCAGACTTATGGTTGGTGTCAGATCTTCGGTAATAATAAATGAAGTTCTGGTCAGCGGATTCATGCCTTTTTCGCCAAATGCCACCCCATACATAGTATCAACGCCGACATCCCGCAGTCGATGAATCGCATTCCATTCGCGGTCTGCGCCTAATACTGGCATCCGCAATGAGAGTAAATTTTTGATTATCTCTTTCAGGGTCGTGCCGCGATGCCATTTGAGAAAATAGCTTTTGCCCGCCATTTCAAAGCGCAGAGTACGGCGAGTTTCCAGTTCACGAAATACCTCACCCTGCAAAGTTTTAACTTCCTCAAAAGGATCTTTTCCGCGCCATAACGTGGCAAACGGCTCTTTAAGTTCAACCATCCAGACCACCCGTTATGATATCCGCCGCTTTCTCTGGCAGACTGTATAAATCTTGTGTATCAGCATAATGTCGCGCATTTTCCGCCCAGGCCTGGCGCAATGAAGATTGCGTTAACGCTTTGCGTAAAATCTCATTCAATGTTTCCTGGCGGAATGGCTCAGCAATAGCCTCGCCGCAATTGGCCTCGACAATATAATGCGCATAGCCACAAACGGCTGTTGTTAGTACCGGTAATCCTGCAGTAATCGCTTCCAGCAGCACAATTCCCGCCGCTTCCTGGTAGGCAGGATGCAGTAATAAATCCGCCGCCGCCATTAATTCCGAGACATCGTTGCGCCCCGAGAAGAAGTGAACATTACTGCGCACGCCGCGTTTTTCTGCCAGCGCCTCAAATTTTCGCGGTTTATCCTGCCCAACAACATATAGCAATGTGTTGTGGCGCAGCGAATCCGGTAACGAAGCAAGTGCTTCAATGGAACGATCGACACCTTTACGCGTGAAGTCTGAACCGACCTGCAACAATAAATATTGTTGTTCGGTTATTCCATTCTTCTTACGGAAGATTTCACGGCTATTGGCTGGCTGCTGGCTATATTTACGATCAGGATAAATCCCCGGTGGCAGAATATGAAAACGCTCCGCTTCAGTCTGATAATGTTTCTGGAAATCGGCGATTTGCTTATCTGTCAGCATCAGTAGCTGTGTCGGTTTGCCCTGTTCGAAGGTAGCCCGCTCAAAGGCGGCATAATGGCGATAACGTGACGTCAGGCGATAGAAAAAGCCTTTCTCCTGCGCTACTTTCTCGGCATAACAAACATCAGCGGCATAATAAACGTCCAGCCCCGGCATTTTGTTGAATCCAACGACTTTATCGACGGGATGTTCGCGTAAATGTTTTTGCACCCAGGCAAAATACTCCGCATTGCGCCCGTGATTGGTATGCGATTTAACCGGCACTTTGATCAGTTCAAATACATCAGGGCATTCGCCTTCCCACGACTGGGTATAAACCCGAACATGATGACCTCGGGCGGCGACTGTCTGAGCAATACGCATAAAATCGCGCTGCAAACCGCCAAAGGGAAAATATTTATATAAACAAAAAGCAACGATCATAACGACGTACCTGTCGTGGAAGAGGGCAGTAATTTATCGACAGCAGCAATGACATCTGCCGCCGGAATAACCGAAAGATACATCTCATTTCGGTCACGCTGATCGCGCGTTGGCATTTCCCGGTAATCTCCCGCCCAGAATTGAATCATGTTATTTGACCAGGGACGCCAGAAAATATGGTCTGTCGCACCAAACAGCGATATCAGCGGCGTATTAACTGCAGCGGCAATATGCGCCGGTGCGGAATCAACGCCAATAAACAGCTGCGCATGATCGATTAACGCACCAAGTTCCGGGAAGGTCACCTTTCCAGCCAGCGCCGTTACTGGTGGCGTCTGGCATCCCTGCGCAATTTCATTGACGCAGGCCAGATCGTCTTTATCTGGGCCGGACGTCAGAACGACTTCATAACCACGAGCATGTAAGGCATCAATCACAGCGGAAAACTTGGCGTTGTCCCAGCATTTGAAGATTTGCCGCGCCGTAGGTTGGATAACCACATAATTTTGTCCAACACCAGCGTGATCAAGTTCGCGACGCATACGTTTCCAGCTTGCAGGCGGGTAACTCATGGTTGTCTGCTTCACCAACGAATCAAGTCCCAATGGTGTCAGCACGGATAAGTTACTTTCCACCACATTTCCACCCTGCAACGGCACCAAATGGGTGAAACTTTTACGCCAAAAAGCAGACTGCCGATGATGATAATCCTGGGAAATTTTCACACGGGCATTTAATAAGCGAACCAGTATAGCAACCATCCATTGATCGGTAAGATTGACGATAAGGTCATACTTATTGGCACGTAATACCTTGATGAGATGAAAAAAGTTGGCAATTTTTTCTGAGGCTTTTGCTTTTTTATTTTTTATGCCGTAGAGCGCGTTAATCTCTGGATTTTCAGACAGGATCGGGATGGTGTCCTGATAAAGCAGCACATCGATTTTTGCGTCAGGGTAATTTTTTTTCAGCGAACTAATGACGGGAGTAGTTAATAACATATCCCCATGAAAACGCATCTTAATGAGCAAAATTCTTCGAAATGGCTTATCCACAAGTAACTCTTTTTGTTGAGATTATCCGATTAAGGTGAAGCAGAAAAAGCACGCTACCGCCCCAGGCTCAACAGCTACCTGAATACTGATACCGCACTGATATTGACGCGCTAGTGTATCACTTCTTTCGCGGCAATCCGACCCGAATGATTTTTAAGCACATTGTTGATTTTCAATAAAGAAATCAATCAAATAAAATCATTAGCAATCATATTCTTTCACTGTTGCTCTGCGATTCCTTCCTGCACGTACAGCAGAAATCAATGAATCGCATAAAAATACAAAAAAAGTATAGATGTTCAGCAAGAATTGGCGGGTAAATTGCTATTTAAGTCAAAAACGGGAAAAGTAATGGTAAAGCCACAGCTAAATACATAGAATCCCCAGCACATCCATAAGTCAGCTATTTACTATGCTCGAATTGCTTTACACCGCCCTTCTCTACCTTATTCAGCCGCTGATCTGGATACGGCTCTGGGTGCGCGGACGTAAGGCTCCGGCCTATCGAAAACGCTGGGGTGAACGTTACGGTTTTTACCGCCATCCGCTAAAACCAGGCGGCATTATGCTGCACTCCGTCTCCGTCGGTGAAACTCTGGCGGCGATCCCGTTGGTGCGCGCGCTGCGCCATCGTTATCCTGATTTACCGATTACCGTTACAACCATGACGCCAACCGGTTCGGAGCGCGTACAATCGGCTTTCGGGAAGGATGTTCAGCACGTTTATCTGCCGTATGACCTGCCCGATGCGCTCAACCGTTTCCTGAATAAAGTCGACCCCAAACTGGTGTTGATTATGGAAACCGAACTATGGCCTAACCTGATTGCGGCGCTACACAAACGTAAAATTCCGCTGGTGATCGCTAACGCGCGACTCTCTGCCCGCTCAGCCGCAGGTTATGCCAAACTGGGTAAATTCGTCCGTCGCTTGCTGCGTCGTATTACGCTGATTGCTGCGCAAAATGAAGAAGATGGTGCACGTTTTGTGGCGCTGGGCGCAAAAAATAATCAGGTGACCGTTACCGGTAGCCTGAAATTCGATATTTCTGTAACGCCGCAGTTGGCTGCTAAAGCCGTGACGCTGCGCCGCCAGTGGGCACCACACCGCCCGGTATGGATTGCCACCAGCACTCACGAAGGCGAAGAGAGTGTGGTGATCGCCGCACATCAGGCATTGTTACAGCAATTCCCGAATTTATTGCTCATCCTGGTACCCCGTCATCCAGAACGCTTCCCGGATGCGATTAATCTTGTCCGCCAGGCTGGACTAAGCTATATCACACGCTCTTCAGGGGAAGTCCCCTCCACCAGCACGCAGGTTGTGGTTGGCGATACGATGGGCGAGTTGATGTTACTGTACGGCATTGCCGATCTCGCCTTTGTTGGCGGTTCACTGGTTGAACGTGGTGGGCATAATCCGCTGGAAGCTGCCGCACACGCTATTCCGGTATTGATGGGGCCGCATACTTTTAACTTTAAAGACATTTGCGCGCGGCTGGAGCAGGCAAGCGGGCTGATTACCGTTACCGATGCCACTACGCTTGCAAAAGAGGTGTCCTCTTTACTCACCGACGCCGATTACCGTAGTTTCTATGGCCGTCATGCCGTTGAAGTACTGTATCAAAACCAGGGCGCGCTACAGCGTCTGCTTCAACTGCTGGAACCTTACCTGCCACCGAAAACGCATTGAGGTTGTTATGCAAAAACGGGCGATTTATCCGGGTACTTTCGATCCCATTACCAATGGTCATATCGATATCGTGACGCGCGCCACGCAAATGTTCGATCACGTTATTCTGGCGATTGCCGCCAGCCCCAGTAAAAAACCGATGTTTACCCTGGAAGAGCGTGTGGCGCTGGCACAGCAGGCAACCGCGCATCTGGGGAACGTGGAAGTGGTCGGGTTTAGTGATTTGATGGCGAACTTCGCCCGTAATCAACACGCTACGGTGCTGATTCGTGGCCTGCGTGCGGTGGCGGATTTTGAATATGAAATGCAGCTGGCGCATATGAATCGCCACTTAATGCCGGAACTGGAAAGTGTGTTTCTGATGCCGTCGAAAGAGTGGTCGTTTATCTCTTCATCGTTGGTGAAAGAGGTGGCGCGCCATCAGGGCGATGTCACCCATTTCCTGCCGGAGAATGTCCATCAGGCGCTGATGGCGAAGTTAGCGTAGCGTTTATGCCGGATGGTATGCCATCCGGCGCGCATGAATTACTTCTGGCACTGCCGACAATAAAACGTTGCCCGCTGCGCATGTTTAGTCGCCACAATCGGCGTACCGCACACCCGACACGGCTCGCCTTTTCGCCCGTAAACCTGCAATTCCTGTGCGAAATAGCCCGGTTTACCATCACTTTGCAGAAAATCTTTCAGCGTTGTACCGCCCTGCTCAATCGAACGCAGCAACACCGCTTTAATCACCCGAGCTAACAATTCACACTCTGCCAGCGACAGTGATGACGCCAGCCGATCCGGATGGATCCCCGCCGCAAACAGTGATTCGCTGGCATAGATATTCCCTACCCCTACCACCAGCTTGTTATCCATCAGCCACGGTTTAATCGCCGTTTTTTTCTTCGCGCACTTCTGATGCAGATACTCACCATTGAAATCGTCGCTGAGCGGCTCCGGTCCAAGATGGGCCAGCACATTATGCCCTTCCAGCTCTTTGGTCCACAGCCAGGCACCAAAGCGGCGCGGATCGGTGTAGCGCAGCACTTTACCGTTGCTCATCACCAAATCCACATGGTCATGCTTTTCAGGGGGAAGTTCTTCTGGAAGGATGCGCAGGCTGCCAGACATCCCCAAATGAATGATAATCCAGCCCTCAGGCAGCTCCAGCAGCAAATATTTAGCCCGCCGCTGCACGCTAAGCACTGGTTGGTCGCTTAAACGGTAGATCTCTTCTGAAACCGGCCAGCGCAAGCGTCCGTTGCGCACCACTGCATGAAGAATGGTTGCACCAACGAGATGCGGTTCTATGCCGCGACGGCTGGTTTCAACTTCGGGTAATTCAGGCATAGCATCTCCAGGAATGAACAGATGCAATCAATATGGGGGCAAGCAGATAACAAAAAACCCCGCCGGAGCGAGGTTTTTTGTTACATCAAAGCGAGAATTATTTGATTTTCGCTTCTTTGTAGATCACGTGCTGACGAACAACTGGATCGAATTTTTTCAGTTCCAGTTTTTCCGGCTTAGTACGTTTGTTCTTCGTAGTGGTATAGAAGTGACCAGTACCAGCAGAAGAAACCAGCTTGATTTTCTCACGAATACCTTTAGCCATGATTTATTTCCTCTAAGTACTTAGTACTTTTCGCCACGGGCACGCAGTTCAGCCAGAACTGTATCGATGCCTTTTTTATCGATTACACGCATACCTTTAGCAGATACGCGCAGGGTGACAAAACGCTTCTCGCTCTCAACCCAGAAACGGTGAGAGTGCAGGTTCGGCAGGAAACGGCGTTTAGTCGCGTTCAGTGCGTGGGAACGGTTGTTACCGGTCACCGGACGCTTGCCAGTAACTTGGCAGACTCGGGACATGTCTATTCTCCAAAAATCAAATTAGCTCGAGCTTCGTATGGGGTATCGGCGCCTCGTCAGGCTTTACAGCCCGGTCATCGCATAGTTCTATTGAACTCTCGATTGCCAGGCCCAAATGCCAAACCCGAGATTCTCAAAGGTGGCGTAGTATACGCTGACTCAGCGATGTGCTCAAGTCCCGAACAGACAAAGATCCCGAAGGATCGCGCATAGCGGGTTAAATCCAGCCGCGTTCGGCAAAAGAAACATACTCTCCACGCCCAATCACGATATGGTCGAGCACGCGTAAATCCATGAACTGACAACTCTTTATTATCCGTTCAGTAATGAGTTTATCCGCTTTACTGGGTTCAGCACAACCCGAAGGGTGATTATGTGCAAGGATCAGCGCCGAGGCGTTTATTTTTATCGCTTCGCGGATAATTTCCCGAGGATGGACTTCAACATGGTTTAGCGTGCCGGAAAAAAGACGGCTATGCGTTATAACCCGGTGTTGTGAGTCGAGAAAGATCACCATAAAGATCTCCCGCTCCTCACCCGTGAGCTGGCTTTGTAAAAATTCCCGCGTCATCTCCGGGCTGAGTAAAGGGCTTTCTGCACGCATCCGCACGTTGTAGTAACGCCGCGCCAGTTCAGCAATCCCCTTTAACTGGGCAAATTTCGCTACGCCAATTCCATGAACACCACTAAATTGTTCATATTCAGAGGTTAACAAGCCATAAAGAGAGCCGAAATTCTCCAGCATCTCTTTTGCCAGGGTTAATACATCTTTACCGCGCGTTCCGGTACGCAGAAATAGCGCCAGCAGCTCGACATCCGTTAAGGCGCTAATACCAAACTTCAGCATTTTTTCGCGCGGCATCAACAGCTGTGCATTATTTTTCACCTTCACCTCCTTTGTGGTGCTCGCATCCTGTCATAGCCGTTCCGTTAAATCGACGGCCAGTTTTCAATCCTGGAAAGCGCCTCGCAAAGTGAATCTCAGGTGAAGGCACGACAACAAAAGTATTGTGATAAAATCGCCAACTTCTGGTGTCACCCTACAGGAAAAATCATCATGAGCCTGGCCGGTAAAAAAATCGTTCTCGGCGTTAGCGGCGGTATTGCTGCCTATAAAATCCCTGAACTGGTGCGTCGTTTGCGCGATCGCGGGGCCGACGTCCGCGTAGCCATGACCGAAGCGGCAAAAGCCTTTATCACCCCACTTAGCTTGCAGGCGGTTTCTGGGTATCCCGTTTCCGACAGTCTGCTTGACCCGGCAGCCGAAGCCGCTATGGGCCATATTGAGCTGGGTAAATGGGCTGATTTAGTGATTCTCGCCCCTGCCACGGCAGATTTGATTGCCCGTGTTGCTGCCGGAATGGCGAATGACCTGGTATCGACGATTTGTCTGGCTACACCTGCGCCTGTAGCCGTGCTCCCCGCCATGAACCAGCAGATGTACCGTGCCGCTGCCACGCAGCATAATTTAGAGGTGCTTGCCTCCCGTGGTTTGCTCATCTGGGGGCCAGACAGTGGCAGTCAGGCTTGTGGTGATATCGGCCCAGGGCGAATGCTCGATCCGTTAACCATTGTGGATATGGCGGTAGCGCATTTTTCGCCCGTCAACGACCTGAAACATCTGAACATTATGATTACCGCCGGTCCGACGCGTGAACCGCTCGATCCCGTGCGTTATATCTCTAATCACAGCTCCGGCAAGATGGGTTTTGCAATCGCCGCCGCCGCTGCCCGTCGTGGCGCGAACGTCACGCTGGTATCAGGTCCGGTTTCACTACCGACGCCACCGTTTGTTAAACGTGTTGATGTGATGACCGCGCTGGAAATGGAAGCCGCCGTGAATGCTTCTGTACAGCAGCAAAATATTTTTATCGGCTGCGCCGCCGTGGCGGATTATCGCGCAGCTACCGTGGCCCCAGAAAAAATCAAAAAGCAGGCCACGCAGGGTGATGAATTAACAATAAAAATGGTTAAAAACCCCGATATCGTCGCAGGCGTTGCCGCACTAAAAGACCATCGACCCTACGTCGTTGGATTTGCCGCCGAAACAAATAATGTGGAAGAATACGCCCGGCAAAAACGTATCCGTAAAAACCTTGATCTGATCTGCGCGAACGATGTTTCCCAGCCAACTCAAGGATTTAACAGCGACAACAACGCATTACACCTTTTCTGGCAGGACGGAGATAAAGTCTTACCGCTTGAGCGCAAAGAGCTCCTTGGCCAATTATTACTCGACGAGATCGTGACCCGTTATGATGAAAAAAATCGACGTTAAGATTCTGGACCCGCGCGTTGGGAAGGAATTTCCGCTCCCGACTTATGCCACCTCTGGCTCTGCCGGACTTGACCTGCGTGCCTGTCTCGACGACGCCGTAGAACTGGCTCCGGGTGACACTACGCTGGTTCCGACCGGGCTGGCGATTCATATTGCCGATCCTTCACTGGCGGCAATGATGCTGCCGCGCTCCGGATTGGGACATAAGCACGGTATCGTGCTTGGTAACCTGGTAGGATTGATCGATTCTGACTATCAGGGCCAGTTGATGATTTCCGTTTGGAACCGTGGTCAGGACAGCTTCACCATTCAACCTGGCGAACGCATCGCCCAGATGATTTTTGTTCCGGTAGTACAGGCTGAATTTAATCTGGTGGAAGATTTCGACGCCACCGACCGCGGTGAAGGCGGCTTTGGTCACTCTGGTCGTCAGTAACACATACGCATCCGAATAACGTCATAACATAGCCGCAAACATTTCGTTTGCGGTCATAGCGTGGGTGCCGCCTGGCAAGTGCTTATTTTCAGGGGTATTTTGTAACATGGCAGAAAAACAAACTGCGAAAAGGAACCGTCGCGAGGAAATACTTCAGTCTCTGGCGCTGATGCTGGAATCCAGCGATGGAAGCCAACGTATCACGACGGCAAAACTGGCCGCCTCTGTCGGCGTTTCCGAAGCGGCACTGTATCGCCACTTCCCCAGTAAGACCCGCATGTTCGATAGCCTGATTGAGTTTATCGAAGATAGCCTGATTACTCGCATCAACCTGATTCTGAAAGATGAGAAAGACACCACAGCGCGCCTGCGTCTGATTGTGTTGCTGCTTCTCGGTTTTGGTGAGCGTAATCCTGGCCTGACCCGCATCCTCACTGGTCATGCGCTAATGTTTGAACAGGATCGCCTGCAAGGGCGCATCAACCAGCTGTTCGAGCGTATTGAAGCGCAGCTGCGCCAGGTATTGCGTGAAAAGAGAATGCGTGAGGGTGAAGGTTACACCACCGATGAAACCCTGCTGGCAAGCCAGATCCTGGCCTTCTGTGAAGGTATGCTGTCACGTTTTGTCCGCAGCGAATTTAAATACCGCCCGACGGATGATTTTGACGCCCGCTGGCCGCTAATTGCGGCACAGTTGCAGTAATATGACGCCGGATGACTTTTCATCCGGCGAGTTTCTTTAAACGCCAAACTCTTCGCGATAGGCCTTAACCGCCGCCAGATGTTCCGCCATTTCCGGCTTCTCTTCCAGGTAAGCAATCAGGTCTTTCAGGGTGATGATAGAGATCACTTTGCAGTTGTAATCACGCTCAACTTCCTGAATCGCCGAAATCTCGCCGCGCCCCCGTTCCTGACGATCAAGCGAAATCAACACGCCAGCAAGCGTCGCGCCATTAGCCTGAATAATCTCCATCGATTCGCGAATCGCCGTTCCGGCGGTGATCACATCATCTACCAGCATTACGCGTCCTTGTAACGCGCTACCAACCAGATTGCCGCCTTCACCGTGGTCTTTTGCCTCTTTGCGGTTAAAGCAGTACGGCAGGTCAAGGTCATGATGCTCCGCCAGCGCCACGGCGGTAGTGGTGGCAATCGGGATCCCTTTGTAAGCAGGGCCAAACAGCAGATCGAACTCAAGGCCGGAATCCACCAACGCTTCAGCGTAAAAACGGCCTAACAGTGCCAGATCGCGCCCGGTATTAAACAGCCCGGCGTTGAAGAAATAGGGGCTTTTGCGCCCGGACTTCAACGTAAACTCGCCAAACTTTAACACCTGCTTGCCAAGCGCAAATTCAATAAACTGGCGCTGATATGGTTTCATGCCTTCGCTCCTCATCTTACTTTTCTACAGACAAAAAAAGGCGACTCATCAGTCGCCTTAAAAATCAGTTTGCCAGCGCCGCCTTCTGCGTCGCTACAATGGATTCGATTCCCCCTCGGGCCAGAGCCAACAAGGTGAGTAGCTCTTCATGGGTGAACGGCTCGCCTTCTGCCGTCCCCTGCACTTCAATGATGCGCCCGTCTTCGGTCATCACTACGTTCATGTCGGTCTCTGCGGCAGAGTCTTCAACGTATTCCAGATCGCAAACCGCTTCGCCGTTCACAATTCCGACAGAAACTGCGGCTACCATCCCTTTCATCGGGTTGGTTTTCAGCTTGCCGTTTTCCACCAGCTTCTGTAGCGCATCTGCCAGCGCCACGCAGGCACCCGTAATCGACGCGGTACGCGTGCCACCATCAGCCTGAAGCACGTCGCAGTCCAGCGTAATGGTGAACTCACCCAGCGCTTTCAAATCTACTGCCGCGCGAAGAGCACGGGCGATCAGACGCTGGATTTCCATTGTGCGTCCACCCTGCTTACCTTTCGCCGCTTCACGAGCGTTACGGGTGTGGGTAGAACGTGGCAGCATGCCGTACTCTGCGGTGATCCAGCCCTGGCCCTGACCTTTCAGGAAGCGCGGCACGCCTTCTTCAATAGAGGCGGTACACAACACTTTGGTATCGCCAAATTCGACCAGCACCGAGCCTTCTGCATGTTTTGTATAGTTACGAGTCAGGGTAACGGGACGCACCTGATTATTGCTACGGCCTGCTGGACGCATATTGAAATCTCCGGCTTGAAACAAATGTGGCTGCGCATTATACGGACTTCCGGCGGTTATTCCTATCCTGACAAGGCATCGATGGCTATAATCCTTCCACCTCTCCTTTTATAAACAGGAACGTCTATGATCCGCAGTATGACCGCCTACGCCCGGCGTGAAATCAAGGGTGAATGGGGGAGCGCAACCTGGGAAATGCGCTCGGTAAACCAGCGTTATCTGGAAACTTACTTTCGTCTGCCGGAGCAGTTCCGTAGCCTTGAACCTGTCGTTCGCGAGCGTATTCGTTCTCGCCTGACGCGCGGTAAAGTGGAATGTACCCTGCGCTATGAGCCAGATGTTAGCGCGCAAGGTGAGCTGATCCTCAACGAAAAACTGGCTAAACAGCTGGTAACTGCCGCGAACTGGGTAAAAATGCAGAGTGACGAAGGGGAAATCAACCCGGTTGATATTCTACGCTGGCCGGGCGTGATGGCAGCCCAGGAGCAGGATCTTGACGCCATTGCCGCTGAAATTCTCGCGGCGCTGGATGGTACGCTGGACGACTTTATTGTCGCGCGCGAAACCGAAGGTCAGGCACTGAAAGCATTGATCGAGCAGCGTCTGGAAGGCGTCACCGCCGAAGTGGTCAAAGTCCGCTCCCATATGCCGGAAATCCTGCAATGGCAGCGTGAACGCTTGGTCGCGAAGCTGGAAGATGCTCAGGTTCAGTTGGAAAACAACCGTCTGGAGCAGGAGTTGGTTCTGCTGGCACAACGAATTGACGTTGCCGAAGAACTGGACCGCCTCGAAGCGCATGTTAAAGAGACGTACAACATTCTGAAGAAAAAAGAAGCCGTTGGTCGTCGTCTGGACTTTATGATGCAGGAGTTCAACCGCGAGTCGAACACTCTTGCGTCGAAGTCTATCAATGCCGAAGTGACAAACTCCGCGATTGAGCTGAAAGTGTTGATTGAGCAGATGCGCGAGCAGATTCAGAATATCGAATAAGCTATCAGTAAAAATCACCAAGCAGCAAAAAACCACAAAGCCCGCGAAATGTCGGGCTTTTTTGTTATCATGAGCTATCATAACGACGCAATAAAGCGCACAATATGCGTGTACATAGAGGTGTACATAATGACTTTCATGTACATTGCTTTATGTACACACCCATATTCGATATTCAGGTATTCGCAATGCCAAAACTCACAGATATGCAGATCCGCGCATGGATAAAGGCGGGAGACAGATTTGATGGCAAGGCAGACGGCAACGGCCTTTATATTTGCTACCCCAAAAACTACACAGCCCCGTTCTGGCGATTCCGCTATAAGCTCGCAGGAAAGCAGCGGGCTATGGTTATAGGCTCTTACTCCGAACTGTCACTATCAAAAGCCAGAGAAACAGCAAAAGAGCTGTCAGCCAGAGTTGCTCTTGGCTATGACGTAGCAGCAGAGAAACAGGAACGAAAAGCTGAAGCACTGGCAAAAATGGAGGCTGAGAAAAACGCCATGCGTGTTTCAGATCTGGCCTCCGAATACTTCGAGCGCCAGATACTTCCGAGATGGAAACATCCCGATATCCTTCGCCGGAGAATTGATAAGGATATTAACCCCTGCATTGGGCATATGAAGGTAGAGGACGTTAAGCCACGCCACATTGACGACATGTTGAAAGGTATCGTTGACCGAGGAGCACCAACGATAGCAACAGATGTATTACGCTGGACACGCCGTATCTTTGACTACGGGATAAAACGCCACGCTCTGGAGATAAACCCTTGTTCAGCGTTTGAAGTATCTGATGCTGGTGGTAAAGAGGTTTCCCGCGACCGTTGGCTAACTCGCGATGAGCTTATCAGGCTATTCGAGGCTATGCGCACCGCAAAAGGATTCAGCCGCCAGAACGAACTGACATTTAAGCTATTGCTGGCACTATGCGTTCGTAAGATGGAGTTATGCGCCGCACGATGGGAAGAGTTTGATTTAGATGGTGCGGTATGGCATTTGCCGGAAGAACGCAGCAAAAACGGAGACCCTATTGATATACCTCTACCTTCCCCAGCCGTTGAATGGTTGAGAGAGCTACACACCTTTTCATGTAATAGCGCATGGGTGCTTCCGGCCAGGAAGATGCAAAACAGAATGATTCCACATATTCAGGAAAGCACTTTACCCGTAGCACTGGCTAAGGTTCGCGCCGAAATGCCGGATGTGCCTAATTTCACGATTCACGACTTCCGACGCACCGCACGTACTCATTTAGCAGCGCTGGGCGTTGATCCGGTAGTGGCTGAAAGATGCCTCAATCACCGCATAAAAGGCGTTGAGGGTATCTATAACCGTCACCAATACTTTGACGAGCGCCGGGCTGCGTTAACACAGTGGGCGGGCTTGCTGGTGGCTCTGGAGAAGGGCGAAGATTACAACGTGACGCCTATCAGAAAGGCAAAGTAACCGAACAGACCGGAACTAGCCCGACGGGGCGAAAAGCGGAAAGCCTTACCGCCTGTTCCGGTCACTCTTTAAGGCAGCGCGAAAGGTTACGCTATGAGCAAATTGTTCCAGTTCAAAAGTTGGTTGACCATAGAGGAAACCGCAAACAGGTTAAGCACAACACTCGGTGAAAGGGTATCTGTAGCCGATTGCCTGCAATTGGCTGTAGAAGGCCACATTACAATTTCAGCGATATTGGACGAAGGCCGTTACGCTATCGCTGCTCAAGTCATCAAAAACTCGCAACGAAGAGTTTTTGAAAAGTGGATTGTTGAAAATACTAACGAAGGTGCGGTAATTAGAACTCCTGCCGGTGATGAATTCTATACTAATGAACAATTGGATTATGAATACGAAGATATAGAAAGAGTCAGTGATGTTTTTCGTATTAATCATGGCATATACGATCTACCGATGGTTGGGGCTGAATCTTTAGATGTTATGCACGAGTTTGACCTTTCACGCGACAAGGTTCCCCGTGAATTTCACAACATGGAAGGTGCTTTCCTCTTAACAGAATTTGGTCTGGTGAATATTCTGAACGCGTTCAATGAATATGCCATCAAGTCAGATGAAAATGGCAAACCTAAACTGTACGACAAAGAATCACAGAGGTTTGTTGACTTTAGCCTCGATGGTTATCATCCCTTTTTCTATCCTGCTGATGGGCTGGGTAATGTCGAGTTCGTATTCAGAAAAGAAAATATTGCAGAATTTGAAAAGAAAACACTCAGTGATAACAACAGTCTCCTGAACCTCGATGAAAGCCTTTTACTGCTTGGCGCGGTGCTCAACGCTTTAAAGAAAGCCGAACCAACTTCTAAAAGGTGGACACAAGAAGCCCTCAAAGCAGAAATGCTGGATAGGGGTTTAAAATTAAGCTCCCGCTTACTGGATGAATATTTCTCATCAGCTAACAAATCTTTTAAATCATAAAGATAATTTCGCAACGAAAATCCATTTTTCGTTGCGATGACATCTAATCCCCCTGCTCACATGATTACCGTAACTTCAACAGCTATCACAGGAGTTACAGAACATATGACAGCACACAAGCCAGCATCATCAGCTATCCCAACAACTGGATACATCCGTCGCTTTCGCATGCCGGAATTGCTAGGTGTTTCACTGCCTACTATTGATAGATGGGTTAAAAATGGCACTCTTCCACGCCCAGTGAAGCTAACAGATAACGTGACTGCGTTTGATGCGGTGGAAATTAATAACTGGCTGGCAGAACGCCGCGGGAAGGTGGCCTGATGGAAAAGAAAAACCGCCCATTACAGGCGGCTAATTCAGATATTCGCGTATCTGATGTTACGCCCCTTACAAAATCCCTTCAAGCACCAAAGCGCACACCGAAAAAGCATCGTGCCAGAGTCTATATGCTGCGTACTGGTATAGAGGGATGGACAGAAAATGACATTCTTCGCTACTGCCGTCTGTCTTCTGGTCGTAACTATGCAACAGAGTTAGAACGCCAGCTTGGAATCACTCTGGAGCGTATCGACGAAAAGAATCCTGATGGTATCGGAACACACCTTCGCTACCGTTTCTCCTGCCGTGGTGATGTTCTGAAAGTGATCACTCATGTTAACCATCTTGCGAACATAAATGATCACAACGGACTTTCTCAGCAGGAAATTGCCGACATTCTGAAACTCTACCCGAACGCGTTTAACGCCGTCTAACGGAGACTGAAAATGAACATCGAAAAAAGCAGATTAATTTCTGAGGCCGCCCCTCATCTGAACGCCTCTCTGGGCACAATTAACGGTAATGAATTTGCCGCAATTGTCCCGGTTATTCCTGGTCATATCGGTGGGCGTGAAACCAATATTGTTAGCGCAAAAGCGTTACACAAAGCGTTGGGCGTGGGAAAAGACTTCTCTACATGGATCACTGATCGCATCTCTGAATATGACTTCACCATTGGGCACGATTACTCAGTCCATAAAACAATTTCCCCAAATTTGGGGAAAAGCCCGAATGGCGCGGCTTACAGCAAGATAAAGCAGTCTGGCAGACCCGGCAAAGACTATCTGTTAAGTGTCGGAATGGCGAAAGAACTGGCAATGATCGAACGCAATGATCAGGGTCGCGCTATCCGCCGTTATTTCATCCAGTGCGAGGAAGAATTACAGCGTACCGTGCCTGAAATCGCCGCCCGCTATCGTCGCCAGCTAAAAGCCCGTATTAGTGCCGCAAACAACTTTAAGCCAATGTGCGATGCGCTGAATATGGCCCGTGCCGAGATGGGGAAAACGACGCAGCAACACCACTACACAAACGAGAGCAATATGATTTCTCGTATCGTTCTTGGTGGGCTAACTGCTAAGCAGTGGGCGCGGATAAATGGCTATTCTGGCGAACCTCGCGACCATATGAACGCAGAACAGCTTGAGCACCTCTCATATCTCGAAAGCACCAATATCACGTTAATTGATATGGGCATGGAATATGAGCAGCGCAAAGGAGAACTCACCCGCCTGTCGCAACGCTGGCTCGCCAAGCGTCTGGAGGCGCTCAATGTCTAAGCCAACAGGAACACCACAACCACAAAAACGCTACAAAGATGCCCACGGAGCACTCGTTACTGTCGAAAGCGTGTCTCACAACCGAGTGACGTTTTATCGCGACGGGTATCAATCGCCATGCGTACAACCGCTGGCGCGTTTCATGAAGGAGTTCGCGGAGGTTAACCAATGATACCCGTCCAGAAGAAGACATTTTCACTGGCTGGCATGTCGCCAAAATCCAGAAATATGACGGCAAAGTCAGGCATTAATACAGCAGATACAAGCAAAGTTTATCATTTGCTGGTGGTCGGAACGGATGCCTTAACCATACCAGAAATCTCGGGCGATGATATTAGCATTGAGAAGGTCAGCGGCTGCGCCAGAAAATTTCTGGTCGTAGATGATGTCTTCCGCTCGTGTAGTGACTCCACAAAAACCTTCGTCCATGCGCGTGACGTTAACGAAATGAGCGCGATGTATTGTGCATCTGGTGCTTCCAATAGTGAGTTTTCGGAGTCCATAAAAAAGAGCTTGCCGTTATGCGGCAACACGGTTTATGGTTATAAGGCACCTCATAAAACGGGTGCCGGGATTGGCCTCCCGCTGACAATCGAGGCGATACATGACGCGCCAGCGTCTTTTTTTGTATCGGCGCACACGCACACCTTATCAATGGTGGGCTGTATGGGGCTACCTTCGGGTAGGCTGGTTTCCTTGATTGCCAGTAAGGCCAACTTCGTACAGTCCACCGCCAGCAAGATTGGTCTCTTGGGCGGTGGCTATAAACCATCAATCAAGGAGGCTGCCACATGCTGGCTACTACCCCTACCCAAAAACCGCAATTTATCTGGATTATCGCCGCAGTTCGCCGCGATTGCCCGACAATTACCGCCAAAATTCATCATATTGCTGCCGAGTCTGAACGCGATGCTCGCCGTTCTCTGGTGCGCGATCACGTCTGCTTTTTTGCTGGTCGTATCCGCATGGAGGTGGCACATGATTAAAACCTACGATGTGCATATGGATCCCCTCGAACGCACAAGCCAGATCATCACACTGACAGAAGTGATTAACGACATTCTGGTGAGCAACTCTCCCTCACGAGACGAAAGGCTGAAGGCGTTACTCGCGATATTGGATCTCGCCGTTCGTGACGTTCATTTCCTGCTGGAAGGTGGACAAATGCCAGTAAAAACGGGGGCAACCAATGAATAACTCAATTAATACCCCTCGCCTTACGTCCGCACTTCAATTAATCGAGCAAGCAGCGGCTGTCCTGGTTGCTGTCAGTCTTTCGGCTGAAGAAATGGACGCTGCTGATGTCGTGGATGCGATTAAAGCGTGCCCATCTTTGGTTAACGATGCCCGTGCCGAGCTGGTAATTCTTGGGGGTGAAAAATGAATATCAACTTAATTTATCGTCATCCGTGTGAGCTGGAAATTGAATCATTGCTGGGGCGCGAAGAGCCATATCCAGACACATTCACTCCCGCAGATTGCGCGACTGAACGGCTTACCAGAGCGCGCACAGGTCTGGTTCATGTGATGAATGAGATTCTTCCATCGGTGGGAGGGGAACAGGCGACAGTAATCAATAGCTGGCTACAAAAAGTTACCTCCCTGATAGATATCAGTTTAATCGATGTGGAGAGTGCGAAATGACCAACATCCAGCTCATTGAAGCGCAATGTCGCATCGAACAGGTTCAGACTGTTTTAGGGTTCTGGCTTGAAGGGGCCAGCCCCAGCAACAGAGACAAGTTAATGATTGGCGCGGTTATGTCACTTCTCAATGGCGTACCAGAAGCTATTCAGGAAGCAGACGAATTGTTGGGCAAATATGAGTTACAGAATCATTCAGGCGAGGCGAAACATGAATAATTTCTTAACCTTCCATGCAGAAGCAACGCCTGACGGCGTAAACATCATGCACCGCAGCAACGATGGCATGACAGAACGCGTTGAGACCGTCTCATATATTGATGCCGTAAATCGTCTGGATGCCGGGGATTATGACGATAAACCAGATGAAGGCATGTTTATACATCTCGCTATTGCCAGTGGCGGCAACCAGGGATATTTCGATTACACATCACAGCATCACGTGATTATGTGGCGCTGGCTGATAGCAACAGCATTCATCAATGAAATGAGAAAGGAAAACGGCACCGTCAGCATTATTGATGACAGTGGCAATCATTCCGTGGTTTCTGTTTATTCCAATGGCATCGTCGCCATGCCGCTGTATCCAGTAGCAGAGCGCCTCGCTATGGCAAACAACATTGAGGGCGCAATGATCGAGAAATATGGTGTTGATGTCGGAACAAAGAATGCCATCATTTTTTACAGCAACATGTTCGATGTCGAACAGGGAACACTCACTTCGTTTGGGCGAGAAGTGCTTGCCGATCTTCACAACAGCTTTATTGCCGAACTAAACGAAAACGGCATCCCAGAAGCACCAGTGACGCACTAAACGGGGGCCAGAATGCGAAACATTGATCTTATCCGTCAGGTTATCAGTGCGTCTGAAAACAACTGGCCTCATGTGCTGGGCTGCCTGAACATAAATGTCCCTGACTCTCCGCGCCGTCATGCTCCCTGCCCTGCATGTGGGGGCAAAGATCGATTCCGGTTCGATGACAACGGGCGCGGTAGCTTCATCTGTAATCAGTGCGGCGCTGGTGATGGGCTGGATTTAATTAAACGCGTAAATAACTGCGACACAACAGAGGCGGCGCTTCTTGCCGCTGATGTTCTGGGTATTGATTACCGGACAACGGAAACACCAGAAGCCACCAGCCAGAAACGGGAACAACTGGAAACCGAGCGCCAGCGACGCGAACAGGAGCGCCTGAAAAGGGCAGAGAAGGACGAACAACAAAGACGGGATACGTTTTCCCGTCAGTTTGATGACATGCGCAGAAAGGCTGTAAACGGCAAATCTGATTATCTGGTTGCGAAAGGGGTAGGTGATTTTACATTCCCCGTGTTGCCCGATGGATCTCTGTTGCTGGCGCTGGTGGATAAATCCGGCGCAGTAACAGCAGCACAGACTATTACCTCACATGGTGAAAAAAGACTCCTGACAGGTTCAGCAAAGCGGGGGGCATATCACGCCATAAACGCACCAGAAACAACACAGAGCATCTTAATCGCAGAAGGGCTGGCAACGGCATTATCTGCCCATTTAATTCGTCCAGAGGCGCTGACAGTGGCGGCGATTGATGCCGGGAACCTGTTATATGTCGCCCAGGTACTGCGGGATAAATTTCCTTCAGCACAAATCATCATTGCTGCGGATAACGACCACAGCGAAGGAAGACAAAACACGGGGAGAATAGCAGCAGAAAAGGCAGCTTTATCTGTTTCTGGATGGGTGGCATTACCCCCGACAGATCACAAAGCAGACTGGAATGATTACCACCAAAAACACGGCATTAAATGCGCCACAGAAGCGTTCAATAAGTCAATGTACCAACCACAGGGTAATGGCGTGAAACAGGAGCCACAGACCATTGAGGGAAGCGATTTTAAGGTTATGGATACCGACCCACTGAAACCAAGAATAGAAAGCCGCGAGGATGGTATTTATTGGGTATCTCCGAGAGCTGACAGCCAGAGTGGAGAAATCATCAATAACGAAAGCTGGTTATGTTCTCCGTTAAGCGTTATCGGTACTGGCAGAGACGATAAAGACCAGTATCTCATTCTTCGCTGGCTGTCGTTTGGTTCTGAAACGCCGACAACCGCTGCCATTCCACTGGCTGATATTGGTGAACGTGAAGGATGGCGCACACTTAAAGCTGGTGGGGTAAATGTCACGACCAAAAGCAGCCTCAGAGCAATACTGGCAGACTGGCTACAACGCAGTGGCTCTCGTGAATTGTGGCGTGTTGCTCATGCCACTGGCTGGCAATGCGGAGCGTACATCATGCCTGATGGGGAAATCATCGGAACACCTGAAAATCCTGTGCTGTTCAGCGGGAGAAGCTCAGCCGCAGCCGGATATACCGTCTCAGGGAGCGCGAAAAGCTGGCGTGATAACGTGGCGCGTCTGGCCTTTGGTAACTATTCAATGATGACCGGGATCGGCGCAGCACTGGCAGCGCCATTGATTGGGCTGGTGGGCGCTGACGGGTTCGGCATTCATTTCTATGAGCAGTCGAGCGCAGGTAAGACCACCACGGCAAACGTGGCGAGCAGCTTATACGGCAACCCTGATTTACTGCGGCTGACGTGGTACGGAACCGCGCTGGGGCTGGCAAATGAAGCCGCCGCCCACAATGACGGACTAATGCCGCTTGATGAAGTTGGTCAGGGCGCTGATCCTGTCAGTGTTTCACAGTCTGCCTATGCGTTATTTAACGGTGTAGGGAAACTGCAAGGCGCTAAAGATGGTGGAAACCGGGATCTAAAACGCTGGCGTACAGTGGCAATCAGCACCGGAGAAATGGATTTAGAAACATTTATCGCTACTTCCGGGCGAAAAACCAAAGCCGGGCAACTGGTGCGACTGCTGAATATTCCGTTGAGTAAAGCAGTACGCTTTCACGATTACCAGAACGGAAAACAGCACGCAGACGCACTGAAAGACGCTTACCAGCATCACCACGGCGCGTCCGGGCGTGAGTGGATTAAATGGCTGGCAGACCACCAGCAACAGGCTATTAAAACTGTTCGTGACTGCGAAAGCAGATGGAGAAGCCTGATCCCATCCGATTATGGTGAGCAGGTTCACCGTGTAGCCGCGCGATTTGCCATTCTGGAGGCCGCATTGTTGTTAGGCGAGGTTGTAACAGGCTGGGATGCTCAGACATGCCGTGATGCGATACAGCACAGCTATAACGCATGGTTGCGCGAGTTCGGCACAGGTAACAAAGAGCATCAGCAGATTATTGAACAAACGGAGGCATTTCTTAATGCCTATGGGCTTAGCCGTTTTGCACCATTTCCATACAGCCCGGCAGATTTGCCCATCAAAGATTTAGCCGGATACCGTCAGCGTGGAGAACATGACGAAAGCCCAATGATTTTCTACACATTCCCGGCCACATTTGAAAAGGAGATCGCATGTGGTTTCAACGCAAAACAGTTTGCTGAAGTGTTGAAAAAAGCCGGGATGCTAACCCCACCAAACAGCGGTCGTGGATACCAAAGAAAATCACCACGTATTCAGGGACGACAAATAAACGTTTATGTACTCAATTACCAGCCAGGAGATTACAACTCATCTGAAGAATGAGCTTCTTCATGTGCGTAGAAAAGGTGTTGGTTCAGTTGGTTCAGTTGGTTCAATTTGTAAAGAGTATTGTTTTATAAGGATTTTATTCTTTTTATTGAACCAACACTGAACCAACAACACGGCATTTTGAACCAACACAACGTGACTGAATTGATGAGCACAACATCTGGCTGGCATTAGAGAGTGTTTTACGAAATCTGAACACCACATCACTGGTTTCAGTGGGAGATTGATGATGAAGATAATCGCAAAGGCTTTTCATCATGTATTTGGCAAAGTATCCGATTTGCCATCTGTAATACCGATGAACAACAGAAGGGAGATGCTGCTTGATATGGTTGTGTTCCCATACATAGACCTTTCTGAACCAATGAAAGCAACTCTTTTCAGAAAGTATCTTGGCGACTTTAAACGCCGTTTTACAGGCGTTAACGGGATGGTTGATATCTGCTCCATCAGAGATATTGTTGAACTTGCAGGGATTAATTTGTGGGGAGAAGCGGCAGCAGCATACAAATGGCTTGAACGCCTGCACTGTGTTTCATTCAGTGACATGAGTGCTGATATCGCTTTAATGGTTCCTCACAAAATCAATATGGTCTTTGCTGGTGGCAATTACACTTATCCATGGAACCAGGAACAAAGAGAGAACAGGAAAGCTCACGCCATGAAGAGTAATGCGACTCCATAAATATAGTTTTTAGAGTCCATAAAAAAACTGTCAAAACCTGACATACAGAACGATGCCACCAGCTACTGAACGGTGGCATTTTTTTGTGCTATTTGTTTCATATTTTGCAATCACAATGATGAATGTTGCGTTTTATGAAACTATAATGACTGTTGTTTTATACAGTTCTAAGGGGGCGTTATGGCTATTTCAGTAAAGCCAGTATTGATAAGTGAGAAGCAAATGGAAGCGATAAAGAAAATTCAGGAGGAGCAGCGTAAAAAATCAGAGGTAGGAGTTGCGCCAACGATCCACGAAATTGCTCGGGGATTAATGGATAAGGCGCTGGCTTACACTTTAACTGGACGTGGGTAAATCAATGGCTACGTGGCAACAGGGTATTAATTCTGGTGGTTTTCTGGCTGGCATCGGTACGCAAAATGAGAATGCGCCAAAGGCAAGCGACATTAACGCAACGCTTGGTCTGATCCGCGAAAACAATGAACTGGCTCGCTCAGGTGCAAATAACGTTGCTCTGACAGGTCTTCGTGGTCTGGCTGGCGTTGCTGATATTTATAAGCAGCAGCAACAGCAGGAGCGTAAAGCGGCATTCCAGAAAGGTTATGCAGATGCTTATGCGTCCGGTGACAGGGAGCAGATGCGTAATCTTATTACAGCATTCCCAGAAGAGTTTGAGGAAGTCCGTAAAGGGATGAGTTATGTCGATGATGCTCAAAGGGATGATTATGGCAATCTGGCGCTCAAAGCACAGGTAGCCTCATCGCTTGGTCAGGGCGCATTTGGCAGGTTCATGATGGATAATGAGCAGGAGATGCGTCGTTTAGGTATCCCTCCAGAAACTATTGCTGAAATGCAGGTTAATGACCCGCAGGGCTTCCAGCATTTCGCAGGTAATCTGGCGCTGTTTTCTCTCGGTCATGAGAAGTATTTCGATATCAAAGATCAAATGGAAGGTCGGGATATTGAGCGTGGCAAGTTGGCAGAGACAATCCGCAGCAATCAGGCTGGCGAAGCACTTCAGGCGAGAGGGCAGGATATTAGCCGAGCAAATGCGTTAACGTCAGCATATGCACCAACAGCAGCAATGCAGAATTACAATCAGTACGCTCAAATGTTAAAGGCGGATCCAGAGGGGGCGGCGGCATTTGCGGCAGCGGCTGGAATTAATACAAACGCCAAAAAATTAATGAGTGTTAGAGAAAACGATGATGGCACTGTCACAAAATACTACACAGACGGAAGTGAAGAGCAGGGAAAACTAAACCAGCCAATATCTGGAGATGGGTTTCGTCCAATAGCTTTGCCAACAGCCCAAAAGATCATGGAAAAGTCGCCAGAAGGGGCTAAAAAAGCTGCTGGATTTGCATACAGGGTTAGGGATGCTCTTGATTCAATAGATACACTGAAAGACCAGCTTAGCCCACAGCGAGTGGCGATCATTAATAATGCTTTGGGTAATGGGACGCTGGCTAACTTAACGCTCAGCCCAACAGAACAGCAATACGTTGTTAATGCTAATGACGCAATAATGGCAATACTCCGTCAGGAAACAGGGGCAGCCATCGTACCTGCTGAAATGTCAAAATATTATCAAATGTATTTCCCTCAGCCTGGCGACTCCACAAAAACCATTGATACCAAGCGCCGGAAGATGGAAAACCAGTTCAATTCGCTGAAAGCTGCTTCTGGTCGAGCTTATGATGCTTTGCGGGTTATTTCAGCAGTTGACAGAGGAACTTCTTCTTCGTCGCAGACATTGCCGCAATCTGAGCAGGTATCACAGCCAGCAGCCAGCAGTAACTTTTCTTCACTATGGGGTGATTAATGGCTAAAGCATGGAAAGATGTTATCGCCTCTCCACAGTATCAGGCGTTAGCACCAGAACAAAAAGCGCAGGCTCAGGAGCAATACTTCAATGAAGTCGTGGCCCCGCAAGCCGGAGAAAGTGTAGAGCAGGCTAAGCAGGCTTTTTATGCTGCCTATCCACTACCATCAACGAATGAAATAGACCGATCCCAATCAGCAACTCAAAATATTCAACATACATCATCTGATAATTCTCTTGCGTCAGGGTATGCAAAGTTAGCTACTCAGCAAAGAGAGGGGCTTGAGCGTTCAGCAGAACAGGGAGCCAGTCTTGGGGCTGCGATGCGCGATGCTATAACAGGCGAAAGCCGAATGACTCCAGAGATGGAGAGACTGCAAAATGTCGACCTTGCCCCAGAGTTAACCTCACTCAGCATGGATGCTCTAAAAGCTCGATGGTCTCAACTTTTCGGCTCTGACGCATCTCAGGAAAAGATTCTTCAGAGCATGGGAGCGAAATTAAGGCAGGATGAGAAGGGTAACACTATCGTTTCCCTGCCATCCGGTGATTATGCTCTGAACAAGCCGGGTTTATCGCCGCAAGACGTGGCATCGTTTCTGGCTAATGCGCTGGCGTTTACACCAGCGGGCAGGGCTGGAACGGTGCTTGGTGCCATAGGAAAATCAGCAGCTACAGATTTAGCACTACAGGGAGCCACTAGCCTTGCTGGTGGAGAAGATATTGATCCGTTACAAACGGTAATTTCTGCTGGCATTGGTGGTATTGGTAAGGGGCTGGAAAATACAGCGAGTGCGGTTTCGAGGGCTGTTCGTGGTGATATGTCGCCTGAAGCAAAGGCTGCTGTCGACTTTGCATCGGAAAGAAATCTGCCGTTAATGACCAGTGACGTACTGAAAGATAAAAACACTGTGCAGAGTCTGGCCCAGAAAACAGGCGAAAAAATTCCTTTTTTTGGAACGGGTACGAACAGGCTGAATCAACAACAGGCTCGGGAAAATCTGGTCAGAACATATAACGATGGTCTGGGAGGCATTTCAGATAAACAGCTTTATGAGTCTGCTACTAAAGGGCAGCAAAAATTCATTGAGGCCGCAGGTAAGCGATATAACCGCATAATTGACGCTATGGGGGATACCCCTGTCGACCTATCAAACACGGTAAAAGCTATCGACAATCAGATTGCCGTGTTAAGCCGCCCGGGCAAATCTCAGGATAGAGCCGCGGTAAAAGTCTTGCAGCAATTTAAAGACGATATCACCAGCGGGCCAAATGACCTGCGTCTGGCGAGGGAAAACAGAACCGATCTTCGAAAGCGATTTATGGCGTCATCTGACACTGTTGATAAAGATACGCTCCAGAAAGCCAGCGATATTATCTACAAGGCATATACGGCGGATATGAAAAAAGCCGTAGCCAAAAATCTTGGAGCAGACGAAGCCATTAATATGGCAAGGGTTGATCGCTCATGGTCTAAATTCAATGACATGATGGGAAGAACGCGCGTTCAAAAGGCAATAGCCAGCGGCAAGGCCACGCCTGAGGATGTAACAAAACTCGTGTTTAGTCAAAGCCCATCAGAACGTTCTCAGCTTTACAGGCTTCTGGATGACAATGGTAGGCAAAACGCACGAGCAGCCATAGTTCAGAATGCTGTAGATAAGGCGACTGATCCGTCTGGAAATATCAGTGTTGAGAAGTTTATTAATGCGTTACACCGGAACAGGAAGCAATCAGCAACTTTCTTTAAAGGCGTGCACGGAAAGGAACTGGACGGCATTATTAAATACCTCAACGATACCAGACAGGCGGCAAAGGTTGACGGTCAGAAATTAAACAGCCAGAAACTTTATGGCCTGCTGGTTGGTGGAGGCGCTATAAATGCGGCAGTTCTGGCGGGGATGCTGAAAACGGCTGCGTTTGTTGTTCCTGCTGCTGGTGCTTTAGGCGGAGCAGCGAAGGCATACGAAAGCCCTGTTATACGAAATGCCTTATTACGTCTGGCAAATACGCCAAAAGGTAGCACAGCATATGACAGAGCGATCAGTACAGTCACACAATCACTGACCACAGCAGCACAAGCATCGCAAAAGGAAGCTCAATAACAGATGACCATGGATGGTTGGCTATAATAGTAATTAGTTTTTTCAAATAGTTATGAACATTAACACTTGCCTTTAACATTGCCGACAAATGAGCCTGTAAATGAGCCTATATCAGATCGACTAATTGTTCGTGTATGGATCACTTTTCCGTCATTTGAGATTGCCCATGTGACAAGCGTCAGTTGACCATCTCGATAGCTTCTTCCCATCATGGCATTCGGAGATAGCGGGTAATAATCAATACCTCCACCTATACCATCTTTTGCCAAGATAAGATCCGCCTTCTCTTTACTTATTACCAAATGAAAGGTATCTGGTATAGATGATAACTTATAGTTATACCCATCTGAACTTGAGGCTTCTTGTCCTTTCAGATCACCAATAATCCAGCATTCAGCGTTCGCTCCAAAAGAAGCAAATAATAAACCGGAGACAACCAATCGCTTCAATTGATTCACACCAACCCTCCCTTTAGCGTTGTTTAGAATGGCAATCATCATATATCCAAGACATGGCATTTGGTACATAGCTTGGGTCGGGATTTCAAATCCGCCCCCGTTGATGGGGTCGTTACAGTACGCGCATATCCGCTTTATGTGAAACAGGAAGATTTTTCTGATATCACTGCCACAGCAAAACACCAATTTCGTGACCAGTACGCGCGCGAGGGGTATCAGTTGCAAAAAATTTTGCAACTGCGTCCGACCAGTACGCACACGATGGCGGGGAGCACCATAAAACTGTTCTCTACATAAGACAGAGTGGTGGTGATGTGTTGATTATCGGCGTATATGCGCACAGGACGCGCTATGACGATATTTTATGCGGGTACACCAATCACATGTATCTGGTGTGATCAATCGCGTTACATGACATCTCATGTTGTGCTGGTGATTATCACGACGTTCTGAATCTGGCCTTTGCCTGATATTTTGCGACAAGTACGCGCGCGTAGCATCGACAGCATACACATTGGATATTCATTTTGTGACCAATGCGATAAGTAGCGGGATAAGAATTGATAAAATCAACAGGACGATGATCCACTTTTGATTCTCGTCCATCTTATCTGCTAGGCGACGCTCCATTCCGTGCATATCACCGCGAATGGCAATCATCTCATTGCGAACATCCGAGAAGTGGTTGGCTTGATGTTCAATGTGTGGCGTTCTGCCTTTCATGTCTGATCCTCACCTATCGTCACCACCTGATGGTGTATAAAGGTATTAGCCCAAGCAGCTTTCCAATGGGCACTCATGTTTATACGCTGACCTTACAATCAATCACCGCTTTTAACTTTTCAGCATTGCTTCCCTGACGCTTCCACGCGCTGTAAATATCTTTATCCCACGCTTTACCAGCTTTTGTTTGATAGCCTGCTTCATTGATCCGTTCAGCTATCACACGCCCATTATCAAATCCCTGTTGGATGGTATCGGCAATGATCTTTATAACTGCCGTTTCGTTATATGGTTTTGGTGGGATGTTCGGCTTTCCGGCAATAAGCGACGCAGCGGCTTTTTCCATGCGCTCCACCAGCCCAAGCATTCGTGAATCAATAGACTTTTCCGGCTGCCCCAGCTTCATGCGAATCGCATCAACAAGCCAAGAGGTTTTATCTCCTCCAGAAGCGAGAACAGACCGATTAAACTCATCCTGCAATTCAGATGGGATGCGGAACGCGATCAGATTAGATTTGCTCATTGCAAAGACCATATCAGTGAGTAATATCCATACAGTATACCACTGTATAACACTGTTATACGCTCAAATATCAGCCAGAAAATAACAGACCAATCACAAATCTATCGCTGTGTTGTTGGTTCAGAGCTGGGCTGTGTTGGTTCAAAATGAGTTGATGTTGGTTCAATATTTTAGAAAAAACACAATAAAAACAACGCTCTTTACAAATTGAACCAACTGAACCAACTGAACCAACACCTTTTTGCTTATCTATATAATCTGAGAGGCAGAAATGATAAAGGACAGGAAAGCTGAAGAGCTGGAGTCAAAAGGGCTATACCGGAGAGCTGCCGCACGATGGGCAGAAGTCATGATGCTGGCAGATGGCGATAAAGAACGTGAACATGCAGTAAACAGACGCTCTGAATGTATCCGTAAGGCGGCACGCCCACCAGCAACTACAGACAGATTCGGAGATTTAAGACAGGCAGTTAAGCGGACTCATTCGGCTCTTGGTATGGATGAGGAAGCGAGAGGGTACTTCAGGCGTTATCGCGATAAAGATTGCCAGAGACAGTAATGCTCTCTCTGTTTTGGCAAATTACCCCTCACTTTGAAGGGATCGGAGCTATAAAAATGGTGTTATCCGGAATCCTCAAATTGAGGATTGTGGAAGAATCAATGGGTTAGGTCATCGTGCAAATTTGCACTCTGCCAGCCAACGCAATTTCTCGTTGGCGGAAATATCAGGTATTTACTGAACGAACGGTCTACCAGTCTGTTCAGTTACCAGTTGCACATGGCTGTTTCATGTGAGAACGGAGGTTTTTTTCGGACATCGCTATTGGGTACAGCAATTTCACGAGCAATACGCGCGCGCAGGACAACAAGCCTGAACATGGTTACACACCTCGATCCTGAGGGATGTAGACAATGGCTTCTGACCAAAGCACCCGAAAAAACCGTGTACATAAGGGTGTACATAATCAAAAATCGCATTAGCAAGAAACCAGCCACAATGCGGCATTGAAGCCAACACTCTACAAACAGATTCAACATTGAATAACTCGTAACGCCAATTCTTACTTTTCAGCCTTCACAAATGCCGCCCACTCAAACAGAGCGGCATTTTTCTTCCCCGCAACTTCAATTCTGTTTTGCGTGCCTGCTCCAGATTTTGCGATGTTTTTTTGCCCAGCACACTGAGAACGTGAGATACTCACAACTGTATATAAATACAGTTACAGATTTACTTTCTTTGCAATCGATATCACATGGAGTGGGCAATGAACGAACATCATCAACCTTTTGAAGAAATACGGCATTATGGCACTGAAGGGCAAGAATTTTGGTCAGCTAGAGAATTGGCACCGTTACTGGATTATCGGGACTGGCGCAATTTTCAAAAGGTACTGGCCCGCGCGACTCAAGCGTGCGAAGCCAGCAATCAAGCTGCATCTGACCATTTCGTTGAAACCACCAAAATGGTTGTATTAGGTTCAGGGGCTCAACGAGAACTTGAAGATGTTCATCTCTCCCGCTATGCCTGTTACCTGGTAGTACAAAACGGCGACCCTGCGAAACCGGTTATTGCGGCAGGGCAAACTTATTTTGCTATCCAGACCCGACGGCAGGAGCTGGCTGACGATGAAGCTTTCAGGCAACTTCGTGAAGACGAAAAGCGTCTTTTTCTGAGAAATGAATTGAAAGAACATAACAAACAATTGGTTGAGGCAGCGCAGCAAGCTGGGGTAGCGACAGCTATCGATTTCGCCATATTTCAGAATCATGGTTACCGGGGGCTGTATGGTGGATTAGATCAGAAAGCTATTCATCAGCGGAAGGGGCTGAAAAAGAATCAGAAGATCCTGGATCATATGGGTTCAACAGAACTGGCGGCTAATCTCTTTCGAGCTACCCAAACAGAAGAAAAACTCAAGCGGGATGGCGTGAATTCAAAACAGCAAGCAAACACCACACACTTTGACGTGGGTCGCAAGGTGAGGCAAACCATTCAGGAACTTGGCGGAACCATGCCTGAGGAGTTGCCGACCCCGCAGGTCAGCATCAAGCAGTTGGAAAACAGTGTAAAAATTACAGAGAAGAAATAGCAGAAACTAAAAACTCTTTTTGTTGATTGAGACACCCGATGCGTAAGCCAAGGTCCAGGTGCAGTGAACACAATGGCTAAATATTGCACCTTTCTTTTCCCCCCTCAGTTTTAACCTATTTTTTCTTATGCATTTTCTCAGACAAGAAGTCAGAAGAATGCATCTCTGCTACAGAAAATAGCGATTTCACATAACTACAAGTTATCAATTTCCCCTCACCTTAAAAAATCTCAATCGTGACAATGCGCACAAATCGCTACCCTGCCAGACAGATTTTTAGGGAGAGAACCATGCTGTTACACATTTTGTATTTGGTTGGCATTACTGCCGAAGCCATGACGGGGGCGCTGGCGGCCGGACGACGGCGCATGGATACATTTGGCGTAATTATTATTGCGACCGCCACCGCAATTGGCGGAGGGTCAGTGCGCGATATTCTGCTGGGCCACTATCCGCTCGGCTGGGTCAAACACCCGGAATATGTGATTATCGTCGCTACCGCCGCAGTACTCACCACTATCGTTGCTCCTGTAATGCCTTACCTGCGCAAAGTGTTTCTGGTGCTCGATGCGCTCGGACTGGTGGTCTTTTCTATCATCGGGGCACAGGTTGCACTGGATATGGGGCACGGCCCAATTATTGCCGTTGTCGCGGCGGTAACCACCGGCGTGTTTGGCGGCGTTTTGCGCGATATGTTCTGTAAACGCATCCCACTGGTATTCCAGAAAGAGTTGTATGCCGGTGTCTCATTTGCCTCCGCCGTGCTGTACATCGCGCTGCAACACTATGTTTCTAATCATGATGTGGTAATTATCTCCACCCTGGTATTCGGCTTTTTTGCCCGCTTACTGGCGCTACGCCTTAAGCTGGGATTACCGGTCTTTTACTACAGCCACGAAGGACACTAAGGTTCAAAACCTGTGATCTGCTGGGCAGCCAGCCAACTGCCCAGCTTCTTGATTTGCGCATTTTCCTTCCATTCAATAACCTGTCTGGCGCGCCCCGATCCAGTGCCCGGCAGCTGCTGCCAGAACTGCTCCGTGCTAAATAAAAGTTGCGACCAGGACCGTTCATCACTGGCATTAAGCGCCGCCCGGGTTAGCGGTATTCCCATTGCCATCACCCAGCGAGTAAAAGGCTGCTTACGAGCCAGATTAAACTGATGCCATAGCTGCGCACTTTTACTTTTCGCGATCCCCGGCGTGTTCTGTAATTGCTCTGGCGTTAATAAAAGCCAGGAAAAGATATGCTCAAAGCGATGAGTCTGATGCAGCGCGCGCCAGCCGGCCTCACCAATGCCATCCAGCCCAAGAACCTGTTTTGCCCCCAGCCAGACTAAGCGTGAAATGAACTGTTCCTGACAAACATCAGAAGCAAAGTAGCAGGTCAACGAGTTAAAGCGGTTTTCTGGCGGTGTCGGTTTTGTACGTTCTGCACCGCGCCACACCACATCATCAATGCGAGGAATACCCTGACCGGCAAGGCTGACGAGAATCTGATCACCAGGCGCAATATCCCACTCCTGCCAGCGCCTGACGGAACCAATATTCACCCGCTGGACTTTTTTATCATCCAGCATGACAGGTGCGAGTGACGCAACCACCGATATTTTACCGCTCTTACCCACCGCAAACTGAATCGCCTTCACTTCGGCAACCTGAGCTACAGGTTGATATTTCCAGGCCACCAGCCACTCTGCCTGGCCCGGTAGCCAATGGCGGGATTCTGGCTCTTTCGCCGCTCGTACAACTACGCCATCGGTGACGAAGGGTAATTCCGCTTTCCACCACTCATTGCGTACGCGCGCAACTTCATCAGCATTTTTCACCGCACGGGTATACGTCTGCGTTAGAGTAAAACCTGCGGTAGCCAGCTCTTTTAAACGATCAGACATTAACTGCGGTCCATCCGGCCATGCCCAGACAAAAACGCCCAGAGAATTCAGCGTGTCGCTATCGTCCTGGCGCATCATCAAGCCAGCAACTTTTGCGCGGGCATTTATTCCCCCCATTTGTTGTTGGATATGCCCCTCGCGCTGGAGAAATATTTCCCCCTGAAGCGTACTGTTGGCTAAAGGCCCGCTAACGGTTTGCGGCACAGCGGAAATTAAGCTAACTTTCTGCGTCCAGTCCTCGCCTTTCAGGCCATTACCGCGACTGATTGCTTTGTTCAGTTTCCCGTCCCGATAAACCAGGGTTACCGCAACGCCATCAACTTTTGGCTGCACCCAAAGATCGCTACGTTCTCGCATCCACAGACTTAATGCGTTTTTATCCACCATTTTGCGTACACCCGTATGGGCAACCGGATGCATAACCGCACCATTTAAAGGCGGCATCATCACGTCGCGGGGCTCGCTCCCAAAGCAGCGTTGCCACTGCGTAAGACGGGCGCTTAACTGATCGTAAACACCGTCTTCCACCTCACTTTTTCCTTCCTTCCAGTAGTCATCGTCCCACTGTTTTATTTGCTGTTGCAGGCGGGAAATTTCTTCCTGTGCTCTGGCTGGCGACCAGGCCGGACAGACCGCCCACACAGATGATTGCCAGCACAAGATACTTATTAATATCGCCATCCATACTTTCATCATCACCTCCGCTGTAGGTAGTCAGGCAGATATACAACGTGATGAAAGCAAAGCCGAGTGGCAAAAACGGAGTCTGCGAGGACGCTTCCTGAAAATCGTCTTTATTGCAGTGAATGACAGGCAAATGCGGAAGCAGCTACGCAAAACGCAACAACTTTGCGCAAAAAGTGTGAGCAAGGGCTACGTCACATGGCCGCGCCGTGTATAATAAGCTCGTATGTAGGCTTTATTTCGCTAATCACATACGAAAGATACTCATGGCTCAAGGCACGCTTTATATTGTTTCTGCCCCCAGTGGCGCGGGTAAATCCAGCCTGATTCAGGCTTTATTAAAAACCCAACCGTTGTATGACACCCAGGTTTCTGTTTCACACACCACACGCCAACCGCGTCCTGGTGAAGTCCACGGTGAACATTATTTCTTTGTTAATCATGATGAATTTAAAGAAATGATTAGCAGAGATGCGTTCCTCGAACACGCAGAAGTTTTTGGTAATTACTATGGCACTTCGCGTGAGGCCATTGAGCAAGTACTGGCGACCGGTGTCGATGTTTTTCTCGATATCGACTGGCAGGGCGCGCAGCAAATTCGCCAGAAGATGCCGCACGCGCGGAGTATCTTTATTTTACCGCCGTCTAAAATTGAACTGGACCGCCGTCTACGCGGTCGCGGTCAGGACAGCGAAGAGGTCATTGCAAAGCGTATGGCGCAAGCTGTTGCAGAAATGAGCCATTACGCCGAATATGATTACCTGATTGTGAATGATGACTTCGATACCGCGTTGACCGATTTGAAGACCATTATTCGCGCCGAACGTCTGCGCATGAGCCGCCAAAAGCAGCGTCATGACGCTTTAATCAGCAAATTGTTGGCAGACTGAACCTGATTTCAGTATCATGCCCAGTCATTTCTTCACCTGTGGAGCTTTTTAAGTATGGCACGCGTAACTGTTCAGGACGCTGTAGAGAAAATTGGTAACCGTTTTGACCTGGTACTGGTCGCCGCGCGTCGCGCTCGTCAGATGCAGGTAGGCGGAAAGGATCCGCTGGTACCGGAAGAAAACGATAAAACCACTGTAATCGCGCTGCGCGAAATCGAAGAAGGTCTGATCAACAACCAGATCCTCGACGTTCGCGAACGCCAGGAACAGCAAGAGCAGGAAGCCGCTGAATTACAAGCCGTTACCGCTATTGCTGAAGGTCGTCGTTAATTAAACCTGCGGGTCGCCCTTGTATCTGTTTGAAAGCCTGAATCAACTGATTCAAACCTACCTGCCGGAAGACCAAATCAAGCGTCTGCGGCAGGCGTATCTCGTTGCACGTGATGCTCACGAGGGGCAAACACGTTCAAGCGGTGAACCCTATATCACGCACCCGGTAGCGGTTGCCTGCATTCTGGCCGAGATGAAACTCGACTATGAAACGCTGATGGCGGCGCTGCTGCATGACGTGATTGAAGATACTCCCGCCACCTACCAGGATATGGAACAGCTTTTTGGTAAAAGCGTCGCCGAGCTGGTAGAGGGGGTGTCGAAACTTGATAAACTCAAGTTCCGCGATAAGAAAGAGGCGCAGGCCGAAAACTTTCGCAAGATGATTATGGCGATGGTGCAGGATATCCGCGTCATCCTCATCAAACTTGCCGACCGTACCCACAACATGCGCACGCTGGGCTCACTTCGCCCGGACAAACGTCGCCGCATCGCCCGTGAAACTCTCGAAATTTACAGCCCGCTGGCGCACCGTTTAGGTATCCACCACATTAAAACCGAACTCGAAGAGCTGGGTTTTGAGGCGCTGTATCCCAACCGTTATCGCGTAATCAAAGAAGTGGTGAAAGCCGCGCGCGGCAACCGTAAAGAGATGATCCAGAAGATTCTTTCTGAAATCGAAGGGCGTTTGCAGGAAGCGGGAATACCGTGCCGCGTCAGTGGTCGCGAAAAGCATCTTTATTCGATTTACTGCAAAATGGTGCTCAAAGAGCAGCGTTTTCACTCAATCATGGACATCTACGCTTTCCGCGTGATCGTCAATGATTCTGACACCTGTTATCGCGTGCTGGGCCAGATGCACAGCCTGTACAAGCCGCGTCCGGGCCGCGTGAAAGACTATATCGCCATTCCAAAAGCGAACGGCTATCAGTCTTTGCACACCTCGATGATTGGCCCGCACGGCGTGCCGGTTGAGGTCCAGATCCGTACCGAAGATATGGATCAGATGGCGGAGATGGGTGTTGCCGCGCACTGGGCTTATAAAGAGCACGGCGAAACCAGTACTACCGCACAAATCCGCGCCCAGCGCTGGATGCAAAGCCTGCTGGAGCTGCAACAGAGCGCCGGTAGTTCGTTTGAATTTATCGAGAGCGTTAAATCCGATCTCTTCCCGGATGAGATTTACGTTTTCACACCGGAAGGGCGCATTGTCGAGCTGCCTGCCGGTGCAACGCCCGTCGACTTCGCTTATGCAGTGCATACCGATATCGGTCATGCCTGCGTGGGCGCACGCGTTGACCGCCAGCCTTACCCGCTGTCGCAGCCGCTTACCAGCGGTCAAACCGTTGAAATCATTACCGCACCGGGCGCTCGCCCGAATGCCGCGTGGCTGAACTTTGTCGTTAGCTCAAAAGCGCGCGCCAAAATTCGTCAGTTGCTGAAAAACCTCAAGCGTGATGATTCTGTAAGCCTGGGCCGTCGTCTGCTCAACCATGCTTTGGGTGGTAGCCGTAAGCTGAATGAAATCCCGCAGGAAAATATTCAGCGCGAGCTGGATCGCATGAAGCTGGCAACGCTTGACGATCTGCTGGCTGAAATCGGCCTTGGTAACGCAATGAGCGTGGTGGTCGCGAAAAATCTACAACATGGGGACGCCTCCATTCCACCGGCAACCCAAAGTCACGGACATCTGCCAATTAAAGGTGCCGATGGCGTGCTGATCACCTTTGCGAAATGCTGCCGCCCTATTCCTGGCGACCCGATTATCGCCCACGTCAGCCCCGGTAAAGGTCTGGTGATCCACCATGAATCCTGCCGTAACATCCGTGGCTACCAGAAAGAGCCAGAGAAGTTTATGGCTGTGGAATGGGATAAAGAGACGGCGCAGGAATTCATCACCGAAATCAAGGTGGAGATGTTCAATCATCAGGGTGCGCTGGCAAACCTGACGGCGGCAATTAACACCACGACCTCGAATATTCAAAGTTTGAATACGGAAGAGAAAGATGGTCGCGTCTACAGCGCCTTTATTCGTCTGACCGCTCGTGACCGTGTGCATCTGGCGAATATCATGCGCAAAATCCGCGTGATGCCAGACGTGATTAAAGTCACCCGAAACCGAAATTAATGTTTTATGAACCCAACACGTTATGCACGCATCTGCGAAATGCTCGCCAGGCGGCAGCCTGACCTGACCGTCTGCATGGAGCAGGTCCACAAACCTCATAACGTTTCTGCGATTATTCGTACCGCAGATGCCGTTGGCGTACATGAAGTTCACGCCGTCTGGCCTGGTAGCCGGATGCGCACCATGGCTTCGGCAGCGGCGGGTAGTAACAGCTGGGTACAGGTGAAAACACACCGCACCATTGGCGATGCCGTCGCTCATCTGAAAGGCCAGGGCATGCAGATTCTGGCAACCCATCTTTCTGATAATGCTGTCGATTTCCGCGAAATTGATTACACTCGCCCGACCTGCATTTTGATGGGACAGGAGAAAACGGGCATCACGCAGGAAGCATTGGCCCTAGCGGATCAGGACATCATCATTCCGATGATCGGCATGGTGCAGTCGCTGAATGTTTCCGTTGCCTCAGCCCTCATTCTTTACGAAGCCCAGCGTCAGCGGCAAAATGCAGGCATGTACCTGCGTGAAAACAGCATGTTGCCGGAAGCAGAGCAACAACGCCTGTTGTTTGAAGGCGGCTATCCGGTGCTGGCGAAAGTCGCAAAACGCAAAGGCCTGCCTTACCCCCACGTCAATCAGCAAGGCGAGATCGAAGCTGATGCTGACTGGTGGTCCACCATGCAGGCCGCAGGGTAAGCGCCATGAAAGGCCGCCTGTTAGATACTGTCCCGCTCAGTTCCCTAACGGGCGTTGGCGCAGCGCTTAGTAACAAACTGGCGAAAATCAACCTGCATACCGTGCAGGATTTACTCTTACACCTTCCCCTGCGCTACGAAGATCGCACCCATCTCTACCCCATCGGAGAACTACTGCCGGGCGTTTATGCCACGGTGGAAGGCGAAGTGCTGAACTGCAATATCTCCTTCGGCGGTCGGCGGATGATGACCTGCCAGATCAGCGACGGTTCCGGCATCCTCACCATGCGCTTTTTCAATTTCAGCGCGGCAATGAAAAATAGCCTGGCGACGGGCCGCCGTGTACTGGCTTATGGCGAAGCAAAGCGCGGTAAATATGGTGCGGAGATGATCCACCCGGAATACCGCGTGCAGGGCGATCTCAGCACGCCAGAATTACAGGAAACGCTCACGCCGGTTTATCCAACAACGGAAGGCGTAAAGCAGGCCACGCTGCGTAAATTAACCGACCAGGCGCTGGATCTGCTCGACACCTGCGCCATTGAAGAACTCCTGCCGCCGGAACTGTCACAAGGAATGATGACGCTACCGGAAGCGTTGCGCACTTTGCACCGCCCGCCACCGACGCTACAGCTTAGCGATCTGGAAACCGGGCAGCATCCGGCGCAACGTCGTCTGATTCTGGAAGAACTGCTGGCGCACAACCTCAGCATGTTAGCCTTACGTGCCGGAGCACAGCGTTTTCATGCCCAGCCGCTGAGCGCCAATGACACGCTGAAAAATAAACTCCTCGCCGCCTTACCGTTCAAGCCAACGGGCGCACAGGCACGCGTAGTGGCGGAGATCGAGCATGATATGGCGCTGGATGTGCCGATGATGCGCCTGGTACAGGGCGATGTAGGTTCCGGTAAAACGCTGGTCGCCGCCCTCGCCGCGCTGCGTGCGATTGCCCACGGCAAACAGGTGGCACTGATGGCACCAACCGAATTACTCGCCGAGCAGCACGCCAATAACTTCCGCAACTGGTTTGCACCGCTCGGTATCGAAGTGGGCTGGCTCGCCGGTAAGCAGAAAGGCAAAGCGCGACTGTCTCAGCAGGAAGCCATCGCCAGCGGTCAGGTGCAGATGATTGTCGGTACACACGCCATCTTCCAGGAACAGGTGCAGTTTAACGGCCTGGCGCTGGTGATTATCGACGAACAGCATCGTTTTGGCGTGCATCAGCGTCTGGCATTGTGGGAGAAAGGCCAGCAGCAGGGCTTCCATCCGCATCAGTTGATCATGACCGCCACGCCGATCCCCCGCACGCTGGCAATGACGGCGTATGCCGATCTCGATACCTCGGTGATAGATGAGCTGCCGCCAGGCCGCACGCCAGTGACTACGGTCGCTATTCCTGATACCCGCCGTACCGACATCATTGACCGCGTGCGCCACGCCTGCATAACTGAAGGTCGTCAGGCGTACTGGGTTTGTACGTTGATTGAAGAGTCAGAGTTACTGGAAGCGCAGGCGGCGGAAGCTACCTGGGAAGAGTTGAAACTGGCGCTACCAGAATTGAATGTTGGCCTGGTACACGGGCGGATGAAACCAGCCGAGAAACAGGCGGTGATGGCGTCGTTTAAACAAGGTGAGCTACATCTGCTGGTTGCCACTACCGTTATTGAAGTCGGTGTTGATGTGCCTAACGCCAGCCTGATGATTATCGAAAACCCTGAGCGTCTGGGTCTGGCGCAGTTACACCAGCTGCGCGGGCGCGTAGGTCGTGGCGCGGTGGCTTCTCACTGCGTGCTGCTCTACAAAACGCCGCTTTCTAAAACGGCGCAAATTCGCCTGCAAGTGCTGCGCGACAGTAACGACGGTTTTGTGATTGCGCAAAAAGATCTGGAGATTCGCGGCCCTGGCGAATTGTTAGGCACGCGTCAGACGGGTAATGCTGAATTTAAAGTGGCGGATTTACTGCGCGATCAGGCGATGATCCCGGAAGTTCAGCGCCTGGCGCGACATATTCACGAACGTTACCCACAACAGGCAAAAGCCTTGATAGAACGCTGGATGCCGGAGACAGAACGTTACTCGAATGCGTAAAAGGCGGCAGTGAGAAGACCGCCATTTCAGGTTACCCTACCTTCCTGCCGGATGCGATTCACCCTACAAATTCAATAAATTGTGAATCAATGCGCAGCCTTGATAAGCGAAGCGTATCAGGCATTTGTCTTTGTTGCGGCGGCACTTCTACCGCCGCTTCATCGGTTAACCCGCAAAAATCGGCAACATCAAATACAACTTAATTACCAGCGCGTTAACGATATCGATAAAGAACGCACCGACCATCGGCACCACCAAAAACGCCATGTGCGACGGGCCAAAACGTTCAGTGATCGCCTGCATGTTGGCGATTGCCGTTGGCGTTGCACCGAGGCCAAAACCACAGTGACCCGCAGCCAGCACTGCCGCATCGTAGTTTTTGCCCATCATGCGCCAGGTAACGAAGATGGCATACAACGCCATGAAGATGGTCTGTACCACCAGAATCGCCAGCATCGGCAGCGCCAGCGAAGCCAGCTCCCACAGTTTCAGCCCCATCAACGCCATCGCCAGGAACAACGACAAGCTTACGTTACCCAGCACGGATACCGCACGCTCAAAGACGCGGTAAAAGCCCATCATTGACAGACCGTTGCTCAGAATCACGCCAACAAACAGTACACAGACGAAGGTCGGCAGTTCAAAAGCAGTGCCAGCCAAAAGTTGCGCAACAATTTTCCCCACCGTCAGGCAGATAGCAATCAGCGCGATAGTTTCAATCAGCACCAACGAGGTGATCATGCGGCCCACATCCGGCTTTTCAAACGCCGTCGGGACTTCCTGGTCATCCGGAATACCGTTCGGCGTGGTGGAGTGTTTCACCAGATAGCGCGCTACCGGACCGCCAATCAAGCCGCCCAGCACCAAACCGAACGTTGCACAGGCCATCGCCACTTCCGTCGCATTGGTGAAGCCATAACGTTCAATGAACAATTTACTCCACGCAGCGCCCGTACCGTGACCGCCGGAAAGCGTAATAGAACCGGCCAACAGCCCCATCAGCGGATCAAGCCCTAACAGGCTAGCCATACCAATGCCAATGGCATTTTGCATCACCAACAGACCAACAACCACAATCAAGAAGATGCCAACCACACGCCCACCGGCACACAAACTGGCAATGTTGGCGTTCAGGCCAATGGTGGCGAAGAAAGCCAGCATTAACGGATCGCGCAGGGACATATCAAAGTTGACTTCCCAGCCCATGCTTTTTTTCAGTACCAGTAGCGCTAGCGCCACCAACAAACCACCCGCAACAGGTTCCGGTATGGTGTATTTCTTCAAAAAGGAGACGGAATGGACCAACTTACGCCCGAGCAGCAACGTCAGCGTTGCGGCAACAAGCGTTGCTAAAGTATCGAGATGAAACATAGTTACTCCTTTGTATCCGCATCACTCTTTCATACTCGTCATACTTCATCGCGCAGTGGCAACCTCATGAACTATGACGGGTATCGAGTTATGCTTTCCTGGGTCAAATTCTCAGCTGTTAATGAACAAATGGCATGGATTTTAAGCAGAAAAATACCAAAAGTTATATAAAAAAGTGCATTTATCTCATTTAAATATTTAGATGAGGATGTGGCAAACGTTTGCTTTTCTCTTTCGGTCAGCTAAAATGCCCGCTTTGCTACCACGGGATTGTTTTCGATGTCTGTTTCCACCCTCGAGTCAGAAAATGCGCAACCGGTTGCGCAGACTCAAAACAGCGAACTGATTTACCGTCTTGAAGATCGTCCGCCGCTTCCTCAAACCCTGTTTGCCGCCTGTCAGCATCTGCTGGCGATGTTCGTTGCGGTGATCACGCCAGCGCTATTAATCTGCCAGGCGCTGGGTTTACCGGCACAAGACACGCAACACATTATTAGTATGTCGCTGTTTGCCTCCGGTGTGGCATCGATTATTCAAATTAAGGCCTGGGGTCCGGTTGGCTCCGGGCTGTTGTCTATTCAGGGCACCAGCTTCAACTTTGTTGCCCCGCTGATTATGGGCGGTACCGCGCTGAAAACCGGTGGTGCTGATGTTCCTACCATGATGGCGGCTTTGTTCGGCACGTTGATGCTGGCAAGTTGCACCGAGATGGTGATCTCCCGCGTTCTGCATCTGGCGCGCCGCATTATTACGCCGCTGGTTTCTGGCGTTGTGGTGATGATTATCGGCCTGTCGCTAATTCAGGTGGGGCTGACCTCCATTGGCGGCGGTTACGCAGCCATGAGCGATAACACCTTCGGCGCACCGAAAAATCTGCTGCTGGCAGGCGTGGTTTTAGCCTTAATTATCCTGCTTAACCGTCAACGTAACCCTTACTTACGCGTGGCCTCACTGGTAATTGCGATGGCGGCCGGATATGCGCTGGCGTGGTTTATGGGCATGTTGCCAGAAAGCAACGAACCGATGACGCAAGAACTGATTATGGTGCCAACGCCGCTCTATTACGGTCTTGGCATTGAATGGAGTCTGCTGCTGCCGCTGATGCTGGTCTTTATGATCACTTCGCTGGAAACCATTGGCGATATCACGGCGACCTCTGACGTTTCCGAACAGCCAGTGTCCGGTCCGCTGTACATGAAACGCCTGAAAGGCGGCGTGCTGGCAAACGGCCTGAACTCGTTTGTTTCGGCGGTGTTTAACACCTTCCCGAACTCCTGCTTCGGGCAAAACAACGGAGTGATCCAGTTGACTGGTGTTGCCAGCCGCTATGTCGGTTTTGTCGTCGCGCTGATGTTGATCGTGCTGGGTCTGTTCCCGGCAGTGAGCGGTTTTGTACAACACATTCCAGAACCGGTTCTGGGCGGCGCAACGCTTGTAATGTTTGGCACCATCGCCGCCTCCGGTGTGCGTATCGTTTCTCGTGAGCCGCTGAACCGTCGGGCGATTCTGATTATCGCGCTGTCGCTGGCGGTTGGTCTGGGCGTGTCTCAGCAGCCGCTGATTTTGCAGTTTGCCCCTGAATGGCTGAAAAACCTGCTCTCCTCCGGGATCGCCGCGGGCGGTATTACTGCCATCGTGCTGAATCTGATTTTCCCACCAGAAAAACAGTAATTCACTGGCGGCGGTAAGATAATTACCGCCGCAGTCTCACCTCTTTAACCATTCCCGCCTTGAGGATTGCGCGTAAATCGTGCATAACTCCCTTATGTGCATTTCACGGGATGGAAGACCATGAAATTTATTGGGAAGCTGCTTCTCTACATTCTCATCGCTCTGTTAGTGGCGATCGCTGGCCTCTATTTTCTTCTGCAAACCCGCTGGGGAGCAGAACATATCAGCGCATGGGTTTCCGAGAATAGCGACTATCATCTGGCCTTCGGGGCGATGGATCACCGTTTTTCCGCGCCATCTCATATCGTGCTGGAGAACGTCACGTTTGGTCGTGATGGCCAGCCCGCGACCCTGGTGGCCAAAAGTGTCGACATTGCGCTAAGCAGTCGGCAACTGACCGAACCACGCCATGTCGATACCATCCTGCTGGAAAACGGGACGCTGAATCTCACCGACCAGACCGCGCCGCTACCGTTCAAAGCCGATCGTCTGCAACTGCGTGATATGGCGTTTAATAGCCCGAATAGCGAATGGAAACTGAGCGCGCAGCGGGTAAATGGCGGCGTAGTTCCGTGGTCACCAAAAGCCGGTAAAGTGCTGGGTACGAAGGCGCAGATTCAGTTTAGTGCCGGATCGCTTTCGCTCAATGATGTTCCTGCCACCAATGTACTGATTGAAGGCAGTATTGATAACGATCGCGTTACGCTGACTAACCTGGGTGCCGACATCGCGCGCGGGACATTAACCGGAAACGCGCAGCGTAACGCCGACGGCAGCTGGCAAGTGGAAAACCTGCGCATGGCGGATATCCGTCTACAAAGCGAAAAATCGCTAACCGACTTCTTTGCGCCATTACGCTCTGTCCCGTCGTTGCAGATTGGTCGCCTGGAAGTGATCGATGCTCGTTTGCAAGGTCCGGACTGGGCGGTGACCGACCTCGATCTCAGCTTGCGCAACATGACCTTCAGTAAAGATGACTGGCAGACACAAGAAGGCAAACTGTCGATGAACGCTAGCGAGTTCATTTATGGTTCGCTGCATTTATTTGACCCGATTATAAACGCGGAATTTTCCCCGCAGGGCGTAGCGCTGCGCCAGTTCACCAGCCGCTGGGAAGGGGGTATGGTCAGAACGTCAGGGAACTGGCTGCGTGACGGGAAAACGTTGATCCTTGATGATGCGGCAATTGCCGGGCTGGAATATACCTTGCCGAAAAACTGGCAACAGTTGTGGATGGAAACGACACCCGGTTGGTTAAACAGCCTGCAACTGAAGAGATTTAGCGCCAGCCGCAATCTGATCATTGATATCGACCCTGACTTCCCGTGGCAGCTCACCACGCTCGATGGTTACGGTGCCAACCTGACGCTGGTTACCGATCATAAATGGGGCGTCTGGAGTGGCTCGGCGAATCTGAATGCCGCCGCCGCGACATTCAATCGTGTTGATGTTCGTCGCCCGTCGCTGGCGCTGACCGCCAACAGCAGCACGGTGAATATCAGCGAACTGAGTGCATTTACTGAAAAAGGCATTCTGGAAGCCACTGCCAGTGTTTCACAAACGCCACAACGTCAGACCCATATCAGCCTGAATGGACGCGGTGTGCCGGTGAATATTTTGCAACAATGGGGATGGCCTGAATTACCGTTGACTGGCGACGGCAATATTCAGCTTACCGCCAGTGGAGATATTCAGGCCAATGCCCCGCTGAAACCTACGGTTAGCGGGCAATTGCATGCCGTGAACGCCGCAAAGCAGCAAGTGACTCAAACCATGAATGCTGGCATCGTTTCCAGCGGTGAAGTTACATCGACGGAGCCGGTGCGGTAAACATCAATCTCGCCGGGTACGACTCAGACGTACCCGGCATTCCATCAATAGATTACAACGTAATTGTCAGCGCATTCCCTTGAGGCTTCACCACCAGCCCCTGCTCACTTTCAGCCTGCGAACCGTCTTGCAGACCATTTACTTTCACAACATTGCGCAGGCACAGTGTCCAGTTCTTCGCCTCGCCCGCACCAGTCACAGTAATCGTGTTGCCAGTACGTGCTGCTTTTAAAGTAAAGATCACCGATCCGTCAGCAGCGGGCACTTCACAGACGGCTTCATGCCCGTCTTGCAGATTAAAGAGGTGGAATGCCGTGCCTTCGTGCCACACGTAATCGGGACGTTGATCGTTGTTGCCCAGCGCCAGTAGAGTGTTATCACGCACATAAACGGGCAGACTCAGGAAGCCGTGCTGCTGTTTATGCCAGCGACTACCGTCGAGTTCATCGTTGTGCCACAGGTGTGTCCAGCGACCTTCCGGCAGGTAGAACTGCACATCGCCCGCTTCAGTGAACACCGGCGCAACCATCACGTTGTCGCCTAACATGTATTGACGGTCAAGGTAATCACAAGCCGGATCGTCCGGGAACTCCATCATCATGGCCCGCATCATCGGCGTACCCCGCGCGTTCGCACGCGCAGCTTCACGATACAGATACGGCATCATGCGGCATTTCAGTTGCGTGAAGAAGCGCACCACATCACAGGACTCATCATCGTAGGCCCACGGCACACGATAAGATTTGCTACCGTGTAAACGGCTATGGCTGGAGAGCAAACCAAACGCGCACCAGCGTTTGTAAACGTGCGCCGGAGCGGTATTTTCAAAGCCGCCGATATCGTGGCTCCAGAAGCCAAAACCTGAAAGGCCAATAGACAAACCACCGCGCAGGCTTTCCGCCATTGATTCGTAGTTAGCGTAACAATCGCCACCCCAGTGTACCGGGAATTTCTGCGCACCGACGGAGGCCGAGCGGGCAAACAAGACAGCTTCTTCCTCACCAACGGTGTCCTTGAGCACGTTCCACACCAGTTCGTTGTAGATGTACGCATAATGGTTATGCATTTTCTGCGGATCGGAACCGTCAAACCACTGAACATCAGTTGGGATACGTTCGCCAAAGTCGGTCTTAAAGCAATCAACGCCCATCGCGACCAGACCTTTCAGTTTGTCGGCGTACCATTTGCAGGCATCCGGATTGGTAAAGTCATAAATCGCCAGACCTGGCTGCCATTTATCCCACTGCCATAGCGAACCGTCCGGGCGTTTGAGTAAATAGCCTTTCTCTTGTAACTCTTTAAAGACGGGGGATTTTTGACCGATATAGGGGTTAATCCAGACGCAGATTTTCAGCCCTTTCGCTTTCAGGCGGCGGATCATCCCTTCCGGGTCAGGGAAAGTCAGCGGGTCCCACTCAAAATCGCACCACTGGAAGGCTTTCATCCAGAAACAGTCAAAGTGGAAAACATGCAGCGGCAGATTGCGTTCCGCCATACCATCGATAAAGCTGTTTACCGTCGCTTCGTCGTAGTTGGTGGTAAATGAAGTGGTTAGCCACAGGCCGAAGGACCACGCGGGCGGCAGCGCCGGACGACCAGTAAAGCGGGTATAACGATCAAGTACCGCTTTCGGCGTCGGGCCGTCGATAACAAAGTATTCGAGATATTCACTCTCAACGCTGAACTGCACTTTGGAGACTTTCTCCGATCCCACTTCAAAAGAGACACACTGGGGATGATTGACCAGTACCCCATAACCACGGTTAGTCATGTAGAACGGGATATTTTTATACGCCTGTTCAGTACTTGTGCCGCCGTCCCGGTTCCAGGTCTCTACCGTCTGGCCATTGCGCACCAGGGCAGTAAAGCGCTCTCCCAGACCGTAAACTGTTTCGCCAACGCCAAGATCAAGCCGCTCAAACATATAATTGCGTTGATTATTCGTGTCCTGCACGTAGCCATTATTTTTCACCTGACTACCGGTAATACGTTCGCCGTTGCGCAGAAAATCCAGTGACCAGAACTCACCTTTGCTGACACGCGCGCTTAAGTTGCCACTTTTAAACTCAGCATAACGTTCTGTGTTTTCGATTGTGACCTTCACGTCCTGCAAAATATTGAGCGGATAATGAGGACCGTTATTCAGCGCCCCCTGAAAATGCTCAATCCGCACACCGACAATACCTTCCTGTGGGGAGAAAAAGCGCAGCGTAAATAAAGGCGTATCAAGCTGCCAGGTACGTTCACGCACATCACGGGGGGCAGCATAGACCACCATTTCATTATCCTGCTGTTCAACCTCGAACACCTGAAGCGGGTGAATCAAATTGAGGCCAGGTTGAATCAACCAGTTTCCATCGCTAATTTTCATTGCCGTTCCTTAGTTCTGCACTTCTTGAGAGGTGAATTGTTGCTGGCAACGGCGTTTACCCTGAGCCAGCTGTTCCATAACGGTTTTCAGATTGTGCGTCGTGAGTGAGTAGTAGCGTTTAGCGATAATCGCGCTCAGCAAATAACAGATCGCCGGAACAATCGTGAATAGCGCAATAATGATGCTAATCGTGGCGCTGTTCTGCGCTTTTTCTGCCGCATCATATCCGCCATAAGCCAGCATCCAGCCGATAAGAGCGCCGCCGAAGGCCAACCCCAGTTTGAGCACAAACAGCGTGCCAGCAAAACTGATCCCGGTCAGGCGTTTACCATTGCACCACTCGCCGTAGTCGACGGTATCGGACATCATTACCCACTGGATAGGTGTCACCAGTTGATGCAACACACCAATCACGAAGATGAAGACAAACATAGTGATGCTGGCCTGCATGGGAACAAAGAACATCGCGAGGCTAATCACTGCCAGCAGGGCGTTCGTCCACCAGAAGATAGTGACTTTACATTTCCAGTCGGTCAGAGGTTTTGCCAGTGCGGAACCAATCAGGTTACCCACGCAATAAGTGGTGAGAAAAGCGACAAACACTTCCGGCGTGCCCAAAATCCATGTGACGTAATACATCATCGCCCCACCGCGTACGCACACCGCCAGGATATTGAAAATGGTTAGTAAACCGACAATCCGCCACTGGTCGTTTTGCCAGATATCACGTAAATCTTCCCGCATAGACGTTGTTGTAGGTGGTGCTTCAACGCGTTCTTTAGTGGTGAAGAAACAAAATGCCAGCATCATGAATGCCACCACGGAAAGGACCGCGATACCGCCCTGGAAACCGAGTGGTTTATTATCACCGCCAATTAAATTAACCAGTGGCATCATCAGAACAGTAGAAAGCATGCCTCCCGCGGTCGCCAGCACAAAACGCCAAGATTGCAGCGAGATACGCTGAGTCGGGTCATTGGTGATTACACCACCCAATGCGCAGTAAGGGATATTGACGACGGTATAAAGTAAGGTAAGTAGGGTGTAAGTAATTGCTGCATAGATCATTTTGCCGTTCATACTGAGATCTGGCGTGCTATAGGCCAGTACACAGACGATCCCGAATGGCAGTGCGCCAAACAGTACCCACGGACGAAATTTACCCCAGCGAGAGCGCGTTCGATCGGCCAACAACCCCATGCAAGGATCGGAAATCGCATCCAGTGCACGAGCGACCAAAAACATGGTTCCGACAAATCCGGCAGGAATGCCAAAAATATCGGTATAAAAGAACATCATATATAACATTACGTTATCGAAAATAATGTGGCTGGCGGCGTCTCCCATGCCATAACCAATTTTCTCTTTAACGGACAACACTTCACTCTTCATCTGCTTTTCCTTGATGCTATAGGGGTGCTGAGACCGATAACGCATTTTGTAAACCATCCCTGTGAGAGCGAATATTCCGATATCTGGTTATTAATTTATGATTCTTGTTTTATGTGATCGTGGTAGCGTTAATTCCGCTCATATATCATTGTAAAATATGGGTTTTATATGAACTATAATGCTTTCGTGATAATACGCTGCGTGTATTAGGCGGAAAAAACTGATCTGGGGGATGTAGAAACTCAAGGAAGTAGCTATAATGCGCCCCGCCTCCATGTAGCAATCGAGGCGCGGAAGATCGTCGTCTCCGGTGAGGCGGCTGGACTTCAAATCCAGTTGGGGCCGCCAGCGGTCCCGGGCAGGTTCGACTCCTGTGATCTTCCGCCAAACCTCATCCAGCCAGTTCCGAGATACTCCATAAAATACTTTATATTCAATACGATGAATAATCAGCTTGTCCGTAATAGTCCGAGATCATCTCCCTGAATCCGCGAAAAATATGTATAGTAATGTGTATAGATTTTTTATACGTAGTTTTCAGTTATACACATGGCTCTAACCGATATACAGATCAAACGTGCAAAACCACAAGACAAACCATACACATTGAACGATGGACAAGGTCTGTCATTGCTTATCAATCCCGATGGCTCGAAAGGCTGGCGTTTCCGTTTCCGGTTTGCAGGGAAAGCGCGGTTAATGTCATTTGGCAGCTACGATTTAGTAAGCCTCGCAGAAGCACGTGAGAAGCGTGATATCGCCCGTAAGCAGGTTGCTAATGGCATTGACCCGGTAGAGGAACGCAAAGCTTTAAGACTCGCTCAAAAGCTATCAACAGAAAATTCTTTCGAAGCAATATGTCGAGAATGGTATACCAACAAAGCTGATCGCTGGACTGTAGCCTATCGAGAAGAAATCATTAGGACATTCGAGCAGGATGTCTTCCCGTTTATTGGTAAACGTCCTATCAGTGAAATCAAACCATTAGAACTGCTTGAAGTATTGCGACGAATAGAGAAACGAGGAGCACTAGAGAAGACCAGAAAAGTGCGCCAAAGATGCGGTGAGGTCTTTCGTTATGCAATCATAACTGGCCGAGCTGAATACAACCCAGCACCTGATTTAGCTATCGCTCTGGCCGTTCCTAAGCCAAAACACCACCCATTTTTATCTGTCGAAGAGTTGCCTTATTTTATTCGGGATTTGGAGGCATACTCCGGCAGCATAATCACCAAAAATGCAACTAAGATAGTTATGCTTACTGGTGTAAGAACGCAGGAGATGCGCTTTGCTACGTGGGAAGAGGTTGATTTGGATAAGGAGGTTTGGGAGATACCAGCGGAACGTATGAAAATGCGTAGGCCTCACATTGTTCCTTTATCTACTCAGGTATCTGGCCTACATGGAGGCAAACGGCTACCGGAATGTACTCAGTCTGAAAATGTTCGGGCTGGGGCTGCCGGTGATGCTGAAGGAATACGGACTGAATTACGAGAAGCGCCATACCAAACAGGGGATACAGACCAACCTGACGCTGAAAGAGGAAAGCTACGGCGACTGGCTGCCAAAATGTGACGACCCTGCAACAACCTGACCCTCATGACCCACCTGACCGGCATCTGCCGGTCTTTTTTTATCCCGACATCCCCCGCAGGTGAACAATCCACTGTTCACCCTTCACCGTATATTCACCCGTTATCACACTGAAATTAAAAGAGAAAAACGAAAGGTGAACAGTGTGAACAATCAAATCAAAAAAAACTTTTTTCTCCCTGTGTGATTTCAGTGCGGAGGATTAATCCCCTGCACAAGTCACATCGGCAGAATGCCGGAGGTGAAGAATCGAATGTTCACCCTTCACCCATTATTTGATCTTACCCAGCAATAGTGGACACGCGGCTAAGTGAGTAAACTCTCAGTCAG
>OKOM01000043.1_pt1 | contig 51111 bp, 51 predicted proteins | sample 1611261 | NCBI WGS metagenome assembly OKOM01 (sample SAMN04436724, study PRJEB24849) | human gut metagenome | biome: human gut; feature: NICU; material: stool | host: Homo sapiens | place: USA: Saint Louis, MO | collected 2010-10-23
CACAATCCGGGCTGAGTTCCCTTTCAGTGATCTACTATTCCGCGCAGCTATTTAGCAATCATCGACATTCAGAATATCGACCAAATCGACATCATCATTACGCAGACGAACTTGCCCGCACAATACAAAACCGACTAAATGTCCGGCGATTACCAGTGGAATAGAGAAATCGGTTAATCCGGCATGACAGCGATAAATACAAGGCTGATCGGATTTAGAGGCTTCCAGGCCCCCACAACGATCGCTCATGCGACATCGAGTGCTTAGCTGAGGGTGTTGCCGCATCATCTGACAAAATGGAGTGAAGTTAAACAGCTCGGAAATTTCATCGCCGTGAATATTGACCACGACAACCGCAAGGCTGGTCGCCTGCGCAAAATCCTGCGCGATTTTATTAATGAGTTCTGAATTAAGTGTCGCCGCAGAAATCATGATAAAACCTCCCAGTTAATTTATTGTTATAGCAAAACAATTGTTTTACATTTAATCTTCACATCATCCCTGATGATTTACTGACGAGAAGCACAAAGGACAATAACAAAAGCCTCCGTGAAGCGGGAGACTTTTTAATAAGTTCGGAAAGCAGATCACAAACAGTAAAAAAATAAATGTTTATAACTGCCAGAGTATTTCGTTATTCGCTAATTCCTTTAGGTGTAACACTATTGACAGGTAAATTCTTTGCAATGAGATAGCGATAAATCGCCGCACCAACACATGCCCCAATGATCGGTGCAATAATGGGTACAATGAAATAAGGAATATTGCGTCCACCAGTCATCGCAATTTCTCCCCACCCCGCAAGCCAGGTGAAAATCTTAGGTCCAAAATCACGCGCTGGATTCATGGCAAAACCGGTTAATGGTCCGGTAGAAGCACCAATAACAGCAACCAGAATACCAATAAGTAAAGGTGCAAGCGGTCCTTTGGGTACGCCATTACCGTCATCGGTCAACGCCATAATCACCCCCATTAACATGGACGTTATGACCACTTCGACCAACGCAGCTTGCCATACATTAATCGCCGCTGCCGGATAAGTACTGAAGATACTGACGAGTTGTAAACTTTCTGCGCTACCACGCACCATATTGTGAGCAGATTCAAAATCGGTAAACAGACTACTGTATAGAGAATATGCCAGAACTGCACCACCAAAGGCACCCGCTAATTGCGCCAGACAAAATGGCAGCACTTTACGGGCTGGGAAAGAGGCAAACAGCCACAGAGCAATGGTAACTGCCGGGTTGAGATGAGCGCCGGAAATACCTGCCGTAAGGTAAACAGCAAGCGAAATCCCTAACCCCCAAATGATACAAATTTCCCACAGTCCCAGACTTGCCCCGGCAACTTTCAGGGCGCACAAACAACCAATGCCAAAAAAGAGGAACAGTCCGGTGCCCAAAAACTCGGCAACGCATTGCGCCTTGAGTGAATCATTCATAGTGACACCTTTTTTACGGAATTTTTCTTTATCAGCCAACTATGCGCTGACTGTTGTATATACCGAGCACAACTATAAAAAATTGCTCTGCAGAAAATATTGCCAACATGCATGACAGACTCGTGTAAAAATCGTGCTAACATAACAAATTATTGTCATTACCGAATCATGCAACACAGCGTTAGTCAGTGTTGAAAGTAATAATTCCCACCAAACTTTTACAATAAAAAATTGCCATCATGACATAATAAAATTGAAACAAATATCACAGTTCCTTCTTCGAACTAAACTCAACCAAATATTACTCGCAATTAAACTCACTAGCCAACGCAATTAATTCACATTGAAATATCCACAAAACAACCAATAAATTAACAACATATAGTTCATAAAAGCAATTTTATAATATTTGTTCTCTATTAATTTCTCTCATTAGCCGATTAAGTCAGCCATTTTTTTTCCTCGCTTTTTTTTATAGTCATATCGTCAAAAAAATCCAGGCGAGGTCTTTATGCAACAAGAAGCGTTAGGAATGGTAGAAACCAAAGGCTTAACTGCCGCCATAGAGGCCGCAGACGCCATGGTGAAGTCGGCAAATGTTTTGCTGGTCGGCTACGAAAAAATAGGTTCCGGGCTGGTGACCGTCATCGTTCGTGGTGATGTCGGGGCGGTAAAAGCGGCAACAGACGCGGGTGCCGCAGCTGCGCATAACGTCGGCGAAGTAAAAGCCGTACACGTTATTCCCCGCCCACATACCGATGTCGAAAAAATCTTACCAAAGGGAATTAACCCATGAGCAGCAATGAACTGGTCGAACAGATCATGGCGCAGGTCATCGCTCGCGTAGCGACGCCAGAGCATGAGGTTCTCCCGAAAACCACTCATCAAATACGAGAGACGGCTATGGCAGAAAAAAGCTGCACGCTAACAGAATTTGTTGGCACCGCTATTGGCGACACTGTAGGTCTGGTCATTGCGAACGTTGATAGCGCCCTGTTGGACGCGATGAAACTTGAAAAACGCTATCGTTCCATTGGCATTCTGGGTGCGCGTATTGGCGCAGGGCCACACATTATGGCCGCTGATGAAGCGGTAAAAGCCACCAACACTGAAGTTATTAGCATTGAACTTCCTCGCGATACTAAAGGCGGTGCCGGACACGGCTCACTGATCCTCTTAGGTGGCAACGATGTTTCCGACGTGAAACGCGGTATTGAAGTCGCCCAGAAAGAACTCGATCGGACCTTTGGCGATGTCTATGCCAACGAAGCCGGACATCTTGAACTGCAATATACCGCCCGCGCCAGCTATGCACTGGAAAAAGCGTTTGGTGCACCACTGGGACGGGCTTGCGGCGTTATTGTCGGCGCTCCGGCTGCTGTGGGTGTTCTGATGGCCGACACCGCGCTGAAGTCCGCCAATGTGGATGTTGTGGCATACAGCTCCCCAGCTCAAGGCACCAGCTACAGCAATGAAGTCATTCTGATTATCTCGGGTGACTCCGGCGCAGTCCGCCAGGCGGTCATCTCCGCACGCGAAATCGGTAAAACCGTGCTTTCGACTCTCGGCGATACACCGAAAAACGATCGCCCTTCCTACATCTGAATTCTCTGAGGCAGATTTATGAGATCAAAAAGATTTGAAGCACTGGCAAAACGCCCGGTCAACCAGGACGGTTTCGTTAAAGAGTGGATTGAAGAAGGCTTTATTGCGATGGAAAGCCCGAACGATCCTAAACCGTCAATCAAAATTGTTAACGGCGTCGTTACCGAACTGGATGGAAAACCCGCCAGCCAGTTTGACCTGATCGACCACTTTATCGCCCGCTACGGCATCAATCTCGCGCGCGCCGAAGAAGTCATCGCGATGGATTCGGTAAAACTTGCCAATATGTTGTGCGATCCAAATGTCAAACGTAGCGATATCGTTCCCCTTACCACAGCAATGACGCCTGCAAAAATCGTCGAAGTGGTTTCGCAGATGAACGTGGTAGAGATGATGATGGCGATGCAGAAAATGCGCGCCCGTCGAACACCATCACAACAGGCTCACGTCACCAACGTCAAAGATAACCCAGTACAAATTGCCGCCGACGCAGCTGAAGGCGCATGGCGCGGGTTTGATGAACAGGAAACCACCGTTGCCGTTGCTCGCTATGCACCGTTCAACGCCATCGCCCTGTTGGTCGGCTCACAGGTGGGACGTCCGGGCGTCTTGACCCAGTGTTCACTGGAAGAAGCCACCGAACTGAAACTCGGTATGTTAGGCCACACCTGTTACGCCGAAACAATTTCTGTCTATGGTACAGAACCTGTTTTCACCGATGGTGATGATACCCCGTGGTCAAAAGGGTTTCTCGCGTCATCCTATGCTTCTCGTGGCTTAAAAATGCGCTTTACTTCCGGCTCCGGCTCTGAAGTACAGATGGGTTACGCGGAAGGCAAATCAATGCTTTACCTCGAGGCTCGTTGCATTTACATCACCAAAGCCGCAGGCGTTCAGGGTCTGCAGAATGGTTCGGTAAGCTGCATCGGTGTTCCATCAGCTGTGCCATCAGGCATCCGCGCAGTATTAGCGGAAAACTTAATTTGCTCATCGCTGGATCTGGAATGCGCCTCCAGTAATGACCAGACCTTTACCCACTCGGATATGCGCCGTACCGCACGTTTCCTGATGCAATTTCTGCCAGGCACCGACTTTATCTCTTCCGGTTTTTCCGCTGTGCCGAACTACGACAACATGTTTGCTGGTTCAAACGAAGATGCTGAAGACTTCGATGATTACAACGTCATTCAGCGTGACCTGAAGGTTGATGGTGGGCTGCGACCAGTACGCGAAGAAGATGTTATCGCTATCCGCAATAAAGCCGCTCGCGCTTTACAGGCTGTCTTTGCCGGTATGGGACTACCGCCTATTACCGATGAAGAAGTCGAAGCGGCAACCTATGCCCACGGTTCAAAAGATATGCCTGAGCGCAATATTGTGGAAGACATCAAGTTCGCCCAGGAGATTATCAATAAAAACCGGAACAGCCTGGAAGTGGTGAAAGCCCTGGCGCAAGGCGGTTTTACCGATGTCGCCCAGGACATGCTCAACATGCAAAAAGCAAAACTGACCGGCGATTATCTCCATACCTCAGCCATCATCGTCGATGACGGACAAGTGCTCTCTGCGGTCAATGACGTCAATGATTACGCCGGACCGGCTACAGGTTACCGCCTGCAAGGGGAACGCTGGGAAGAGATCAAAAATATTCCCGGTGCACTTGATCCCAACGAAATTGACTAAGGGTGAGAAATGGAAATTAACGAAAAATTACTGCGTCAGATTATCGAAGACGTGCTGGCAGAAATGCAACCCAGCGACAAGTCCGTTTCATTTCGCGCACCTGTCTCTGCAACTGTCTCTTCCGCGCCAGATACCGGAAATTTTCTGACCGAAATTGGCGAAGCCCAACAAGGCACTCAGCAAGATGAAGTCATTATTGCTGTAGGCCCGGCGTTCGGCCTGGCGCAAACCGTCAATATCATCGGTATTCCGCATAAAAACATCTTGCGCGAAGTGATTGCCGGTATCGAAGAAGAAGGCATTAAAGCCCGTGTGATTCGCTGCTTTAAATCGTCCGATGTCGCATTCGTAGCAGTCGAAGGCGATCGTCTTAGTGGTTCAGGTATTGCTATCGGTATTCAGTCGAAAGGCACAACGGTTATCCACCAGCAGGGACTTCCTCCCTTGTCTAACCTGGAACTTTTCCCACAAGCGCCTTTGTTGACGCTGGATACTTATCGTCAGATTGGCAAAAACGCCGCGCGTTATGCGAAGCGCGAGTCTCCACAACCGGTGCCGACCCTCAACGATCAAATGGCGCGGCCGAAATACCAGGCCAAATCTGCCATTTTGCATATTAAAGAGACGAAGTACGTGGTCACTGGCAAAAAACCGCAAGAACTGCGCGTGACGTTTTAACAAAGGAAACCTTCATGAATACCGATGCAATTGAGTCGATGGTCAGGGACGTGTTGAACCGCATGAACAGTTTACAGGATGCAGCTCCTGTTTCTGCGGTCCCCAACGCATCAATACTGAGCGCCAAAGTGACGGATTACCCGCTGGCAAATAAACATCCGGAATGGGTTAAAACAGCGACCAATAAAACGCTCGACGATTTCACTCTGGAAAATGTGCTAAGCGATAACGTCACCGCCCTGGATATGCGCATTACCCCTGAAACATTGCGTATTCAGGCTGCGATTGCCAGAGATGCTGGTCGCGATCGTCTGGCGATGAATTTTGAACGCGCCGCTGAGCTTACCTCAGTACCAGATGATCGCATCCTCGAAATCTACAATGCGTTACGCCCTTATCGTTCAACTAAGCAAGAACTTATTGCCATTGCTGACGATCTTGAACAGCGTTATCAGGCCAAAATTTGTGCTGCATTTGTCCGTGAAGCTGCGGAACTTTATGTCGAGCGCAAAAAACTGAAAGGCGACGATTAAGGACGAACTATGCGATATATAGCAGGCATTGATATCGGCAACTCATCAACAGAGGTTGCGCTGGCAACGCTCAGTGCAACTGGAGAGTTGTCGTTCGTGAGTAGCGCCCTGGCGGAAACCACCGGAATCAAAGGTACGTTGCGTAACGTCCATGGTATTCAGGAGGCGCTCGCACAGGCAACGAAAAAAGTCGGCATCAATGTTAGCGATATTTCGCTTATTCGTATCAACGAAGCAACTCCGGTCATTGGTGATGTGGCGATGGAAACCATCACTGAAACTATCATCACCGAATCAACCATGATCGGTCACAACCCGAAAACTCCGGGCGGAGTGGGGCTGGGCGTAGGGCTCACCATCACTCCGCAAGAGTTATTAACACGCCCGGCGGACACACCTTACATCCTGGTGGTGTCATCGGCATTTGATTTTGCCGATATCGCGACGATGATAAACGCCTCCGTACGCGCCGGATATCAGCTGACTGGCGTTATTCTGCAACGCGACGATGGCGTACTGGTCAATAACCGCCTGGAAATTCCTTTACCTATTGTGGATGAAGTCCTCTACATCGATCGTATTCCGCTCGGCATGCTGGCAGCAATTGAAGTTGCCGTTCCCGGGAAAGTTATCGAAACCCTGTCTAACCCGTATGGGATTGCCACCGTATTCGCCCTCAATGCTGAAGAGACTAAAAATATTGTTCCTGTCGCGCGGGCGCTAATCGGCAACCGTTCAGCAGTGGTAGTGAAAACGCCCTCTGGCGACGTTAAAGCCCGTTCGATACCCGCCGGAAATATCGAACTGCTTTCTGCCGGGCGCACAACGCGCGTTGATGTAGCTGCTGGTGCCGATGCCATTATGAAAGCGGTCGGTGAGTGCCCAAAACTGGAAAACGTGACGGGAGAACCAGGCACCAACATCGGCGGAATGCTGGAACATGTTCGCCAGACCATGGCGGAACTGACCAACAAACCCAGCAACGAAATTTTTATTCAGGATTTGCTGGCGATAGATACCTCTGTCCCCGTCAGCGTAACCGGTGGTCTGGCAGGTGAATTTTCACTGGAACAGGCTGTGGGTATTGCCTCTATGGTGAAATCCGACCGTCTGCAAATGGCGATGATCGCCAGTGAAATTAAGCAAAAACTGCATGTTGATGTTCAGGTCGGAGGCGCAGAAGCAGAAGCCGCCATTCAGGGGGCCTTGACTACCCCTGGAACCACACGTCCACTGGCAATTCTGGACTTAGGTGCAGGCTCTACCGATGCCTCCATCATCAATCAGAGTGGGGAAATCGTTGCCACTCACCTTGCGGGAGCGGGCGACATGGTAACGATGATTATCGCTCGTGAGCTGGGCTTAAATGATCGTTATCTGGCAGAAGAAATCAAAAAATACCCGTTGGCAAAAGTAGAAAGCCTGTTCCATTTACGCCATGAAGACGGAAGCGTTCAGTTCTTCCCTACTCCGCTGTCCCCTCATGTATTTGCCCGCGTTTGTGTGGTGAAACCTGACGAACTGGTGCCTATTCCCGGCGATTTAACACTGGAAAAAGTACGTGCTGTTCGCCGCAGTGCGAAAGAGCGCGTCTTCGTAACCAATGCCCTGCGCGCGCTACGTCAGGTAAGTCCAGGTGGAAATATTCGCGATATTCCGTTCGTCGTTCTGGTGGGCGGTTCTTCCCTGGATTTCGAAGTCCCGCAGTTAGTCACCGATGCATTGGCGCATTATCGATTGGTCGCCGGACGGGGGAATATCCGTGGTAGTGAAGGCCCGCGCAATGCGGTAGCTACCGGGCTACTGATTTCCTGGCACAGGGAGTTGGCTCATGGAAAGTAAAGAACATACGCCCGCTATTGTCGTTACGGAAATAGGTGACTGTATCAGTACATGGAATGAGGTGCTTCTTGGCATTGAAGAGGAAGGCATCCCCTTTCGCATTCAACATATCCCGTCAGGTGAAGTCATCGATAGCGCCTGGCAGGCTGCTCGTCAGTCCCCCCTGTTGGTTGGCATAGCCTGCGACCGGGAAAAGCTGATTGTGCATTACAAAAACTTACCGGCATCAGCGCCACTGTTTACGCTGATGTATCAACAAGATAACCATACCCGGCGCAGCATCGGAAATAACGCTGCCCGCCTGGTAAAAGGCATTCCCTTCAGGGAATGCCACTCATAATCCACAGGAGAAACGCTGTATGAACAACGCACTAGGACTGGTTGAAACAAAAGGGTTAGTTGGCGCAATTGAAGCTGCAGATGCCATGGTTAAATCCGCCAACGTGCAACTGGTTGGCTATGAAAAGATTGGTTCGGGTCTGATTACAGTGATGGTCCGTGGCGATGTTGGCGCAGTAAAAGCCGCCGTTGACGCAGGAAGCGCCGCCGCAAGCGCCGTTGGCGAAGTGAAATCCTGCCATGTCATCCCGCGCCCACACAGTGATGTTGAGGCTATTTTACCTAAATCGGCATAACCCCATTTACTAAGGAGCACAGCGTGAAGCAATCACTGGGATTACTTGAAGTCAGTGGTCTGGCTCTCGCCATCAGTTGCGCAGACGCTATGGCAAAAGCCGCGTCCATCACGCTGGTTGGCCTTGAGAAGACCAATGGCTCAGGCTGGACGCTCATCAAAATCACCGGTGACGTCGCCTCGGTTAATGCGGCGATCGCGACGGGAGCCAGTTTCGCCGGACAGCGAAATGGCCTTGTCGCACACAAAGTGATTGCCCGCCCGGGAGACGGCATTCTGCCCCACACAACTGAAGCATTGACCGTGACGGTTGAAACAAGCAAAACACCAGCAACAACCGTCACCTCAGAGATTATCAGTTGTAATTTGTGTCTTGACCCGGCATGTCAGCGGCAAAAAGGTGAGCCCCGCTCACTTTGCCTGTACGCCAATAAGCGAGGGGAGTAGCAGTGGATAAACAAACCTTGCAGGAAACAGTGAACCAGATTCTGGATGAGATGCGCGAGCGCCCTATCCCACTGGGCGTTTCCAGTCGCCATATACATCTTTCAACAGCGGATTATTTGCGTCTTTTTCCTGAACAACCGATTAGCGAGAAAAAGCCGTTAATGCAACCTGGCCAATACTCTGCGGAACAGGTTGTTACGCTGGAGGGACCAAAAGGCAAATTGCACAACGTTCGCTTGTTGGGGCCGCTACGCAATGCAAGTCAGGTGGAAATTTCCCGGACGGACGCCAGAACGTTAGGGATCACCGCCCCGCTACGCATGTCAGGCGATCTCAGCGGCACTCCGGGGATTCGTTTGATAAGCCCATTTGCGGAACTGGAGATCACATCTGGCGTCATTGTCGCGCAACGGCATATTCATATGTCTCCGCTGGATGCCCTGATTTATGGCGTTACGCATGGCGATAAAGTGGCGGTTGCCATTGAAGGTGATGAGCGACGACTGATATTCGAAAACGTCGCTGTTCGCGTCTCTCCGGATATGCGTCTTGAAATGCATATTGATACCGATGAGGCCAACGCCGCAGGGGCTGATAGCCCTGACGTTTTTGCCACACTGGTGTCAGTGCCATGAATAACATGCTGATGCAACGTATTGTTGACGAAGTGCTTTTTCGCCTTAAACAACGTGCGGGAAAAACACTCGTGCTGACTGTTTTTCAATTGCGAGACGCCAGCGTTCAAGAGAGCGTTCATCAGTATGCGTCATTACAAATCCGATATGTCGATCTGCCGCTGCTGCGACAACTTGCGGAGAACGAAACGTCAGATCGAGCAGCAATCCAGATACACGAAGCGTTAGCCTGGGGAATGCACATTCAATTGTCGTTGCAGCATCATTTCCTGAACGCCATTGAATTGAAGACTCTCGCCCGTCTACCGCTAAGCTGGTGCGACGAGCAAGGGCAACCGATCTACCTTCATCGTGATCGACTTTTAAGTTATGCCGATATTGCGCAGTTAAGCTCGGGAATACTGGTGTTACAGCGGAAATGTTGTGTGACCGCACTGGCTCGTGAAGCGGCAATTACCCGAAATATTCAGTTAATCAGGCAGGAGTAACCTATGCATCTGGCTCGAGTCACTGGCGCGGTAGTATCCACGCAAAAATCACCTTCTCTGATCGGGAAAAAACTGCTGCTGGTTCGCCGGATCAGTGCTGACGGCGAACTGCCTCTCACGCCATTAACCGGCGACGAAGTTGCCGTTGATTCAGTCGGCGCAGGCGTTGGTGAGTTGGTACTCCTCAGCAGTGGTTCCAGCGCCAGACATGTGTTTTCAGGCCCTAACGAGGCCATCGACCTGGCAGTGGTCGGCATTGTCGATACGCTTTCGCGCTAAGGAGCTAAAAGATGGCAATTTATACCCGAACAGGTGATTCAGGAAGTACGTCTTTATTTACCGGACAGCGCGTCAGCAAAACTCATCTACGTGTCGAAACCTATGGCACGCTGGATGAACTGAACGCGACACTCAGTCTGTGTTATTGCGCCACCGCCATCGAAAGCCATCGCATCTTACTGGAAGCCATTCAACAACAGATATTTTGGTTTAGCGCCGAACTCGCCAGTGAAAGTGAACAGCCGTCAGCGCAACAGCGTTACATCGGTACGGAAGAAATTGCCGCGTTGGAAAACGCGATCGATAGTGCAATGAACGCCGTCCCCCCAGTTCACAGCTTCATTCTGCCTGGTCGATGTGAAGCCGCGAGCCGCATGCATTTCGCCCGCACAGTGGCTCGACGGGCTGAAAGACGTCTGGTTGAACTGACAACGGAAACCACCGTCCGGAATGTTTTGCTGCACTATATCAACCGACTTTCCGATTGTCTGTATGCCCTCGCCCGCGTGGAAGACAACGTTGCTCATCAAAACCTGATGATTCAGGAAATCACAAAACGTTATCACGAAGCCAACCACATACCAGCATTGAAGGAACGCACAATGCCGCTCACTTTTCAGGATCTTCACCAGCTCATTCGTAGTGCGGCAATGCGCGCGGATGAACTGCATATTCCCGTTGTCATCAGCATTGTTGATGCCAACGGAACAGAAAGTGTTACCTGGCGGATGCCTGATGCCCTGTTGGTCAGCAGTGAACTGGCACCGAAAAAAGCCTGGACCGCCGTGGCGATGAAAACGGCAACCCACAAACTTGCTGATACCGTGCAACCCGGCGCGCCGCTTTACGGGCTCGAAAGCCATATGCAAGGCAAAGTCGTCACTTTTGGTGGCGGCTTCCCCCTCTGGCGTGACGGAAAATTACTTGGCGGGCTTGGCATCAGCGGCGGTAGCGTTGAACAAGACATGGATATTGCTCAAAGCGCAATGGCGGTAATTAACGTGGGAGTAAACCAATGAATAACTCTGAATTAGAAACACTGATCCGCAATATTCTGCGCGAGCAACTTGTCCCCGCTACACCACGAACGCTAAGAAACGCTATTTTCCAGACTGTTGATGAAGCGGTCTGCGCAGCACACCAGGCCTTTTTACGCTTTCAACAGTGCCCGCTTAAAACCCGTAGCGCCATTATCAGTGCTATTCGCGAAGAATTAATGCCCCGCCTTACCGAACTGGCAGAAGAAAGCGCCAAAGAAACGGGGATGGGAAATAAAGAAGATAAGTACCTAAAAAACAAAGCGGCACTCGATAATACGCCAGGAGTTGAAGATTTAACCACCACTGCACTAACCGGTGATGGTGGCATGGTTTTGTTTGAATACTCCCCGTTTGGGGTTATTGGCTCGGTCACGCCAAGCACCAATCCCACGGAAACCATCATTAACAACAGCATCAGCATGCTGGCAGCAGGTAATAGCGTCTACTTCAGTCCACACCCGGGAGCCAAATACGTTTCGTTAAAACTGATTACCACAATCGAAGACATCGCGTTTCGCTGTAGTGGCATTCATAACCTGATCGTTACCGTATCTGAACCGACCTTTGCTGCTACCGAACAGATGATGGCGCACCCTAAAATCAGCGTTCTGGCGATTACCGGCGGTCCGGGGATCGTCGCCATGGGAATGAAAAGTGGCAAGAAAGTGATTGGTGCCGGAGCGGGTAACCCTCCGTGTATCGTCGATGAAACGGCGGATATTGTGAAAGCCGCCGAAGATATCATCAACGGCGCTTCATTTGATTACAACCTGCCGTGTATCGCTGAAAAAAACCTGATTGTCGTAGCATCAGTGGCAGAGTATTTAATTCAGCAGATGCAAAGTTTTGGCGCGCTTCTTCTTAACTATGAGCAAACGGAGAAATTGCGTGCAATTTGCCTGCCAGACGGTAGCGCCAACAAAAAACTGGTTGGGAAAAGCCCATCAGCCTTGCTGGAAGCGGCAGGCCTCCCTTTGCCCGCAAAAGCGCCGCGCCTACTGATTGCTGTTGTCGACGCCAATGATAGTTGGGTTACTTGTGAACAACTGATGCCAATGCTGCCCATTGTGAAGGTCAACGATTTTGATAGCGCTCTCACCCTGGCGCTGAAAGTGGAAGACGGCTTGCACCACACGGCAATTATGCACTCGCAGAACGTCTCACGGCTCAACCTTGCCGCACGCGTTATGCAAACCTCAATCTTTGTCAAAAACGGCCCCTCCTGGGCGGGTATTGGCGTCGGCGGCGAAGGCTTTACGACCTTTACCATTGCAACACCGACCGGAGAAGGGACAACGTCAGCACGGACTTTTGCCCGCTCACGACGCTGCGTGTTAACCAGCGGCTTTTCAATTCGCTAGAGAAACGGAAATGAATACTTTTTCACTGCAGACGCGTTTATACAGCGGACCGGGAAGTCTCAAGGTAATTAGCCGTTTCTCTCATAAACACATCTGGATTATTTGCGACGTCTTTCTGGCACGCTCACCACTCATTAACACGTTGCATCAGGCGCTGCCCGACAGTAATCGTCTTAGTATTTTTAGCGAAATAACGCCCGACCCAACTATCCAGACCGTGGTGAAAGGCATTGCGCAAATGCAGACTTTACGCCCGGATGTGGTTATCGGTTTTGGCGGCGGTTCTGCCCTGGACGCCGCAAAAGCGATTGTCTGGTTCGGTCGCCAGTGTGGCATTGAAATTGAAACCTGCGTAGCCATTCCTACCACCAGCGGTACCGGTTCCGAAGTGACCAGTGCTTGTGTCATCAGCGATCCTGAGAAAGGGATTAAATATCCCCTTTTCGATAATGCACTTTATCCGGATATCGCGATCCTTGATCCATCTCTGATCGTCAGCGTGCCACCGGCGATAACGGCCAATACCGGGATGGATGTTTTAACCCATGCGCTTGAAGCTTATGTTTCTCCTCGCGCCAGCGACTTCACGGATGCACTGGTCGAAAAAGCCGTGCAAATTGTTTTTCAATACCTGCCCACTGCAGTGAAAAAAGGCGATTGTCTTGCCACCCGTGGCAAAATGCATAATGCATCGACGCTTGCAGGAATGGCCTTTAGCCAGGCCGGACTCGGTTTAAACCATGCAATTGCTCATCAACTCGGCGGACAGTTTCATCTGCCGCATGGACTGGCGAATGCGCTCCTGCTCACGGCAGTTATCCGCTTTAATGCTGGCGATCCGCGCACAGCCAAACGCTATGCCCGGCTGGCGAAAACGTGCCATTTATGCCCGGACAACGCCAATGACACCGCCAGCCTGAATGCACTTATTCAACATATTGAGCAGCTTAAAACAACCTGTACGCAGCCGACTCTTGCCAATGCGCTGAAAGAAAAAAAAGCAGAATGGTCAATACGCATACCAGATATGGTTCAGGCGGCGCTGGCGGATGCAACGTTGCGTACCAACCCGCGTGCGGCTGATGCCTCCGCGATTGCAGAACTGCTCGAGGAGTTGTTATGAACGTCGGATTAACCTCCTGCGACGACCAGACCATCCGCGAGCGAGTACAAGCAGCAGGTGTCGTGGGTGCTGGCGGCGCAGGTTTTCCAACCCATATTAAGCTACAAGCGCGTGTTGACACTTTCCTGGTGAATGCGGCGGAATGCGAACCAATGTTAAAAGTGGATCAACAGTTAATGGCGCAGCAAGCCAGCCGCCTGTTTCGCGGTGTTCACTATGCGATGAAAGCCACCGGGACCAGTAGCGGAATCATCGCGCTGAAAGAGAAATATCAACTGGCAATAAACGCACTCACACCACTGTTACCACCGGATATCCGCCTGCATATTTTGCCCGACGTTTACCCCGCAGGAGACGAAGTGCTGATCATCTGGATGGCAACTGGTCGCCGCGTTCCACCCGCAGCATTACCCGTTAGCGTCGGTGTGGTGGTCAATAATGTTCAAACCGTACTTAATATTGCCAGAGCCGTCGAGCAACAGTATCCAGTGACGCGCCGCACACTCACCGTTAATGGTGCAGTGGCGAAACCAATAACGGTAACCGTCCCCATTGGCATGTCTTTACGTGAAGTCCTGGCGCTGGCGGGCGGCGCAACAGTGGATGCTCCTGGTTTTATCAATGGCGGGCCGATGATGGGAAGTTTGATCACATCGCTCGACACACCAGTCAGCAAAACCACTGGCGGCTTGCTGGTTTTACCCAACTCTCATTCACTGATCCAACGTCGATTGCAGAATGACCGCAGCGTACTTGCCGTCGCGAAAACTGTTTGTGAGCAATGCCGCTTGTGTACCGATCTCTGCCCACGTCATTTAATCGGTCACGAACTGGCACCCCATTTATTAGTACGTGCGGTTAACTACCAACAGCTCGCCACGCCGCAACTGTTACTGACAGCGCTCACCTGTTCAGAGTGCAACGTCTGCGCCAGTGTCGCCTGTCCGGTAGGAATTTCACCAATGCGCATAAACCGCCTGCTTAAGCAGGAATTACGCGCACAAAATCTCCGCTACGAAGGTGCCTTAAATCCTGCAGATCCCATGGCAAATTATCGACTGATTCCCGTAAAACGGCTGGTAACCAGACTTGGCTTAACCCCGTGGTATCAGGATGCGCCATTGTCTGAACAGGTGCCTCAGCCCGAAAAAGTGACGTTATTGTTACGCCAGCACATCGGTGCCAGCGCAATTGCGTGTGTACAAAAAGGCGATCGCGTCGTTCATGGGCAATGTGTAGGTCAAATTCCACACGGCACATTAGGTGCCCCCATTCATGCCAGTATTGATGGCATGGTCAGCGATGTGACAGAAAACGCGATTACGCTTGTGAGAGGTTAACCATGTCGAAAGCGGTAGGTATTTTAGAACTTAGCAGTATCGCGAAAGGGATGGAAACCGGCGACGCCATGCTGAAAAGCGCCAACGTTGAGTTACTGGTCAGCAAAACGCTATGCCCCGGAAAATTTCTGCTGATGCTCGGTGGCGATGTGGGCGCGGTGCAACAGGCCATCAACAGCGGAGCGTCCCTTGCTGGTGAAATGCTGGTCGACAGTCTTGTCCTGCCGAATATTCATCCCAGCCTCCTTACTGCAATCAGCGGACTTAACCATGTTGAACAGCACCGGGCTGTCGGCGTAGTCGAAACCTGGAGTGTCGCCGCCTGCATTGACGCTGCCGATTGTGCTGTCAAAGCTGCGAATGTCATTCTCGTTCGCGTACATATGGCTTTTGGCATTGGCGGTAAATGCTACATGGTGGTTGCTGGCGATATTTCAGATGTTAATAACGCGGTCTCTGTCGCCAGCGAGCGTGCGGGGGAAAAAGGTTTGTTGGTCTATCGGTCGGTGATTGCCCGTCCACATGAAGCCATGTGGCGTCAGATGGTGGAGGGATAATGACAACTCAGCACACAACTGAACGGATGATTCAGGAATATGTCCCTGGTAAGCAGGTCACGCTGGCACATGTCATTGCTAATCCAGGGAAGGATCTGTTTAAGAAATTGGGTTTACCAGACACCATTTCCGCTATTGGTATTCTGACAATTACCCCCAGCGAAGCATCTATCATCGCATGCGATATCGCCACAAAATCAGGCGCTGTAGAGATCGGTTTTCTTGATCGTTTTACCGGTGCCGTAGTGCTGACTGGTGATGTTTCTGCGATCGAATATGCACTTAGCCAGGTTACCCGTACGCTGGGTGAAATGATGCGCTTTACCGCCTGCCCCATTACGCGGACCTGACGTTATGCAACGTATGATGCTCATCGGCCCCAGCCAGTGAGGAAAAACGTCACTCACGCAATGTCTGCGTGGCGAAAATATTCATTATCAGAAAACGCAGGCAATCGTCTGGTCCCCGACCACCATTGATACACCAGGCGAATACCTCGAAAACCGCAGCCTCTACAGTGCACTGTTGGTCAGTGCCTGCGAAGCGGACATTATCGCGCTGGTGCTTAATGCGGACGCACCGTGGTCACCTTTTTCGCCAGGCTTTACCTCGTCAATGAATCGCCCGGTCATTGGAGTAGTAACCAAAGCAGATTTAGCCAACATGGAACAAATATCTTTGGTGAAATGTTGGTTACGGGAAGCTGGAGCGCACAACGTGTTAGTAACCAGTGCGGTTAATAACCATGGAGTTGCAGAACTTTTAGCCTTGCTGCATACAGAAGAAGGCTGTCGCTAATTTCGACAGGTTATCAGATGGGAATGATGACGGTGATACACAGAAAAGAATCAATGAGCAATGAGGGTTTCCGGGCAACCCTCATTGAATAAAACAGGAATTACTTCGCTTCGCCGTTTTTCATTTCGCCCATAGCTTTCAGCTTTTTGGAGATATCGCGGCGTTCTTTGGAGAGCTCGGCATTTTTGATGATGTAATCGTCAACGCGATCTTCATAGTCACCTTTCATGCTGGCGATGATGCCCTGGATTGCTTCAACGCTCATCCCAGGCTTGATGTAATCGCTCAGGTTGTCCAGCAGCAGGACGCGCTTCTGGTTGTCACGGATCTTTTTCTCAACGTCCTGAATTTCACGTTGCAGTTTGTTCTTACGACGGAACAGACGAACAAATTCCAGTACGTCCTGGAATGAAGGCTTGGTAGTTTCCATTTTTATACCCCTGATAATGTGAGAGTCGGATTCGTTTAAGCAACCGCTATTCGTTAGGGCCAACATTACTCATAGCTGCCGCAGATGACAATGCTTTTATCCCTTTTCACTATCATACCCTTTATCCTTGCTGAATCGAAGCAGCAGCAAGATGATTCTGAAGTTCAGGAATTATTTGCGCAAGGCCCGGCAAATCAGATTCGATAGCAACTCAAGCTGATGCGCCGTTTCCATGTTCAGCCACACATAACCATAGATTGGTGTTTCCACTACCTTCAGGTCATGGTGGTTATTGAGCAACTGACGCAGCTCTTCCACAGCATCGTTCAATTTTTCCGTATTGGCAAAAACCGGCTGCGGATTACCTTCGTACAGCGCATGAACAAGGCTCAGCAGTATTTGCTGCATCATGTGCTGGGTATCACGAAGTTTTTGCGCGTTCAATAACACGAAATGGCTGGGGCGCGTGGCCCAGTACGCATTGATTTGCAACTCCAGCATACAAACCAGATTGCGGTTAATGGTCTGGATACCTTCATATATCGATTTTGGAATACGGGTTTCTTTGCTGGCGGGCGCAATCAGCCCACGCATTTTCACGGCATCGGTCAGGAGTTTTTGTAGATGGCTTTCCAGACGTGGGCGTTCGAGTAAGTTCGGTGAGAATGCAGATTGATAGACCCGATTATACTCGGTCAGACTTTTCGCCAGTTGAATGCGCCAGTGGATGAACGCCCGTTGTGGCCAGATACCGGTAAACAACATTGCCAGTAAAGAGCCGAGGATCACATCGCCGCTTCGCCATAACGCCGTATCAATTTCACCTGTCGGGGAACCAACAACAATTGCCAGCGTCACCCCAATCAATAATCCTTGATACGGTTTCTTGCCCAGCGCCAGCCAACCGCAAAGAAACATCGCCGCCGCGCACCAGACTAACATCAGCGGTAACGAAATTAACTCCAGTTGCAGAGCGATAAGACCTAAAATTGAACCCAACACCGTACCGCCAATACGTTCGAAGGCACGAGGGACAACGTTACCCCAGAACGAGATTGGCCCCATAATCACCACCATGGTGACCAGCGGCCAGGTGCTTTCCGGGATAGTAAACAGGCGGATAATGAGAAAAGTGAGCAGGAATGCCAGCGCGACCCGAGTACCATGCACTATGCGGTAATGGCGGTATACCCGGATTTCAAACGGGCTTAATGACTTATCGGCACGCACGCAGAAACTCCGTAATGAAGATTAAAAGCGCTCATAACTCATCTGTCGGCCAGAAGGCGCGCCTCTGAATTATCCGACGGACAAACCGGGAACAGTGTAATTTCCCGGCAGGAGCGAAAAAATTGAAAGGCGCATCTTACTCTTTTCGCTTTCAAAAAAAGAGTGGTCATCGCGTTAACACACCGCCCTGAGATGAATTAGTGATGTTTTGGCTGCACCGCAACATACATTTCGATATCCCAGTACCCATCTTCCGCGCCATTGTTCAAATAAACCTCGAAGCAGGGCTTTGGTAACATTTCATAAGCACTGTCCTGCAAGAGGCTATTAAAGAACTGATACCAGGGTTTAGCAAAATCATCACCGACTACACGAGCCACCGCCACCGCATACTGACCACCTGAAATTTCTGTCAGAATGACGCCCTCACTGTTTTCGGGAAGCGTAAAGTTATTCGGTACCGTCACAACGGTGTCGCAGCGTAATTTTTCGGCGGGTGTTTCATCTGGATTGTCGTAATAGACAGCAACCCACTCCTTCGGCACAATATTTTTGTTATCTACCCACATCATCAACTGCTCAAAGCCTTTCTTTACCGTCTGTTCCCACGGGCCAACGAGATGGAAACCTGCAACGGTACGTTTCTCTTCCTGCTTAATCTCGTAGTTCATGACGCCTCCATTAACACTGTTTTTATATACAGTATAGTTGCAATATTAAAACCACAAGGAATGAGTTGATTAGACGTGAGATAAATACAGGGTTTCTCTTGAGATAATTATGGGAAAATCCGGGAAGATGTTGGAAAAGGTTGGATGGCTTTGTAAAAGAGTTTCCGTATACGTAACGGGAGGACCCGCCTCCCACGCAGGCAATTATTTCTGGTCGTAAAGCCACTCCAACAAATTCTCAGCATATTTTGTTACTTCGTCTGCTGGCAGCTTTTCGTCCGTTTTTAAACAGAGCGAAGCAATCTCCAGACAGCGAAGTTTCGTATCCACAATGTTAGCTATTGCGCAGGGAGCATCGCTCCCTGCAATAAGTGACAGTCGGCGACGTTCAGCATAGCGATGCACTGATGATTTTGAAACCGGGTATCCCAACGAGTTTAACCACTCAGTAAGCTGAACGTAACCGCTGAATGAACTTTCAGTCAGCTTTTTATTCAGTTTCTTCTTGATGGGGTCAGGTAACTGATTAACCGTCTGAGGTCGTGCCATATTGGGATTTACCTTGCTTTGAATAGTCCGGTAAACATGATTAATCAGAACGGTGAAATTTGTTTCTAATGCGCTTTAATCATAACGACATGCCAAAATATCGCAGGAATTTAAGTCGTCAGTGCCACCTTAAATCCAGCCTTACCGCTACAGCTTGGGCGGTGACACAGATTCAGAAATGTTAAAGGCCACCGGGGGTGAACCGGTGGCCTTACTTACGTTTCCCGGTTGCTTATGGTAAGCAGGCCAGAATCAGCTCGATAAAGGCGATAATCGCCTTAAGAGCGATGACAGCGATTTGAAGAAATCCCTTCATCCGTTTGCTCCAATACAGGAGCGCGGCACCATCGTTAAAGCCCTTCCACTGCCTGGTTAACGGTGTTGCATTGTTAGTGGATGCGTGACGCGCTCAGGTTGAGGCACTGGAGCGGCACCACCCGTAATCCAGCCAGGGCTTGAACACGTTTCACATGCCTGCGTTGTGTCAGAACGCGACACCCACTAACGCCGTGATTATAAGGGTATCAGCAATGTAATCAAAGGACTGGAGTAAATAACGGACAAAAAAAAGCCCAACTGGTGAGGTCAGGCTTTTTTCTTTGGGTGCTTAAGGTAATGAATCTCTGTTCAAGGTAATGAGCCTCAACCAGAGCGCGTCACGCATCCACTAACAGGGGTAAGTGTACTAACTTGGAACAGATGATGCAATCATCATAAGCTTATTGATATTACCAGACTTCAAAAGCGCCAACGCTGGCGCTTTTGAAACGTTATATTTCTACCAGTAAAGCTCCCCAATCTATATTACCTGACTGTACTGAAACCGTAGACGTTTGCGGTTTTGAGGATGATTCCCAGCGCTGGCATGTTTGACGTTATGGCGAGCTACAGAGCCGCTCAGCGCTGAGCGGTTTAGAACCTCGGATTAAAAACGACAACGTTGTCGTTTTTCCAGCTAAGACAGAGGAGGTTTGCCGCTTTAGGTGAGAAAATGCGAAAGCGTTTTCGCTTTTGAACATAATTGACACAGAACGGTAAACGTTTACCGCCCCGCTAATCTAAAACGGCAAGCGCTTGCCATTTTTGCTCAGCCGACAGTGATTCCTTAAAGCGGTCAACGTTGTCCGGTTTGAAAGCCGGGTTGATCCCTTTCAAAAGCGCAAGCGCCTGCGCTTTTGTCGGAATAACGTAACGCTCAATGTTGAGTGTTTTGAAGGAACCGTCTTGTTTTTTTGCTGATTGAAGGCGGACAGCGCTGTCCGCTTTAGTGAGTGCATCCGCTCTCTTAGCCATAAAAGCGAAAACGTTTTCGCTTTTTATACCTGATTAGCCCTACCCTTTTGGAGAAATACCTCTCCTGCGTAGTTCATCTCGTGCAATGCCTTTGAGCCAATTGGCCAAACTTACACCATCTTTAAGAGCCTCTTTATCAAGCTGTTCCCTAAGTTCAGGTGTAATACGTATTTGGAAGGTCGGGGAACGCCCTGCGGAATTTTTAGGCGTGTTATCTTTTACTCTTGACATGATACGTACCATTGTTTAGATTGAAATCAATGGTACGTACATTACATTAAGTAGATGTAAAACCGCAAGCGGCAGGACATGATAGGTTCAGTATCACATCCTGCCTGACCACCATTGTTATTGAGGATAACAATCATGGGTATCAACAAGTCTAACCGTTCAGGCATCGCAAGCCAAGTTGATGTACTTCGCGAAAAAATTTTAGATGCTGTACTCCTTTTGCCAACCCCGACTGAAACTTTAGTGCATCGTGGTAAAGAGATGCTGGCACTTAAGGAAGCAACAAAAACAAATGAGGAATTTGCAAAGGCGCTTTCAGTGGGGGGAATTAAAAAACGTGAAGCCTATAATGCTATGCGCGTTGCTCTGGTATTTGGCGTAACCAATACTCCCCGCGCCGCAATCGCCAAAACAGGTATTGGTAAAACGAAGTTAATCCTGCTTGCCCGTCTGGATGAAGTGACACTGGATCTCCTTGCCAGTGGCGGGGCATATAACGACCACACGCTTGATGATATTCTTCGCATGAGCGCCAGAGAGTTGCAGCGCGTAATTCAATCTGGCGAAGATATTATTTGCGAAAGAACGCTAACCAATAAAGAGGATATCCCGTCTTTGTCTGTTGAGGATGAATCCGACAAAGAGACAGAAATAAAGCAATCAGGTAAAAATGAAGAAAATAAAAAACAATATTGCCGTGAGTTACTCAAGGTGGCTTTGCGTTATTCAGATGAGAGCGAACTTACCGCAATAACAAAATTCATTGAACATATGATTGCCTGTGCGCTGGCTGGTAAATACAGTCCGGGGCTGAATGCTGCCAGTTATGAAGTTTATAATAAATTTGCCATTAGCCGGAGGGCTGCAAAATGAAAGCTACTGCTAATTTCAGAGCCTGTCCCCATGAGTCTCAGGGAACGTCTTACGATATTCTGTTTGTTAATGTTGATGCCCCGAGTACAGAAATATGGGAAGCCGCTTTTAGCCGCCTTGAGGCCGTTCGTCGCCTGAATGATGAACTTGCCGCTGCTGTTGATGATAAATCAACGCAGACCCCCTTAGCGGTTGTTAACAGTATTCTGCTATCTGACGCAATGGCGATGGTCAGCCTGATAGGAGATCGCCTTAACCAGAACGACAAGTAGCAATTAAGCATAAATAGCCTTTCGCTTTAGCCCCTCCTCTGAGGGGCTTCTTCATATCTAAAGTACATTAAAAAACATCCCATCCCACACCCGATATTATTAACTGACTTTAACAAGGTGCTGTAACGCTTTCTAAGCTGCCAGGCTGGTTTGCGGCGGTCAAGGTTCGCCTTTACCGTCAGTCGGACGCTGTAAAGCTTTATAAAGCCTTTTCTGAGTGAATTACTGACATTGCAACGGGTGATAATCATGACGAACAAAAGAAAAATGCGTCAGTCTGCCGAAGTGCTTAGTGATATGGCGACGCACATTTCCTGCCGTCTTACCATGTACGGCGTCGATAAAGGCCAGTCTGAATCTATCGCTGTAGACATCATGGCTTATCTGTCTGATGTGTACGGCGGGCTTAATCTTTACTTCCCAAAAGGAACAAAAGACCAGAATGACGAAAAGTATGATCTGGTTTTCGCAGACTTTAATGACGGTATTCCCATCGCTGAAATAGCGAAAAAATACGGCTATTCCCTGCAATGGATTTACAACATTATCGCCCAGAAACGCCGTGAATACAGAAACAGCCTGAAAGACTGTGCCGCCTGATATTGAGCAGTACAACACTGTTTACACAACACAACCGAGTACAGGTAAATGACAAATCTCAACGTGGGCAACTGGAAAACTATCGAAATATTCCGGGCGGGAACACATACCGCGATGGCGGGACAGGAAATCAGCTTTTCCGACGAGGATATCGACAACATGGCAGCGGCCTATAACGGCTATCATCGCGCGGGTTATGGTGCGCCGCTATGTCTGGGGCATCCGGCCAGCAACAGCCCCGCCTATGGCGAAACGAACGGTCTGATAAGCAAAAACGGCAGGCTTTTTGCGCTGGTTAAGCCCGATGACACCCTGCTGGGGCTGGTTCGCTCAGGACGTTACAAGAAAGTGTCAGCGTCATTCTATAAACCCGGCGAGGCCAGCAACCCGACAGGAACCGGAGCCTGGTATCTTCGTCATATCGGTTTTCTCGGCTCGCAGCCGCCAGCCGTTAAGGGGCTGGAGCAGGTGGCGTTTATGGAAAGCTGTTACCCGGTCTGTTTTGGTCACAATGAATCACACGTTTATTTTTCAGAGTTCGACGCCATAGCCGACAGCCAGAGAGCAACGCAGCACCTTTTAATCAAGGGTGTGAGCGAAGCCTGCAACGTCTCCTATTCCGAAGCACTCACCCTCACTACGCCTTTTATCTGGAGTTATTAAAATGAAACCCGTTATTTCCCTCATCGAAGCACTGAACGCCGTTAAAAATAATCTGGCCTCCCTGAATGAGCAGAAAGAAAAACTCTCCCGCCGAATTAGTGAGATTAACGGCGAAATAACCACACTACAGGATATGCCGTTATCGCTTAATGATTACTGTTCTTTCATTCCTGAATATATTGAGCGATTCGGACAGGAAGAATACCAGTCGTTTAAGCGTAACCTTTGCAACGGTTCCGGCAGTGAAGGGAACGCCGAACGCTGGGGCAATCTGGAGAGTGAGAACGGCGATATTTCCGGCTTGTTCCGTCTGGTGGGGCTGGGCGGGAACATCTCCCCGGCTGATACCGGGATGGCAGTTATGCGCAAGCTCTGCTTTTTCTTCCCGGATGTGGTCGCCAACCGACTGACCGAAGCACTTGAGAAGGATAAAAGCGTGGCATGGGGTAATGACAAACTTCCCTCACTGGCAGAGCGCCGTAAGACCGTGGCGGCACTGGTCAGCGAACGCACCGGGCTTGAAAGTGAACTGGCAGCCGTCAGCGAAGAAATTGCCGGGATTACCGGAATCAGCGGCCTGTCCCTGACTGAATGACGCCCACCGAACCACTCAACCGGAGTGAACCATGAGCAATAATTTTTCTGTTGGTGTGATGATTGGCGGTATTGTCGGGAGCAGCTTCCGTTCCGCCGTCAGCGGCACACGGCGGGCGCTGGATTCTCTCGGTGACACGTCACGTCGACTGACGGAGCAGCAAAGCAGCCTGTCCCGTGCCATGCAGCGTTATGGTCAGGTAGGTTCGGGCGTAGCCTCACGCCTGAACAATGACCTGCAACGGGTCGGCAGAACGCTGGAGCAGCTTAACCGCCAGCAGTCCCGCCTGACGGCGGCGTCTGCCACGACTGATGCCCTGAAATCGAATCGCATGGCACTCTACGGTCAGGGAGTAGAAACGTATGCACAGGCAAGGGCTGCTTACAGTCTTGTGTCCCCGGCTATAGAGCAGTCGGCATCGTTCGAAGATAAAATGATTGATATGTCAATCACGGCGAAATATGACGATAAAACCCGAAAGACGCTGGGAGAGCAAATCAAAGGGTGGTCGCTCAAATACAACCAGTATCAGAGCGATATGCAGGATGCCGTCGGTTCACTTATCAGCGATAACATTGACGGAATCTCTGATATCGGCAATTACATGCCGAATATCGCCCACGCAGCCACGGCGACCCGTACAGCAGGAACTGAATGGGCAAAGGTCGCGGCGGTGTGGCAAAACTCACTGAAAGGCAGTGCAAAAGACTTTGGCGCAGTTCAGAACATCATGGCCTACGCAGGTGACCAGGGTTCTTTTGAAATCCCTGACCAGGTGAAATGGATTCAGAAGCTCGCGCCAATGATGCAGGGTGTTGCAGACGGGAAAGATGCGGTAGCAGAGATTGGAGCCAGTTTGCAGGTTGCTATGATTGGTTCAGGCTCGCCGGATGAGACTGCTAACAATTTTAGTAACTTCCTCACCAAGATTTTTGCGCCTGATACGCAGAAACGATTTGCTGGTTTAGGTATCGACCTGATGGGGTCTCTTGCAAATTATAAAGCAGCTGGAATCTCTCCCATTGAAGGTATGCTGGATGTTACCGAAAGATACCTTAATGCAACGAGTCCAAAGGCGCTGGCTGGTTTTAAATCAGCAATGCAAATTCAGGACAACAAAGCGCGGGACGAGGCATTACAAAGTCTGGCTAAAAACTTTGGGCTGGGTGAGATGTTCACCGATATGCAGGTAATGGCGTTCGTTCGCCCTATGCTTGCTAACATGGATAAATACAGGGCAATCCGCTCTGGCGCACTTAAAGCGGCTGATAATGACCTGCTGGCGGCATCCTATGCTGAAAGGCTCAAATCGCCGCTGGAAGCGACTAAAGCTCTGATGGTAAACACCCGTGATTTGTCTATCTCTCTCGGCAATCAGTTGTCCCCCTCTTTTGTGTCAGCAACCCGGCAATTAATTCCGATGATTCAGTCAACGAAGCACTGGATAGAACAACATCCGGCGCTTGTTCAGGGTGTGGCAAAAACCGTGGGCGCACTGCTGGGGCTGAAGATCGCCACTGTCGGGCTGAAACTCGGTCTGAATCTGCTGGTATCACCTTTTGCCGGATTATGGAAAAACGCTGTATTACTGCGCTCTAAATGGCTGTTGCTCAAAACAGCCCTGAGCGATGGCGGCAAGCTGCGCTGGCTGGCTACCGGATTCAGTACCGTAGCGAAGGGAGCCGGGACGCTGGGTAAGACGCTGGCGGGCGGACTGTTCAGGGGCGTGATGGTTGTGGCAAAGGCTTTCCTCTGGTTTGGCAGGGCGTTGTTAATGAACCCCATAGGCATTGCGATAACCATCATAGCCGGGGGCGCATACCTGATTTACCGCAACTGGGGCGCAATAAGCCGCTGGTTCTCGCAGCGGTGGGAGGAAGTCAAAACGGCCTTTAATGGCGGCGTTCTCGGCGTGAGTAAACTAATCCTGAACTGGTCTCCGCTGGGGCTGTTCTACAAGGCGTTTGCGGGGGTAATGAAGTGGTTTAACATCGACCTTCCCGGCCAGTTTACGGAGTTTGGCGGTCACCTGATTGATGGACTGGTGAACGGTATCAAAAATAAGTGGGAGTCGCTCAAGAATACCGTCTCTGAGATGGGCGACAGCGTCGGCGGCTGGTTCAAGGAAAAGCTGGGGATTCACTCGCCAAGCCGTGTATTTATGGGCTTCGGGTCGAATATCGCAGAAGGGGCAGCGATTGGCATTGGTCAGTCTGCATCACTGGCGCTGAAAGCCTCCTCGCGGCTGGCTGAAATGATGGTGCCGGATGTACCGAAAGTACCCCCCGTATTAGAGCGCTATATGCGCGGCGACCTTACCTTACCCAGAGGCCGGGACTCTCATTCACCAGCAGGCGCAGGCGGCGGGATTAACGTCATTAACAATATCTATATTGATGGCAAGAACAAGTCACCAGCACCGGATGTGGCTAATGCGCTTAAGCTGTCCATTCCTGAGATTGAAAGAGCACTGGAAGCTATCCTTGCCCGTAAGCACCGGGTTGCTTACGACTGATAATCTGTAATTCCTTTGCAGTATCTGAAAAGCCGCACCGTGTCCATTTATCTCACGGATTGCGGCTTATTTATCGCGCGGTGGATCAATGAGTGTTGATTATGCGAGCAGACTCGCACTCCTGCCAGTCTGCTGCAAAAGAAAGGTCAGGCCTTATGGTGGAAATAATCACTCAGGCGGGAAAACATGCCGCCTTCCCCGACAGATTCCAGGGTAACCAGCGGCCAGTGCGCCACCTGTTTATCACGGTCGTAAAGTTCAATTTCCCCTACCCGCTGATGGGCGCTAATTGGCGCGGTGAGCTCTTTACCATCAAGGGTATATTTGGCTTTGATATGTGGAATTTCGGCTTTCGGTAGCACCATCCAGAACTCTTGTTCCGTTCCCAGGTCGATATTTTCTTTATCGCCATACCAGATGCGTTCCGTTCCGACCTTTTTCCCACGGTGCAAAATTTGCACCGTAGTAAAGTTTTGTTGCCCCCAACGCAGTAATTTTCTTGCCTCTTCCTCACGACCTTTTGCACTGTCAGCCCCCATTACCACTGCAATGAGACGACGCTGCCCATCTACAGCCGAAGCAATGAGATTAAACCCGGCACCAGAAGTATGACCCGTTTTCAGGCCGTCAACATTCATGGTTTTATCCCACAACAACCCGTTACGGTTTTGCTGGGTGATACCGTTCCAGGTGAGACTTTTCTCACTGTACATATGATAAAACTCGGGCTCGCCGTGGATGATAGCGCGAGAAAGCACAGCTAAATCATAAGCCGAGCTATGCTGGCCAGGTGCATCCAGACCATGCACTGTTTCAAAATGCGTATCCTTGAGATGCAGCTTCTCGGCATAGTTGTTCATCATTTCAACAAACTGCCGTTGCCCACCGGCAATATAGTCAGCCAGAGCAACACAAGCGTCATTTCCGGAATCCACAATTAAACCACGGCTTAAATCACGTACCGATACGCGATCGCCCTCTTTCAAAAACATCAGTGAAGAACCGACAAACACCGGATTATCTTTCGCCCACGCATCGCGCCCCACGGTGACAATATCGTCTGGCGTAATGCGATGACTATCGATAGCGCGATCCACGACATAACCCGTCATCAGCTTTGTCAGGCTGGCGGGATTGCGCTGTTGATGCTCATTACCCGCGGTGAGGATCTGACCGGTGGTGTAATCCATCAATACCCAGGACCCGGCATGAATCTCTGGAGGCTGAGGTGAAAAAGGAATGTTTTCCGCCGCAAAACCAGACGATAAGTTAAAAACGAACAAAGAAGCAGCAATAATAAGACGGCGTTTCAACAGCAAACCCTCAGGAGTTTCAAATAGCTGTTCTTTTTACGGAAATACTTATGAACTGGCTGGAATAAAGTGCAAGAAAATGTGACTACCCTCTCATTTTTATCTGACATGATCTGTTGCCACTCGCTGCCAAATTGTGGCGCTAAAGCTGATTAGCACGGTGATATTTGATACTCTGGCAGACAGCAGAAATAACGGATTTAACCTAATGATGAATGACGGTAAGCAACAATCTACCTTTTTGTTTCACGATTACGAAACCTTTGGCACGCACCCCGCGTTAGATCGCCCTGCACAGTTCGCAGCCATTCGCACCGATAGCGAATTCAATGTCATCGGCGAACCCGAAGTCTTTTACTGCAAGCCCGCGGATGACTATTTACCCCAGCCTGGAGCCGTATTAATTACCGGTATTACCCCGCAGGAAGCACGGGCGAAAGGAGAAAACGAAGCCGCGTTTGCCGCCCGTATTCACTCGCTTTTTACCGTACCGAAGACCTGTATTCTGGGCTACAACAATGTGCGTTTCGACGACGAAGTCACACGCAACGTTTTTTATCGTAATTTCTACGATCCTTACGCCTGGAGCTGGCAGCATGATAACTCGCGCTGGGATTTGTTGGATGTTATGCGTGCCTGTTATGCCCTGCGCCCGGAAGGAATAAACTGGCCTGAAAATGATGACGGTCTACCGAGCTTTCGCCTTGAGCATTTAACCAAAGCGAATGGTATTGAACATAGCAACGCCCACGATGCGATGGCTGATGTGTACGCCACTATTGCGATGGCGAAACTGGTAAAAACGCGTCAGCCACGTCTGTTTGATTATCTCTTTACCCATCGTAATAAACACAAACTGATGGCGTTGATTGATGTTCCGCAGATGAAACCCCTGGTTCACGTTTCCGGAATGTTTGGGGCATGGCGCGGCAATACCAGCTGGGTGGCACCGCTGGCGTGGCATCCAGAAAATCGCAATGCCGTAATTATGGTGGATTTGGCAGGAGACATTTCGCCATTACTGGAACTGGATAGCGACACATTGCGCGAGCGTTTATATACTGCAAAAGCCGATCTTGGCGATAACGCCGCCGTTCCGGTTAAGCTGGTGCATATCAATAAATGTCCGGTGCTGGCCCAGGCGAATACGCTACGCCCGGAAGATGCCGACCGACTGGGAATTAATCGTCAGCATTGCCTCGATAACCTGAAAATTCTGCGTGAAAATCCGCAAGTGCGCGAAAAAGTGGTGGCGATATTCGCGGAAGCCGAACCGTTTACGCCTTCAGATAACGTGGATGCACAGCTTTATAACGGCTTTTTCAGTGACGCAGATCGTGCAGCAATGAAAATTGTGCTGGAAACCGAGCCGCGTAATTTACCGGCACTGGATATCACTTTTGTTGATAAACGGATTGAAAAGCTGTTGTTCAATTATCGGGCACGCAACTTCCCGGGGACGCTGGATTATGCCGAGCAGCAACGCTGGCTGGAGCACCGTCGCCAGGTCTTCACGCCAGAGTTTTTGCAGGGCTATGCAGATGAATTGCAGATGCTGGCACAACAATATGCCGATGACAAAGAAAAAGTGGCGCTGTTAAAAGCGCTTTGGCAGTACGCGGAAGAGATCGTCTAATTTGAAGCCTCCGCCGCTGGTACGGCAGAGGACAATGTTGAGTCAGGCTTTTTGAACGGTGATGCTCCACGCTGCATCGCCAATCTGCTGATAATCGGTGATGGCATGTCCTTCTTCTGCCGCCCACTGTGGGATTGCTTCAGTTGCCTGGGTGCAATCAAACTCAATCACTAACTCATCGCCGCTGACCATTTCTGCCAGTGCTGCTTTTGCTTCTATGAGTGGAAACGGACAGACCTGCGTCACCACATCCAGCTTTTTAATCGCCATCTTTACACCTTACTTAATTTGCCGCAGCAGTTGCCAGTCGCGCCTTACGCTGCGGTCGAACATACACAAGCCAGGACGCAGTCCAGACTCCGAGAATCATAAATACAAGGCCAATCCAGCCCTGCCAGGTCATCATTGCAGTCATAACCAGTCCATTACCGATAGAGCAACCACCTGCAATACTGGCACCGAAGCCCATCAGTACACCACCTAACCCGCTACGTAATGTTGTTTGTGCATCAGCTGCGCGAACGCGGAACTCACGGCTCGCTTTGGCTGCAATAAATGACCCCACGAAGATCCCTAACACCAGGAAAACGCCCCAGTTAATGTATTTCACGTCACCCGCGACCAGAAATTGCAGAATATTGGCCGTTGGGGAAGTGATTCCTAACCCAAACATGCGTCCGGTTGCTTCACTCAGGGGCCAGGCTAAAAGCGCAATCAAACCGATGAGTACAGCAGTGACAAAGGGATGCCAGCGTTTTTCAAACAGAATATGAGCGATCCCGGTTCGGCGCGGCGGTAAGGTCGCGACTTTGAGTTTTGGCTTCTTCAACTCTTTCATCACCACCCAGAGCGTTATCGCCAGCAAAACGGCAACCAACGGCCACACAGACAAATTAAAAGTCTCAGCAATAGAGTTATGTTCAGTACTGTAGTGCTGCAAGGTTTGATTTAAACCACTGGCATGTGGAGAACGCATCACCGCACTCATCACCATATAAGTGAAAAGCGCGATCCAACTGCCGATCAATCCCTCACCCGCGCGATACCAGGTCCCGGTGGCACATCCACCCGCCAGAACAATTCCCAGCCCGAAGATATACCCACCTATAACAGTACCAAGCCACGGGAACGCCCCGGCTTCGTAAGTCAGTAGGCCCGCCTGAATTAACGCAAAAACCCCCACACTTTGTACCGAAATTGCAATCAGCAAGGCGTAAAACATGCGATTATTTTTCGCGATATACATATCGCGAAAACCACCAGTCAGGCAAAAACGCCCACGCTGCATGACAAATCCCAGCAGAGCACCACAAATTAGCCCGCTTAATATCATTGAAAACATAAATTAATTAACCAGATGAATGTTAATGAGGAAATTATTCATGACTGGTGGAATGCAGACCAATAACCAAATTCTCTAAATTAGAACAAATGGTTCTTAATGAGGATTTCGATAAAAAAGAATAAAAAAACCGGAGCCAAATATTCATTCGACTCCGGTTGATTATTAGAAAATATGATTATGCTACGTCTTCGTACTGCGGAACCGGGTTACGGAAGCTCTTGGTGACGCAAGCCAGGTAAATCAGACCGATAGCAGCCCAGATCAGACCCAGAACCATTGAGCTTTCTTCCAGGTTAACCCACAGCGCACCAACGGTCAGCGCACCACACATCGGCAGGAACAGATACTGGAAGTGATCTTTCAGCGTCTTATTACGCTTCTCACGGATCCAGAACTGCGAGATGACCGACAGGTTAACGAAGGTGAACGCCACCAGCGCACCAAAGTTAATCAGCGCCGTTGCCATTACCAGGTCGAAGTTGATTGCCAGCAGGGCAATCGCGCCAACCAGGATGATGTTCATCGCCGGAGTACGCCATTTCGGGTGTACATAACCGAAGAAGCTTTTCGGGAATACGCCGTCACGACCCATTACGTACATCAGACGCGCTACGCCTGCATGCGCCGCCATACCGGACGCCAGTACGGTAATGGTGGAGAAGATCAGCGCGCCAACCTGGAACGCTTTACCCGCAACGTACAGCATGATTTCAGGCTGTGACGCATCCGGATCTTTAAAGCGAGAGATATCCGGGAAGTACAGCTGCAGGAAGTAAGTTGCAAAGATGAAGATCATGCCGCCGATCAGCGCGGTCAGGAAAATCGCACGCGGGATCACGCGCTCTGCATCTTTGGTTTCTTCCGACAGGTTGCTGATGCCGTCAAAGCCGGTAAAGGAGAAGCACAGGATTGTCGCCCCGGTAATCATCGGGATAACATGCGCATCGCCAGACCAGAATGGACGAGTGCTCGCCAGCGTACCAGCGCCTTCACCTTCAAATACGCCATAAACAACCATGCCCAGAATCACCGCGATCAGCACCACCTGCAACACGACGATTACAGTGTTGAAGTTCGCTACGGATTTCAGACTACGCAGGTTAAAGGCGGTCATGAAGGCCACCAACGCCACCACAAACATCCACGATGGGATGGAAGGCACCAGAGCTTCAAAATAGATTTTCGCCAGCAGAATGTTGATCATCGGCGCGAACAGATAGTCGAGCAGAGAAGACCAACCCACCATAAAGCCGACAGTCGGGCTAATGGATTTCTGGGCGTAAGTGTATGCAGAGCCAGCAGAAGGATAGCGGCGAACCAGCTTCCCGTAGCTCAGAGCCGTAAACAGGATCGCAATCAATGCGAACGCATAGGCTGTCGGCACATGACCATCCGTGAGGCCTGAAACGATACCAAAAGTATCAAACAGCGTCATCGGCTGCATATAGGCAAGACCCATCATTACAACCGGAACTAACGTAAGCGTTTTACGCAATTCCACGCGAGAGGTGTTTGGAGTAACGTTATGCGACATGGTCATTCTCCTTTACGGTGATAACCGTCGCGTAAGCAAAAAATTGCCCCATTTTTTTGGATTCCTCAGCGACAACAACTGTCGATTTTTAGTAAATATCTATCCGGTACGAAGCCCGGCCTCTTGGTATGAATGATTGGTTTGAAGCAAAAAATAACCGACGCTGATGAAACGTCGGTTTTTAGTCATTTTTTGACAGCGGCGCATTGTGCCTAAATGGGGGGGAAATGACAAGAGAATGAGAGGCTTGTCATAATAATTTTTCTTTAAATGGCTGATTTTCCGTCATCAGATTTTGCATAAACACCGGCGATCGCACTATTTGCTAAAATTTCATCCCGCCACCAGCCACTGGCAAGTCCTGCGGTCTGTTCATTCCAGCCAATCCAGACGGGTTCAAAGAGAGTTTGGGCGACCACTTTCTTCTCGATTAACGCGCCACTATCGAGAAAACGTTGCGCCAGATAACGGGGTAAATAGCCGCAGCCGAGGCCGCTAATTTGCAGCTCCAGCTTGGTTTTAAAATCGAAAACGGTAATGGCTTCTTGTTCGTCGAGAAGTTGTGAGGCCGTAGAAGCGCCTGCCTGCGCAGTATCCCCCACCACAATCGCCCGATATCGCTTAATAATACGACGATTTAACGGCTCTTCTTCCAGGGCTAACGGATGATGAGGCGCGACCGCAAAGACTTGTTCCAGATCGCCCAACCGTGAAAAACCAAACTCACTGGAAGATGGTGGCTCATGCATCGCGCCAACAATAATATCCGCTCGCCCCTGAGTCAGGGCATCCCATGAACCACCGAGTACGCCATTGATAAACTTCAGGCGCGTCACGCTATGATGTTGATAAAAAGCTTCAATCAGTGGCGCTAGCAGAGAAAAAGGAAACGTGTCGTCCACGCCAATCACCAGCTCGTTTTCCCAGCCTTCATGCAGTTTGATCGCCTGCTTTTCCAGTTCCCGCACGGTATGCAGAACTTCCCGCCCTTTCTCTAATAACATTTTTCCGGTGCGGGTGAATTTAGCGCGGTGACCGCTACGATCAAGCAATTGAATATTAAGGTCGCTTTCCAGCTTGTGAACGGTGTAACTCAGAGCGGACGGCGTCTTGTAGAGTTTGGCCGACGCCGCCGCAAAACTGCCTTCTTTTTCTAAGGCATCGAGGATCATCAACACATCCAGCAGTGGTTTCATACACGCCCCCTTGCAGTGTATGCGGCGTCCTGCTGGCGTGATCGTTTACTCCAGCGGCATTACCAGCGGATCGGGATACTGGTATTCAAATCCCAGTTCATTACAAATCCGACTGCCATCAATAATCTTACCTTTGCCGCTGTCCAGACTATTTCTGAACTGCGGAGGTTCCAGCCCCAGTAAACGGGCCATCTGCGGATAGAAAACATTACGCGCAGGGTGAGCTGGCGCACATATATTATAGATGTGTCCGCCTTTAGGTGCCTGTAACAACAGAGTGATAGCGCCAATAACATCTTCTAAATGGACTAAATTAACACCATGTTCACCATCAGGCGCGGTTTTTCCGGCAAAGAAGCGTCCGGGATGACGCCCCGGTCCGACCAGGCCCGCAAGACGCAGAATATCGACCGAAGTACCGGGTAAATTGTGCAGCCAGTCTTCGAGTTCTTCTAATACTCGTCCACTGTTGGTTACCGGATTACGCGGGGTAGTTTCTTTCACCATGCCTTGCGCATCGCCATAGACAGATGTTGAGCTGGTAAAAATAATTCGGGGAATACGATGGGCCAGCGCGCTATCCACTAACTCTTGTACCGCTTGTAAATAGAACTCATCGCCGGAGCCGCTACGACGTGCCGGAAGCGTAATGACCAGTGCATCGGCATCCATCAGGGCATCCAGATCGTCAGAATCGCAAACTAACTCAGGCTCCATGCGAAGCAGATAGCTATCAATGCCACTCATTCGGGCCGCTTCGACACCATCTTGTGTGGTTTTACTCCCGGTGACTTGCCAGCCTCGCGCTGAAAGTGACATCGCCAGCGGCATGCCTAACCACCCTAACCCGACAATTGCGACCTTTTTCATCCGTTATCTCCTGATACACCTTAGATCTATAAGGCTACGCTAGCGTATCAAAACTGACAATTCATTCTATGAATGAATCTGTTCAATAATGATAACGACATGCTGCAATGAGCAGTGAATCGTCGGTAACCGCGTATACCAGACGGTGCTCCTCTGTAATGCGTCGGGACCAGAAACCTGACAAATTATGTTTCAGGGGTTCTGGCTTCCCCTTACCTTCAAATGGCGTTCTGCGGGTATCTTTGATAAGTTCATTGATCTTTTTAACAATTCGCTTATCTGTTTCCTGCCAGTACAGATAATCATCCCATGATTCCTCAGACCAGATTAGTTTCACTCAATAATGTCCTTTTCTGTTCCTTTGCCTGATTTCAGGCTATCGATTGAGTCCATCAATCTCCGGGCGTTAGCGGGGGAACGCAGTAGATAAGCCGTCTCTTCCAGCGAGTTGTATTCTTCGAGTGACATCAGAACACAAGCCTCTCCATTCTGACGAGTAATAAGGATCGGGGCATGATCTTCAACGGCTTTCATCATTGTTGCCGACAAATTCTGACGCGCTTCGCTGTAGCTAATTGTACGCATGTCAATCTCCTCTTTTGTACAGTTCATTGTACAATGATGGGCGTTAATTAACTATTTATTAATTAGTTTGTAGATCAAGGTATTGTCAGTGAGACGAAAATCCAGGCTTCGCTATTTTTGGTGCCGTCAGCTTAGAGGACAGTCCTCTTAGCCCCCTCCTTTCCCCGCTCATTCATTAAACAAATCCATCGCCATAAAATATATAAAAAAGCCCTTGCTTTCTAACGTGAAAGTGGTTTAGGTTAAAAGACATCAGTTGAATAAACATTCACAGAGACTTTTATGACACGCGTTCAATTTAAACACCACCATCATCACCATCATCCTGACTAGTCTTTCAGGCGATGTGTGCTGGAAGACATTCAGATCTTCCAGTGGTGCATGAACGCATGAGAAAGCCCCCGGAAGATCACCTTCCGGGGGCTTTTTTATTGCGCGGTTGATAACGGTTCAGACAGGTTTAAAGAGGAATAAGAAAATGACAGACAACACTCGTTTACGCATAGCTATGCAGAAATCCGGCCGTTTAAGTGATGACTCACGCGAATTGCTGGCGCGCTGTGGCATTAAAATTAATCTTCACACCCAGCGCCTGATCGCGATGGCAGAAAACATGCCGATTGATATTCTGCGCGTGCGTGACGACGACATTCCCGGTCTGGTAATGGATGGCGTGGTTGACCTCGGGATTATCGGCGAAAACGTGCTGGAAGAAGAGCTGCTTAACCGCCGCGCCCAGGGTGAAGATCCACGCTACTTTACCCTGCGTCGTCTGGATTTCGGCGGCTGCCGTCTTTCGCTGGCAACGCCAGTTGATGAAGCCTGGGACGGCCCGCTCTCCTTAAACGGTAAACGTATCGCCACCTCTTATCCTCACCTGCTCAAGCGTTATCTCGACCAGAAAGGCATCTCTTTTAAATCCTGCTTACTGAACGGTTCTGTTGAAGTCGCCCCGCGTGCCGGACTGGCGGATGCGATTTGCGATCTGGTTTCCACCGGTGCCACGCTGGAAGCAAACGGCCTGCGCGAAGTCGAAGTTATCTACCGCTCGAAAGCTTGCCTGATCCAACGCGATGGCGAAATGGAAGAATCCAAACAGCAGCTGATCGACAAACTGCTGACCCGTATTCAGGGCGTGATCCAGGCGCGCGAATCAAAATACATCATGATGCACGCACCGACCCAACGTCTGGATGAAGTCATCGCCCTGCTGCCAGGTGCCGAACGCCCAACCATTCTGCCGCTGGCGGGTGACCAACAACGCGTAGCGATGCACATGGTCAGTAGCGAAACCCTGTTCTGGGAAACGATGGAAAAACTGAAAGCGCTGGGTGCCAGTTCGATTCTGGTCCTGCCGATTGAGAAGATGATGGAGTGATCGCCATGAGCTTTAACACAATCATTGACTGGAATAGCTGTACTGCGGAGCAACAACGCCAGCTGTTAATGCGCCCGGCGATCTCCGCTTCTGAAAGCATTACCCGCATCGTTAACGATATTCTCGATAACGTGAAAGCACGCGGCGATGAGGCCCTGCGGGAATACAGCGCGAAGTTTGATAAAACCACGGTTACCGCACTGAAGGTGTCTGCTGAGGAAATTGCCGCCGCCAGCGGACGCCTGAGCGACGAGCTAAAACAGGCGATGGCGGTGGCAGTAAAGAATATTGAAACCTTCCACACTGCGCAAAAACTGCCGCCGGTAGATGTTGAAACTCAGCCAGGCGTACGTTGCCAGCAGGTCACGCGCCCAGTCGCTTCAGTTGGGTTGTATATTCCTGGCGGCTCCGCCCCGCTCTTCTCAACGGTATTAATGCTGGCAACTCCGGCGCGTATTGCAGGTTGCAATAAAGTGGTGCTGTGCTCACCGCCGCCGATTGCCGATGAGATCCTTTATGCGGCGCAGCTGTGCGGTGTACAGGACGTGTTTAACGTCGGCGGCGCACAGGCCATTGCCGCACTGGCGTTTGGTACTGAATCTGTGCCGAAAGTGGACAAAATCTTCGGGCCGGGTAACGCCTTTGTCACCGAAGCGAAACGTCAGGTGAGCCAGCGTCTGGACGGTGCGGCGATCGATATGCCCGCAGGCCCGTCGGAAGTGCTGGTGATTGCTGACAGCGGCGCTACGCCAGATTTCGTGGCTTCTGATTTGCTTTCTCAGGCTGAACACGGCCCGGACTCACAGGTGATTTTACTGACGCCCGATACTGATATGGCGCATCAAGTTGCCGAGGCCGTCGAACGCCAACTGGCAGAACTGCCGCGTGCCGAAACCGCCCGCCAGGCACTGAGCGCCAGCCGCCTGATCGTGACTAAAGATTTAGCGCAGTGCGTGGAGATCTCCAACCAGTACGGCCCGGAGCACCTGATCATTCAGACCCGCAACGCCCGCGAACTGGTCGATGGCATCACCAGCGCCGGTTCGGTATTTCTTGGTGACTGGTCACCGGAATCGGCAGGTGATTACGCCTCCGGCACCAACCACGTTCTGCCGACTTACGGCTACACCGCCACCTGTTCCAGCCTCGGCCTGGCTGATTTCCAGAAGCGTATGACCGTGCAGGAGCTGTCGAAAGAAGGTTTCTCCGCGCTGGCTTCGACCATTGAAACACTGGCCGCCGCCGAGCGCCTGACTGCCCACAAAAATGCCGTTACTTTGCGTGTTAACGCCCTTAAGGAGCAAGCATGAACACCGTGACTATTACCGATTTAGCGCGTGAAAACGTCCGCAACCTGACGCCGTATCAGTCGGCGCGTCGTCTGGGCGGTAACGGCGACGTCTGGCTGAACGCCAACGAATACCCCACAGCCGTGGAGTTTCAGCTCACTCAGCAAACGCTCAACCGCTACCCGGAATGTCAGCCGAAAGCGGTGATTGAAAATTACGCGCAATATGCAGGCGTAAAACCGGAACAGGTGCTGGTCAGCCGTGGCGCGGACGAAGGTATTGAACTACTGATTCGCGCTTTTTGCGAACCGGGTAAAGACGCCATCCTCTACTGCCCGCCAACGTACGGCATGTACAGCGTCAGCGCTGAAACCATTGGCGTCGAGTGCCGCACTGTGCCGACGCTGGAAAACTGGCAACTGGACTTACAGGGCATTTCCGACAAGCTGGACGGCGTAAAAGTGGTCTATGTTTGCAGCCCCAACAACCCGACCGGGCAACTGATCAACCCGCAGGATTTTCGCACTCTGCTGGAGTTAACGCGCGGTAAGGCGATTGTGGTTGCCGATGAAGCCTATATCGAGTTTTGCCCACAGGCATCGCTGGCTGGCTGGCTGGCGGAATATCCGCACCTGGCTATTTTGCGCACACTGTCGAAAGCTTTTGCTCTGGCGGGGCTTCGTTGCGGATTTACGCTGGCAAACGAAGAAGTCATCAACCTGCTGATGAAAGTGATCGCCCCCTACCCGCTCTCGACGCCGGTTGCCGACATTGCGGCCCAGGCGTTAAGCCCGCAGGGGATCGTCGCCATGCGCGAACGGGTAGCGCAAATTATTGCAGAACGCGAATACCTGATTGCCGCACTGAAAGAGATCCCCATCGTGGAGCAGGTTTTCGACTCCGAAACCAACTACATTCTGGCACGCTTTAAAGCCTCCAGCGCAGTGTTTAAATCTTTGTGGGATCAGGGCATTATCTTACGTGATCAGAATAAACAACCCTCTTTAAGCGGCTGCCTGCGAATTACCGTCGGAACCCGTGAAGAAAGCCAGCGCGTCATTGACGCCTTACGTGCGGAGCAAGTTTGATGAGTCAGAAGTATCTTTTTATCGATCGCGATGGAACCCTGATTAGCGAACCGCCGAGTGATTTTCAGGTGGACCGTTTTGACAAACTCGCCTTTGAACCGGGCGTGATCCCGCAGCTGCTGAAGCTGCAAAAAGCGGGCTACAAGCTGGTGATGATCACCAATCAGGATGGTCTGGGAACACAAAGTTTCCCGCAGGTGGATTTCGATGGCCCGCACAACCTGATGATGCAGATCTTCACCTCGCAAGGCGTGCAGTTTGATGAAGTGCTGATTTGTCCGCACCTGCCCACCGATGAGTGCGACTGCCGTAAGCCGAAAGTAAAACTGGTGGAGCGTTATCTGGCTGAGCAAGCGATGGATCGTGCCAACAGTTATGTGATTGGCGATCGCGCGACCGATATTCAACTGGCGGAAAACATGGGTATTAATGGTTTACGCTACGACCGCGAAACCCTGAACTGGCCGATGATTGGCGAGCAACTCACTAAACGAGACCGTTACGCCCATGTAGTGCGCAACACCAAAGAGACGCAAATTGACGTCCAGGTGTGGCTGGATCGCGAAGGTGGCAGCAAGATTAATACCGGCGTTGGCTTCTTTGATCACATGCTGGATCAGATCGCCACCCACGGCGGTTTCCGTATGGAAATCAACGTCAAAGGCGACCTCTATATCGACGATCACCACACCGTCGAAGATACCGGCCTGGCGCTGGGTGAAGCGTTAAAAATTGCCCTTGGCGACAAACGCGGTATTTGCCGCTTTGGTTTTGTACTGCCGATGGACGAATGCCTTGCCCGCTGCGCGCTGGATATCTCTGGTCGCCCGCACCTGGAATATAAAGCTGAATTTACCTACCAGCGTGTGGGCGATCTCAGCACCGAGATGATCGAGCACTTCTTCCGTTCACTTTCATACACCATGGGCGTGACGCTACACCTGAAAACCAAAGGTAAAAACGATCACCACCGTGTAGAGAGCCTGTTCAAAGCCTTTGGTCGCACCCTGCGCCAGGCCATCCGCGTGGAAGGCGACACCCTGCCCTCGTCGAAAGGAGTGCTGTAATGAACGTGGTGATCCTTGATACCGGCTGCGCCAATTTGAACTCGGTGAAGTCTGCCATTGCGCGTCACGGTTATGAACCCAAAGTCAGCCGTGACCCGGACGTAGTTTTGCTGGCCGATAAACTATTTTTACCCGGCGTAGGCACCGCACAAGCAGCGATGGATCAGGTGCGTGAGCGAGAACTGTTTGATCTCATCAAAGCCTGTACCCAACCGGTGCTGGGCATCTGCTTAGGGATGCAACTGCTGGGGCGGCGCAGCGAAGAGAGCACCGGCGTCGACTTGCTGGGCATCATCGACGAAGACGTGCCGAAAATGACCGACTTTGGTCTGCCACTGCCACATATGGGCTGGAACCGCGTTTACCCGCAGGCAGGCAACCGCCTGTTTCAGGGGATTGAAGACGGCGCGTACTTTTACTTTGTTCACAGTTACGCAATGCCGGTCAATCCGTGGACCATCGCCCAGTGTAATTACGGCGAACCGTTCACCGCGGCGGTACAAAAAGATAACTTCTACGGCGTGCAGTTTCACCCGGAGCGTTCTGGTGCCGCTGGCGCTAAGTTGCTGAAAAACTTCCTGGAGATGTAATGATTATTCCGGCATTAGATTTAATCGACGGCACTGTGGTGCGTCTCCATCAGGGCGATTACGGCAAACAGCGCGATTACGGTAACGACCCGCTGCCGCGCTTACAGGATTACGCCGCACAGGGTGCCGAAGTGTTGCACCTGGTGGATCTGACCGGGGCAAAAGATCCGGCAAAACGTCAAATCCCGCTGATTAAAACCCTGGTGGCGGGCGTTAACGTCCCTGTACAGGTTGGCGGCGGCGTGCGTAGCGAAGAAGACGTGGCGGCGTTACTGGAAGCGGGCGTTGCGCGCGTGGTGGTCGGCTCCACCGCGGTGAAATCACCAGAAATGGTGAAAGGCTGGTTTGAACGTTTCGGTGCCGATGCCTTAGTGCTGGCGCTGGATGTCCGTATTGACGAGCAAGGCAACAAGCAGGTGGCAGTCAGCGGCTGGCAAGAGAACTCGGGCGTTTCACTGGAACAACTGGTGGAAACCTATCTGCCCGTCGGCCTGAAACATGTGCTGTGTACCGATATCTCGCGCGACGGCACGCTGGCAGGCTCTAACGTCTCTTTATATGAAGAAGTGTGCGCCAGATACCCGCAGGTGGCATTTCAGTCATCCGGCGGCATTGGCGACATTAACGATGTTGCTGCCCTGCGTGGTACTGGCGTTCGCGGCGTAATAGTTGGTCGTGCATTACTGGAAGGTAAATTCACCGTGAAGGAGGCCATCGCATGCTGGCAAAACGCATAATCCCATGTCTCGACGTTCGTGATGGTCAGGTGGTGAAAGGCGTACAGTTTCGCAACCATGAAATCATTGGCGATATTGTACCGCTGGCAAAACGCTACGCTGAAGAAGGTGCAGACGAACTGGTGTTCTACGATATCACAGCTTCCAGCGATGGCCGTGTGGTAGATAAAAGCTGGGTATCTCGCGTGGCGGAAGTGATCGACATTCCGTTCTGCGTGGCGGGTGGGATTAAGTCTCTGGAAGATGCCGCGAAAATTCTTTCCTTTGGCGCGGATAAAATTTCCATAAACTCGCCTGCGCTGGCGGATCCGACGTTAATTACTCGCCTGGCGGATCGTTTTGGCGTGCAGTGTATTGTGGTGGGTATTGATACCTGGTACGACGCTGAAACCGGTAAATATCATGTGAATCAATATACCGGCGATGAAAGCCGTACCCGCGTCACTCAGTGGGAAACGCTCGACTGGGTACAGGAAGTGCAAAAACGCGGTGCCGGAGAAATCGTCCTCAACATGATGAATCAGGACGGCGTGCGTAACGGTTACGACCTCGAACAGCTGAAAAAAGTGCGTGAAGTTTGCCACGTCCCGCTGATTGCCTCCGGTGGCGCGGGCACCATGGAACACTTCCTCGAAGCCTTCCGCGATGCCGACGTTGACGGCGCGCTGGCAGCTTCCGTATTCCACAAACAAATAATCAATATTGGTGAATTAAAAGCGTACCTGGCAACACAGGGCGTGGAGATCAGGATATGTTAACAGAACAACAACGCCGCGAACTGGACTGGGAAAAAACCGACGGACTGATGCCGGTGATTGTGCAACATGCGGTATCTGGCGAAGTGCTAATGCTGGGCTATATGAACCCGGAAGCCTTAGACAAAACCATCGAAAGCGGCAAAGTCACCTTCTTCTCGCGCACTAAACAGCGACTGTGGACCAAAGGCGAAACATCGGGCAATTTTCTCAATGTGGTGAGTATTGCCCCGGACTGCGACAACGACACGTTACTGGTGCTGGCGAATCCCATCGGGCCAACCTGCCACAAAGGCACCAGCAGCTGCTTCGGCGACACCGCTCACCAGTGGCTGTTCCTGTATCAACTGGAACAACTGCTCGCCGAACGCAAATCTGCCGACCCGGAAACCTCCTACACCGCCAAACTGTATGCCAGCGGCACCAAACGCATTGCGCAGAAAGTGGGCGAAGAAGGCGTGGAAACCGCACTGGCCGCGACTGTACATGACCGCTTTGAGCTGACCAACGAGGCGTCTGATTTGATGTATCACCTGCTGGTGCTGTTGCAAGATCAGGATCTGGATTTAACTACGGTAATTGAGAACCTGCGTAAACGGCATCAGTGAGTTGCGGGGTAAGCGGATGCGATATTGTTGTCGCATCCGGCAAAAAAAACGGGCAAGGTGTCACCACCCTGCCCTTTTTCTTTAAAACCGAAAAGATTACTTCGCGTTGTAATTACGCAGAGCGTTACGCCCCAGCACAATCCCCGCGCCAACCATGCCGCCCAGCAGCACCGCCAGAATCAAGGTAATTGCCTTTTTCGGGCTATCGCGACGAATAGGTAACGTCGGTTTCATTACATAGCGGTAAGCATGAATATCAAGTTTATCAACGTCAAGATTGTCGATATCCAGCAGGTTTTGACGAGTCTGATAGTAGTTTGATGAGAACACCAACGGACGGGTCGCCTCATGCTTAATCATCGACTCCAGCGCTTCGCTCCCCAAAAGGAACAACGTATCTTGTGTCACATCTTCAGTCTGCTGAACCTGTGGCTTTGTCACCTGCGCCTGATTCGCATACTGCAACGCTTCCTGAATCTGACGGATACGCAGATCTTTCTGCTCCTGCGCGACTACTTCCTGGGTTTTCAGCGAATCCTGCAAGTTTTTCATACGCAGCGCGATGTTGTCTTTCAGGTCTTTTTCCAGTTCTTCGTTTACCTGGTCGTCAACTTGCTGGATATATTGCGCCAGCTGTTTCTGCGCACCTTCAGCTGTTTCACCAACATAAGACACCGCTAAAGGTAAGGACTGATTTTTAACAGTAGGCTCAATGGTCAGTTTTTCAGGTTCTTCCTGATTATCCAACGTTTCCGCTAATGCTGAGAATGCAGTGCTGTAACGTCCGATAAGTGAAGTCTGAATGTCGGAGACTTTCGGTACAGCCGGACCGTAAATCACATTCATCGCGTTGGTATAACCAGCGATTTGCCCCACATCAGGTTGAGTAACGATAGCTGTGGAAGTCCACTTTTCTTTGGCAACGGCCAGATACCCTATAGCCAGGGCAATAGCGACAATGACAGAGATGATAATTGTCATCTTGCCGCGCCACAACTGCACCAGTAAATCAATCAAATCAATCTGTTCCGGGTCATGGTTTTGCCCAGAAACATTATTATTTTCTACTCTCATCATTACCCTAACGGACGAAATAATTTTAAGTCGCCATAATTTAGCGATAATCGTCATGAATGCTATAGGATAAATGATAAAAAGAATGAATTACTACAAAGGGAACATAAGAGAATCAGGGCGAAAATCGCCCTGATAACAGGATGTTAGTCGCTGCCAAAAAGATCGCGGGTGTAGACCTTATCTGCCACATCCTTAAGCTCTTCTGCCATACGGTTGGAAATAATGACGTCGGCTTGTATAGTCAGCTTAGAACAGCTTTGATTGTAAAATGAGCACGTTACCAGAAAAAACAGCCAGGTTTAGAACTGATACCGATTATCTTTTTTTCTTGTCTAACGGTATGATTTAACTTTCAGTTATGCCAGATGAAAATTGGCTATATTCTAGCCTGAGCGAGGATTATAAATGAAATTTCTGGTTACGGGAGCTGCTGGCTTTATCGGTTTCTATGTAAGTAAACGGCTTCTTGCAGCTGGTCATCAGGTTGTAGGCATTGACAACTTAAATGATTATTACGATGTCAACCTCAAACAAGCACGACTTGATTTACTCAAGCACGACAATTTCAGTTTTTATAAAATTGACCTGGCCGATCGTGAGAAAATGGCGACACTGTTTGCAGACGAGCGGTTCGATCGCGTAATAAACCTCGCTGCGCAAGCCGGTGTACGTTACTCCCTTGAAAATCCCAATGCATATGCAGATGCAAACCTGATTGGATTCCTGAACGTACTGGAAGGATGCCGCCATAATAATGTTCAGCATCTACTCTACGCTTCCTCCAGTTCTGTTTATGGTATGAACCGCAAGATGCCTTTCTCTACAGATGACTCTGTAGATCATCCTGTTTCGCTTTATGCAGCAACTAAAAAAGCGAATGAACTCATGGCCCATACCTATTCTCATTTGTATGGCTTACCGACCACAGGGCTGCGTTTCTTTACGGTTTATGGTCCATGGGGACGTCCGGATATGGCATTATTTAAATTCACTAAAGCTATGCTGGAAGGTAAAAGCATTGATGTATACAACTTCGGCAAAATGAAGCGTGACTTTACCTATATTGATGATATTGCCGAAGCCATTATTCGGTTACAGGATGTTATTCCAGAAAAAGATCCACAGTGGACTGTAGAAACTGGGTCGCCTGCAACAAGTTCAGCACCATATCGTATTTATAACATTGGTAATAGTTCGCCTGTGGAGTTGATGGACTATATCAATGCTTTAGAAGAGGCTCTGGGTATTGAAGCCAACAAAAATATGATGCCTCTCCAACCCGGTGATGTACTGGAAACCAGTGCTGATACTAAAGCACTATATGACGTAATAGGATTCAAACCTGAAACGTCAGTTAAAGAGGGGGTAAAGAACTTTGTAGAATGGTATCGTAATTTCTATAAAGTATGATTTTACAAAACCATAAGAAAAGGCCCTAATTTATTAGGGCCTTTTCTTAGTATGAAACAAAATAATTAATCATTGCCAAACAAGTCGCGCGTATAAACCTTATCTGCTACATCAGCCAGATCGGCAGACATACGGTTAGAAATAATAACATCAGCTTCTTGTTTGAACGCATCCAGATCACGTACCACGCGCGAACGGAAAAAATCGTCCTCTTTCATCGCTGGCTCATAGACGATTACTGGCACACCTTTCGCCTTGATTCGCTTCATAATACCCTGAATCGATGAAGCACGGAAATTGTCCGAACCACTCTTCATAATCAGACGATAGACGCCAACAACTTTCGGTTTACGTGCAAGGATAGAATCGGCAATAAAATCTTTTCGCGTGCGATTGGCATCGACAATTGCTGAGATCAAGTTATTCGGTACTGACTGATAGTTTGCCAGTAACTGCTTAGTATCTTTTGGCAGACAATAACCACCATAACCGAATGACGGATTGTTGTAGTGATTACCTATACGCGGATCAAGGCATACGCCCTCAATAATCTGGCGTGAATTAAGCCCCAAGCTTTCAGCATAACTATCAAGTTCATTGAAATACGCTACACGCATCGCCAGATAGGTGTTGGCAAAAAGTTTAATCGCCTCAGCTTCCGTTGAGTCAGTAAACAACGTTGGAATATCTTGCTTAATAGCTCCTTCTTGTAATAATGCTGCAAAACGTTCAGCGCGATCGGATTGCTCACCAATCACAATGCGTGATGGATGCAAGTTATCATAAAGTGCTTTCCCTTCGCGTAAAAACTCCGGCGAAAAGATCACATTTTCAATACCAAACCGTTCTTTAATGGACTCTGTAAAACCAACAGGGATAGTTGATTTTATAATCATTACCGCGTTGGGATTAATTTCTGTCACATCACGAATGACCGCTTCCACACTTGAGGTATTAAAATAATTTGTTTTCGGATCATAATCGGTAGGTGTGGCAATAATAACGTAATCGGCATTTTTATACGCCTCATACTTATCTGTCGTAGCGCGGAAATTGAGATCTTTAGTCGCCAGATACTCTTCAATCTCCTTATCAACAATCGGTGACTGCCTCTTGTTAAGCATGTCCACTTTGGCCTGAACGATATCCAGTGCAACCACTTCGTGATTTTGCGCAATCAGAATACCATTTGAAAGACCAACATAACCTGTTCCTGAAATTGTTATTTTCATATTTGCATTCTTTTTTAATGAAGTTTTTTCACATTAATAGCAAAAAACGAACATTACAGTCAACACATTTTAAAATTATTAAGAATTCACTGAGATAATTAGTAGTTATTATGTTTTTTATCCATAATTTTCATTGGTGAACCAATTGCAATCTTTCCTTCAGGTACATCTTTAGTAACGATGCAACCTGCACCAATTATTGCATTATCCCCTATAATTACTTTACCTATTATGATTGCTCCGGCATAAATAGTAACATTATTTCCAATAACAGGATAATCCTCAAATTTATTATTACTCACCCCTATAGTGACATTTTGATAAACAATACATTTTTTACCGATGTTAACGTTCTTACCTATAACTATACCTACCGGGTGAGGTAAAGTAGTTTTGTTTTCCCCTAATGTCTTAATGCCGATGGTAAGATGATTCGAGATTGGAATTTTAAACTGATGATAATATTTAAGACTGTAATAGTATTCACGACATCCTCTCAATTTCGTTTTAAAATAAAAGATTATCCTTTGCATTATACCTTTCTTTCTTTCATAACTGTCAAACATATAATATGCCTACCCCCTTCTAAATAGCATGATAAATAATTGTCTAAATCCTATTAGTCCCAAAGATACAACTGTCATTGACTGTATTCTGAAGCATTCAATCGTTTTTTTATTAAGGCTATTGCTTAACCAACTTGCAAAGATCTGACTTACAAAAGACGCATAAGCAGCACCAATAATACCATATTTAGGAATAAGTAAAATATTCAGGGAGAAATTTATTAATAGCCCATAAACGGCTCGAACTAACCGTAAATAAGATAAGTCATACACTATCATTAAATTTGTACACGCTGAGCCGAGTATAGAAAATATTGAACCAAATAGCAAAATGATTAATATATTATATGAGGTGATATAATTAGCCCCAAACATATATGGTATTACAAAATAAGACGCTATAGCTACCACTACAGCCATTATTACAGAGCTTGAAAAAACAACATCAAAATAAAATCTAATATTTTCTCTGGTAGGTGACTTTGAAATCAGTGGATAATATGATGTAACTAATGCTGCAGGGACAAATAAATATGCCTCTGATATTTTCAAAGCAACACTAAATATTGCAACTGAATCAGCCCCTAACATTCGCATAATCATTAATTGATCTAATCGAGTATAGAGAACAATAATTATTGATGATGCAATAATTGGCCAAGACGAGCGTAATAAACGTTTTAGCACACTTAACCGGAAATGTTTTGGATTAATTGATATATAATTTCTTTTATATGAAAAAAAAGCGAAAAATAAAAAAGACACAGCAAAATCAAAACTATATGAAAAAGCAAACCACATTATATCCCCATTGATTAACAACAAATAGACTTTAAATACCGAGGATATAATAAGTGCGCAAAAACTAATTTTCGTGACAACTGAGGCTTGTAACTGAGATTGAAAAAATGATATGTATGTATTTTGACTTTGAAAAACCAAGCTACTTATACACAACAGCAAAACCAATTTATTCTTCAGCACGACATCATCAAAATACAATCCCACAGCAAATAACATTATTACAAATACTGAAACTATAATTCTTGACCAAAATGCCGTTGAAAATATTTCATTATGCTTTTTATTCTGATTAAACTCGTTAATCAGAACATTATCGAAACCTAAATTGGTTATTGCTAAAAACATGGTTGCTATTGTTTGATAATAAGATAGCAAGCCAAATTCACCAGGATTCAAAACTCTTGAAATTAATGCAAATAATATAAAGCCTACGGCTATTCGTACAAATTTTTCGCAAAAAATCCAACCAGCATTTTTGATATAGTTAGACATCTAATATCTCACGTAGACTCTTAGAACTAAGAAATAATAAAAATAATAGTTTTATCTAGATTGAATCGACTGAATTATAATTTTTATATATATTAAAGAGCCGCGTAAGCAGGCTCTTTAAAAACTAGAAAAAAATTAATCCAGCCATTCGGTATGGAACACACCTTCTTTATCAATGCGCTTATAAGTATGCGCACCGAAATAGTCACGCTGTGCCTGGATCAGGTTTGCAGGCAGAACAGCCGCACGGTAGCTGTCGTAATAGGTAACCGCAGCGGAAAAGGTCGGAATCGGGATACCGTTTTGTACTGCATAAGCAACGACATCGCGCAGCGCCTGCTGGTAATCATCGGCAATTTGTTTAAAGTACGGAGCCAGCAGCAGGTTAGCGATCTGCGGATTTTCGGCATAAGCATCGGTGATTTTCTGCAGGAACTGCGCACGGATGATGCAGCCAGCACGGAAAATCTTCGCGATTTCGCCGTAATTCAGATCCCAGTTGTACTCTTCAGACGCAGCACGCAGCTGAGAGAAGCCCTGAGCGTAAGAAACGATTTTGCCCAGATACAGCGCACGACGAACTTTCTCGATAAACTCAGCCTTATCGCCTGCTGGCTGTGCTTGTGGACCAGAGAGAACTTTAGACGCGGCAACACGCTGCTCTTTCAAAGAAGAGATATAACGTGCAAACACAGACTCGGTGATCAGCGACAGCGGTTCGCCGAGATCCAGCGCACTCTGGCTGGTCCATTTACCGGTACCTTTGTTAGCCGCTTCATCCAGAATTACATCAACCAGGTAATTACCGTCTTCATCTTTTTTAGTGAAGATGTCTTTGGTGATGTCGATCAGGTAGCTGCTCAGTTCACCGTTATTCCACTCGGTAAAGGTCTGCGCCAGTTCTTCGTTGGAGAGGTTTAGGCCACCTTTCAACAGAGAATAGGATTCAGCAATCAACTGCATATCGCCGTATTCAATACCGTTGTGAACCATCTTCACATAGTGACCTGCGCCATCAGCACCGATATAGGTAACGCATGGCTCACCGTCTTCAGCCACAGCAGCGATTTTGGTCAGGATCGGAGCAACCAGCTCATAGGCTTCTTTCTGACCACCCGGCATAATGGAAGGACCTTTCAGCGCACCCTCTTCACCACCGGAAACACCGGTACCAATGAAGTTAAAGCCTTCCGCAGAAAGCTCACGGTTACGACGAATGGTGTCCTGGAAGAAGGTATTACCACCATCAATGATGATGTCGCCTTTATCGAGATATGGCTTGAGGGAATCAATAGCAGCATCCGTGCCTGCACCTGCTTTCACCATTAACAGGATGCGACGAGGTGTTTCCAGAGATTCAACAAACTCTTTTACCGTATAGTAAGGAACCAGTTTCTTCTCTGGATTTTCGGCAATCACTTCTTCCGTCTTTTCACGAGAACGGTTGAAAATAGAGACGGTATAACCACGGCTTTCGATATTAAGCGCAAGGTTGCGCCCCATCACTGCCATACCGACGACGCCGATCTGTTGCTTTGACATTGTTTACTCCTGTCAGGGGAATTGACTTAGAATTGTGCGGTATTATAACAAACGGATAATGTTCAGTATATGTAATCAATGTGGATTGTATTCATAAATTTCACAGAGAATTCAAGACTTGCTTTTCCTTAAAACTTTATATATTTGTTTTAACAAAAAGACGGGCAATAAACGAGGTAAAATCCTCATGGTTGCAGAAATAATAACACCTGCATTACTGTCAATTTTTAAGTTATATTTTAATTTAGCCAATTTTACCTCACTAATCACATAGGGAATTCCTTTTCTACGCCCAAGCATTTTATCTCCACCTCGAACATAGACAAGCACTTCTGGAATATTATAAGTTTTATACCCAGCAGCGATAACCCGAAGCCACAAGTTATAATCTTCCATAAAATAATGATGCTGATACCCTCCTAGCCCCTGTATTATTGATTTTTTAAAAACCACTGACATATGATTAAATGGGTTTCTTCTTTTTGCATAATTTATTATATCATCATGATATTCGGCTGAAAATCTTACACCATGAGAGACTGTCATCGATTCGTTAAATTCTTCTATAGCACTCCCCATCAACACGATATCATTTTTTATTTTTATAATTTCAAGTTGCCGTTCAAATCTTGTGCTTTTACATTTATCGTCTGTATCCATCCTGAAAACAATTTCATGTCTACAAAAATTCAAGCCATAATTAAGTGCGTTGCCTAGTCCAATATTTTCTGATATTTTTATTTTCTCAATCGGTAAGTATTTGATAAAACTAGTAACAATACTATCCAGTTCTTCACTGATCGGTCCATCATAAACTATGACTATCTGTTCTGGCTTTATAGTGTTTGACTTAATACTTTCAAGACAATCGAACAAGTTGTGTTTAGACTCTCTATTATATAAGGAAAGTAAAACAGTAAATTTCACATTAAGTTCCTAATTAATCTTCTGTATGAAATATTGTGTGAATATATGTCATCGAATTGACTATAAAATTCTAACCAGAATAAATAGAACATTCAAAATCTACGCACAAAGACTTATGTTACATATTTTCTTAATTCAATCTCAGAAGATATGATTATTTTTTGCCAAGCGTATTTATGTTTAATTAATGCTTTTGAATTTTCAGACATTTCTTTTAATTCATATATACTCATTACCTGTAGCTTATTCCATACTGAAATAAGATCCTCTACAGAATCAATTTTAAATCCGCAGTTCGCAGCTACAATTTCATCAGCCATATTTGTTCCAGATGAAACTAGACAAATACATCCATAAGAAAGTGCTTCAAGCACACTAATAGGTAATCCTTCATATCTCGAAAGTAATATAAATATATTATTATTCAAGAATACCCTCTCCTTATCCTCATTAAAGACAGGATCATATATTTCAACTTTTTGCTCTAATTTCTTTAATTGAATTAATTTCTTTAGTTTTATTTTTTCATTTGGATCTGCACCATATAATTTTATTTTTTGATTAATCTTAGTAAGATACTCAAATAGTATGTCAATACCTTTATGATTTATATCACATCGCCCTAAATAGAATAGAGATAGAAAATCAAAAGATCGACATT
>OKOM01000044.1_pt1 | contig 49970 bp, 68 predicted proteins | sample 1611261 | NCBI WGS metagenome assembly OKOM01 (sample SAMN04436724, study PRJEB24849) | human gut metagenome | biome: human gut; feature: NICU; material: stool | host: Homo sapiens | place: USA: Saint Louis, MO | collected 2010-10-23
CGGAAGTGCATTTATCATCTCCATAAAACAAAACTCGCCGTAGCGAGTTCAGATAAAAGAAATCCCCGCGAGTGCGAGGATTGTTATTCATTGCCGATATTCACCTTTATCGCGAACACCTTTACCGGTTTATCGCCGAAGTGCGGATGTGTGATTGTCTTGATTTCATATCCGTCATACGGAACATCAATTCTACGGCTGGAGTCGTCGCGCTTCGGATATCCCTTTGTGATAATCAGGCGGTCATACTCGCGTAACATAATTCGCTTATTCCAGTAGTCATTACACAGGCGATACTCTTCCGTTTTCTCTCCGCGAATCATGGCATCGAAGTATTCACCTTTGACGGCAAGTTGCAGGTTAGCCACGGTTAACCTCCAGTTGTGGTGCTGCCTCAAGAGCAGCCCTGTAACCAGCAGCATGACCGCGAAAGTTAGCAATCTCTGATAGCCACGCTTTAATCATGGCCTGAGTTGGCTCCTTCGGCACCATAACCCAACCATCCGGAGTTACCGGAGAGTTGCCAGCCTGAACAGTAGGCATATCCGGACCTTTGCGAATCGCCCTGGCAAGATCGATTGGGTCGTCGTATAACCAGTCACCTGTTTGCGGATGATTGGCCTCTGCCAGTTGCGCCGCCCATTCAAGGCCGTCTTTGTGACCTTGCAGATAGTCCAACGGCAACTCATCACGATTACTTACGGGTTCGATTTGTTCGGAATTACCGGACAACTGCATGGTACCTTCATTGGTGAGGGTACCATCGGACTGAAGCATGGCGGCGCGGCAGGCGTTCACATCACCGTAAATCGGACCGATTAGATTAAATCCTTTCATGGGCCAGCCAGCAGGAGAATAAGCAACTGAGCCATCATCGGACACGAATAAAAAGCCAACTGGTTTCAAATCAGGCACAGATACCGGCGCTGGCGGGGAGGCGTAAAGCGGCGTTACTTCTCGCAGCGGGTCGGCATAAGCATTGCCACTATCGAAGCTGACGTTGTTTTTTGCGCCGCCGCCTGACAGCAGCCACGCCACCGGCTCCTGCTCCATGCCAGCCGTCAGCGCTTCCAGTGCGATTTTGAAGATTTGCGCATCGAGTTGCGCTTCTTCAAAATCAGGGTAATGGGTTGTTACCGCAAGACGGCGCTCAAGCTTCTCAATCAACTGCTCTTTCGTAAATTCAGCCATATCCCTACTCCCCCTTGATGCCAGCGGCGCTAAGCTTGGTATTCACATCACCTTCAAAAATAGGCAGTACACCAATTGCAGCGGCCCAGTTTTTAGCTAACTCAGGGTCAGATGTCTCGTCGGTGTAGTCTGATGCCCGCCACCCAATCAGTCGTTTCTGACCAGGAATGTCAGAGTTTCGCTTCTCCGTTGCTTGCTCTAGAGCATTAAGAAGTGTACGTATTTCATGCTGCTGAGTAGAGATGCTTGAGTCTTTGGCTTCCAGCTCATCCAGCAGCGCCAGCACGGTAGTGGGGTTTGCTGCGGAGTTCAGCGCGTTCAAGGCAGTGATATCTGCATCAAGCTGAGTTCCTTCTGCCAGTGAGATATCGAAAATGTCATCAGGCGGCATAACACTAAGGCGCTCATGTGCGCCAACTGCTGCCGCTGCGATTTCACGCAGCGCCTGTTTGTCGATGTTGCTCATTGGGCGGTTCCTTCGTAACCGATGGCTTCTGCAATTTCAGCAAGTGTCTCTGCACTTTCACCCACTGGCTCATTCATCCAGTCGAAGGAAACAAGCTTACCGCCTTCGATAACGCCGATGTTGAAATCATCACTACCTTGTGTTTTCAGACCATGCTTGATTGCCTTATCGCGCTTATCGAAGTCAACGCCGTCTGTCGTGTATTCAACTCCATGGCCTTTCTCGTTGCACCACCAGTACTGCTGAATAACGATGTATGATTTTCTCATGACTGCACTCCTTTGCGAATTTGGTAGGCATGGACGCGCATTATGTCGATTGCCTTCGATGTGACAGGATGCTGATGGTTCATCATCGCAATGACTGTGTTAATCGCTGAATCCACACCCTGCGCCCGCACTTCAGCCAGAAAAGCATCGGTGGCTGGGGTTTTGTTATCTGACTCCAGCCACTGGTTGTAGTAATAATCGAACATGCCAGTAGGATAACCACATCCGCTGTGCACGTGGTCTTTCATAGCAGAACCACACATGCAGTAGTCATTGTCAGTATTACTAATGATGTCGATAAGTTGCTGTGTCCGTTGCTTCAACATCGCATTCTCCGCCGCCAGCGCCGAAAACTTCTCGTGTGCCAACTTAACAGCTGCATCAGCCTGCTTAATTGACTCAGTCGCTTTCTGGTGGTCTTCGGCCAGCCCTGCTAAATCAGCCTCCAGTTCGGCTAGGCGTTCATTTAATGCATCTCGTTCATCCAGTAGTGCCAGCGCAACATTTGGATTAAAAGCAGCAATAAATTCAGCGTTTGCATAAGCCTGAACATCTGTTTCAACCAGGCAGTTAACATGACATTCCGCAATCACACCACCGGGTTCTCCTTTCCATTTTTGACAAACAAAAACTCCTGTTATATTCCCATGCTGATTGCCCGATGTATGCCCTACGATGTAGCTCCCTTTCGTTGCCTGCTCTGCCGCCTCACGCAGTGCCTGATAGTCAATCTTGCTCACTGGTTGCCTCCTTTGCGCCACATCGCATTCAGATATTTGTTGTCATTAACAGAACCGAAACTCTTTCTCTTAAGCAATTCCTCTCTCGATGGCATTGGCTTTACGCGTTGGCGAATAATCATTTCTGCCGGAAGAATGCCGGGATTGTATGCAAGTCCTCTCATGGTAAATTCCTCAGTCATTACTGATAGCGCCATAGCGTGAGCGGTAATTACGCAGGCGCGGGTCGATATATTCAGGGAAGTGGGTATATGTGGCTTTGCGGAATGGTCGGATTGATGTCTGGTAAATTCGCTCGCGTTCTTCTTTCTCTGCAAGCCATATACAATGGCGAAATTCCTTTTCCTCTTTCGTTTCCTGCGGTAGCGACATTATCAGGTCGTAGTTTTTTCTGAATTTATCCAGCACCTCCGATACGGAATTGCCGGAACAGCGGCGCGGGTCATCCGCACCATACAGAGGCGCTGGCATAATGGGAGCCTTATTTTCAGTAATCAGAAAGGAGGGTAATCGTTCTGGCTGTAACCATAATCATCTGCATGATTCTGGCTTACGTTTTTAGAGCGATTGTCTTTATCTTTGAGATTGGCAACCATGTTGGCGATAGTTTCTGGTTGCTTGCCTTCTGCCTTTTCTTTAAGGGTTTGACCTGTTTGTGCAATAAACGGGATGCGTATTTCCATCTGGTAGCTGTCTGCGCCAGTCTTTTTGTTTGTGGTTAATACTTTCTGAAGCACTAACCCGATTTTCTTTCCATGAAATTCAGGTGCAACAAATTTACTGGCGGAAACCATATGCTGCGTTAATTGTCCAATCCCGGCACACCCCATCATGGCGTGAACGACATTTGCGCCAAATTTGTTTTCCGTTCCGTCATTTTTCTGAACACAGACGCTAAGATATTGGATTTTACGTCCGTCGTCGGATTCGCCAGAAAACTCAATAAATTTGGCTCCTTTTTCTGATTGCTTTAGTTCTGCTTCAGTAATGGTAATGATATGAGCGCCAGTTTCGTTAATAAAACCACCTTGCCCTGCGGTCAGTGCTGCTTCTTCGTTATAAGTAAAAATCACGTTGCTCATGCGGCGTTTTCCTTAATTTGATGAACATTATTGATGCCGTAGTAATCACAAACAGTGGCATCGACGAAAGAGAGATCGTTATCAATCTCATTGGAATCAAACATTCCCATTGGGGATTTAACAGTGTCTGCACCGTTGTTTTTCGTGGTGAAAAAGAACTGGTCATCGCGGGTAAGAGTGCGAAGAACTATAGTAAACATGCCTTCGACAGTGATTTTCTCGTCCAGCATTTTGCCGATAGTTTTCATTTTCACGCGCCCCATAGGGGTTTCTTCGGTGTGCGCAAGAAAATAGACTCTCAGGTCATCAGGTGCATCCTGTGCAGCCTTAATCACCTCCCATGCGTGGCGGCCTATCTCAGTAAATTTATCAAACGATTTTTCTTCTGAGCGGCGCATAAACTCATTGCTCATCACATACTGGAAGTCATCAACAATAACGATTCTTTTCCCGTATTCGTGAGCACGCTTAATTACGGCAACTATTACGTCCCATTTGTCAGTGGTAACTACGGTTCCTTTTTTTGCTCTGGCATCCCATGCCAGCCATTCTTTTGATTTAAATGGTAGCGGCTTGCCTATTGGTTTTATAAGTATTGCTTCCTCTGGATTGATATTTCTCATGCTGGTTGATTTTCCGGTGCCAGACTCACCGAGTATTAATGTCGCAGTTCCCATAATTCACCTCAGAATGGTAATTCGGATGGGGAGGAAAGAAATTCGCGCTCATTCATGCGCTCTCTTTGTGCTTGCCATAAACAAAGTTGTTTCTTTGATTTATCTCCCGCTTTACGCCAGTAACGAGCCTCAGCAATGTGATATTCTCTTTTTAATCGACTTAACTCTGGAGTTTTCGCCAGCTCTACCGGAATCATTTAGACCTCCATTTTCTGTAGGCTTCGACGGCCTCACCAAACATCTTTTCATCGCCAATAAAAGTGGCGATAGTGAATTTAGTCTGAATAGCCATAAGTGTTTTATCCATTTTTTGGAACTCCTGGCTGATTAAGTACGTCGATGAGTCGTTTCCATCCGTCACGTAATTTACGGGTGATTCGTTCAAGTAAAGATTCATTTAATTGGAAGGCACCCATGCGAGCGCCTCCCGCGATTGCGTAAATCATGGGTGGTTCCTTATGTTGGTTTTATTAGTAGGTTATTTTTGTTGCGAATACTTCGCCTTTTACGATGGCTGTTATGATATTTTTAGCAACATCTTCTGATGCGCCAACCTTGATAAGGTCAGCAAGTATTTTGTTATTTACTTCTTTCCGGTGAGCTTTATCCTTTGCTCTACACTCTTCTTCTTCCTTGATTCTTTTTTCTTCTGCTATTCTGGCTTGCTCTTTTGCTTCAGCCTCGCGCCGGATTCGTTCAGCCTCCTCCTGTGCTTTTCGGCGTTCTGCTTCAATTGCCGCCTGCTTTTCTCTTTCAGCTCGTTCTGCTGCCTCTTTTGCTTCGCGCTGTGCTCGTTGCTCGGCTTCAATGCGTTCACGCTCTGCACGTTCCGCTGCGGCCTTAGCTTCTGCTTCTCGCCTTGCTGCTGCTTCAATTTCGGCTTTTGCCTTTGCTTCGGCTTCTGCTCTGGCTTTCTCTTCAGCTTCTCTTTTTAAGCGTTCTTCATGCTCTCGCTTTTCCTGCTCCGCTTTGAGTCTTGCCTCTTCTCTTTGGCGGTCAAATTCGCGATCCATCAAAATAGCTATTTCATGGTCAGACTCAATTTGCTTTGCGAGAGCTTCAGCTGCTGCCTTAGCTTCTTCTTCGGCTTTAATCCGTGCCTGTTCCTCCTCATAATCAGTAAGAGGCTGGCGTGCCTTGGATTTCAGCTCATCAAGGCGATCACGCACTGTCTTGCGGTTGGCATCAATTAGCTTTGGAATTTCCTTCAGTTCAGCAACAAGGTCTTTTCCAAGACCATCGAGATATGTTTTCGTCTGCGCAACTTTATACGCCAGAGAAGCGATCTCCTTTCTGCCCTTTGCCGTTGTGATATCAGGCACAAAGGACATAACTTCACGTTCAACCTTTTGAAGGATTTCTTCAATCTGGTCGGCAGACTGAAATACAGTCATTGCATTTGCTTTTTCAATAACAACTAAATCTGTTACTTCACTCATATATCCTCCATCAAAAAAATCGCCCTCACATCGGAGGGCAAAGAAGATTTCCAATAATCAGAACAAGTCGGCTCCTGTTTAGTTACGAGCGACATTGCTCCGTGTATTCACTCGTTGGAATGAATACACAGTGCTTATTCGTCATGCATTTCAGGTAATTCTTCGTATTCGACTCCCCATACGAGTTTACACCAAGTGACTCGCTCATATCTTTTACAAAAATCAGACCACATAACTTGTGTTCCATCATGGTTTGTTATTACTTCTGTAATATCACCAACACTAACAAAACTGGTATTAGAAGCAGTTATTTTTACTTTCATTACTTATCCCCAAGAGCTTTTCTGATTGCTGCAAGACCTTTATTAACAGCTTCATACCATTCTGGATATGTTGTCGTTGTTCTATTTTTGGATTGCTTAAGTAATAACTGAAGTGCTTCGAGAAGGTCAGGTGCTGCCGCTATCAGTAGCGCATCCTCCCTTTCATTTCTTGTTGCTGCTTCAATGTATGTGTCACCAATCGTCACACCATGGAACGTAGTCATCATCTCGTTGACGTTTCTAACCGTGTACTTCCATTTACCAGGCGTACCCTTAAACTCTTTCATATTCACCTCTGTTGTTTATGCCCAAAATAAAGGCCGACTATGCGGCCTGAAATTACTTAACCAATGATGCTGCATATTCGATAAGGTAAAGCTTTGGGGCCAGCCAAATTTTTAACCAAGTCATATTGGTTACTACACCAATAATAAAAATCCCCCACAGAGTCAAAACTACAACCAATGGCATGATAAGAAGATTAATATCACCTTTGCTATCCCAAACCATTGTCGGCCTGTATTTGGGATTTCCTTTCTCCCATGAATATCCTTCATCACCGATTTTACCTGTCTCAACTCTTTGGCACTGCTTCTTCATAAACCAGAAAACCAGTGGGATTGTTAGAATGGCCATTAATGTTTTAATCAGACTGTCAACCATATTCCATAGCAGCAACTGATGAACAACATCAGGAATCTGTGCCTGGCTAAATGAAACAGCCGCGTCTATTCCATTACTGGCTTTTTGCAGTAGTTCTACGAGAATCTTGTTTGCTTGTTCTTCCATATCTCACCTCAAATAATTCAGTGCAGTGTTTATTCTGTTGTTTATGCCAAAAGAAGGCCGACTATGCGGCATAATTATTTTTAACTATCATCAATACATGGCACTTTATTCCAGTCGATATCGTTTTTATTGTCGTCCCACATGTCTTTGTTTTTGTATTTCTCGCTACATCCTAGGCAAATGTTGTATGGCCTACCGATAAGGTTTAACGAAATACGTTGCATTTCATTTGATTCAAACATGTATCCACAGAACTGACATTTATGCATATCTCACCCCTCATACAGTAGCTTACTGCCTAATTTCATTTTCTGGCGACCAACACAAGTCACACCCATTTCACTGCGTGGCTTGCGGTAGCTCTACGAGAATCTTGTTTGCTTGTTCTTCCATATATCACCTCAAATAAGTGGTTTGCTGCGAAAGTAAATACGCTTAAGTTACCTGTTATTTATCCCACCAAGTTCCGTATCTATCTATCCAGTTACACCAATCATCGACACTCCATTTTGTTGTGTCGCATTTTGGCAACTGGCATGAATATCTACCTTCTTTGTAAAGTCGGCGTTTGACTTTCTTGAGCATGGCTCACCTCAATCGTAATAAGCTGGAATTGATTTTCCGCGTTGCTTCTGGCGGCCTGAGCATGTCACACCCATTTCACTGCGTGGCTTGCTGTACCATGTGCGATGATTCTTGCGCTCAACAGCTTCAGCGCGTTTTTCCATCTCTTCCCGATACTCAGCCAGCACCGTTAAATCAATCGGGTTCAGAGCGCTTTCTACGCGTGATTTAGGCTTTCGAGTCAGCGAGAGAATTTTGCGGGTGTCTGGCTTGGCGCTTACCCCAACTAACAGGGGGTTTGCTGCTTTCCATTGAGCCTGTTTCTCTGCGCGACGTTCGCGGCGGCGTGTTTGTGCATCCATCTGGATTCTCCTGTCAGTTAGCTTTGGTGGTGTGGTGGCTGGTAGTCTAGCTCCAGCTTGTTGAGTCTCATTCGGAGGGGTATAACCGGCACCCCAGTGATTTTTCCATGCGACAACGTGCGCGTTATGGCGGCCTTATCGCCCGCGGCTCCCCATCTCGTCCACGCTATTGCTAGCGTTGGGAGCGCTTCACCGCTCAACAGTAGGTAAGCACTTGCCAGTGACTAGCTGGCTTCACCACACCCCAAAGCCTTCTGCTTTGAATGCTGCCCTTCTTCAGGGCTTAATTTTTAAGAGCATCACCTTCATGGTGGTCAGTGCGTCCTGCTGATGGCTAGATAATCACAAATTGTGTTCGTGCTGTCAACACGAAATGTGATTGTTTTTATCACAACACGTGTTTTCATTGATTTTTAAGGTAATTTAATTTTCTTTGGGCAACAAAAAACCCGCCGAAGCGGGTTTGATGTTTTTAAGTGGCGGGTATATCAGGAGAATTTCATCATCATCTGCACTGCTACGCCGATTATCTTGCAGTTGCCGTCGATTGGGATCAACGGATAGGCAGGGTTAAGCCCTTTCAGGTATTTGTTACCGCCATCAATGATTAGCTTCTTGAACGTGGCTTCATTAGCATCTGTCAGCTTCGCAACTACCAGGCTTCCATTAACGGCTTCCTTTCCAGTGTCGAACAGAACCAGCATACCCTCAGGAACGCTAAGGCCGGTAGGAGCTGTCATTGAGTCGCCCTGAACCCTGAGCCAGAAGGCGTCACCGACAACGTGACAATCTGATTCATACCACTCATCCACTGCCTGAGGGTTGTACGGCTCTACGGCCTCACTCCATGCACCTGCGCTAACCCAGCTAATCAACGGAAACTTTTCCCCTGGCTTGTATTGTCCCTGATAGTTGTCGCCAAAAAGCAGTTCTGCCGGAGCGACGCCCAAAGCTTTAGCTATTACCTCTGCGTCATCAACACTAACGCTTCTGGTTCCTGATTCATAGTTGCCGATCCGAGATTGTGAAGCCCAGCCGCAAAGCTCCGCCAGCGCCTTCTGTGAAAGCCCTTTATCTTCCCGTAATCGCTTGATACGCGCGGCGATAGTTTCTGTTCTGTTCATGCGCATTTTATATCACATTCCGTGGTTTAAGGCTTTACACGATTTGTGTTGACTATCAATCACAATATGTGTTTAATAAAGACTGAGTGAACTAGCTCTTAAGGAAACCTATGAACAACATTGCCAACGAACGGAAAAAGCTTGGCATCACTCAATCTGCGTTAGCAGGCGCGTGTGGCTGGAACCAGTCCCGCTTAGCTAACTACGAGTCAGGTATCCGGACTCCAGATTTAGAGTCGTGCCGTCGCCTGGTAAAGGCGCTGAATAAATTGGGGAGCAAGACAACGCTAGATGGCTTGTTCCCGCCGGAACACAAAGCCGCTTAAGACATTCCCGCTCTTACACATCCCCGCCCTGAAAAAGGGCATCAAATTAAACCACACCTATGGTGTATGCATTTATTTGCATACATTCAATCAATTGTTATCTAAGGAAATACTTACATATGGTTCGTGCAAACAAACGCAACGAGGCTCTACGAATCGAGAGTGCGTTGCTTAACAAAATCGCAATGCTTGGAACTGAGAAGACAGCGGAAGCTGTGGGCGTTGATAAGTCGCAGATCAGCAGGTGGAAGAGGGATTGGATTCCAAAGTTCTCAATGCTGCTTGCTGTTCTTGAATGGGGCGTCGTCGACGACGATATGGCTCGATTGGCACGACAAGTTGCTTCGATTCTCACCAATAAAAAACGCCCGGCGGCAACCGAGCGTTCTGAACAAATCCAGATGGAATTTTAACTGCTTTCTATGGAGTTAATTATGGCAAAAAAACCTACACCAGACCAGGTAAAAAAGATTCGTTCCGGCATTACCAAGAAAATACGGTTTGAGGTTTTCAAGCGCGATGGCTTCAAATGCCAGTACTGTGGGAGTTCTGCGCCAGACGTCATCCTTCATGTCGACCATATCAACCCAGTTAGCAAGGGTGGCGATAACGACATGATGAACCTTATTACTTCTTGCGATAGTTGTAATGGCGGGAAAAGCGACAAACTGCTCAGCGATAACTCAATAATGGAAAAGCAAAGGCAGCAACTCCAGGAACTTAATACCAAGCGAGAGCAACTGGAGATGATGATCAAGTGGCGAGATGGTCTTAAGAGCCTGAAAGACGATGTTGTTGATATTGTCGCTACCAAAATTGACGACTGCATTGCGCCATTTACTGTTAATGACAATGGGCGAAAATCTATCAAGAGATGGCTTCGAATATATAAGCTTGAAGAAATCCTCGATGCGATTGAGATTGCTGCAGACAAAAAACTCACCCAAGAAATAACCCATGAGCTTACTGGTGAATTCTTTGAGTACATCCCTCGCATAGCAGCGACAAAAAGAAAACCGCCAAAAGAACAAAGGATTCTATACATCAGAGGAATCCTTAAAAACCGCATATATATCAATCAAAACCATGTAATGAGTTATCTCAAGGCATGGCTTTCATACGACTTAGATCTCGATGAACTTACTGAGTTTGCGAAAACAGTACCTAACTGGACAACGTTCAAGGAGTGGGTATCTGAACGCATTCGTGAAGCTCAGGAAGAACTCCCGTACTAAAGGTGGACAAAATGGCACGTTCAAGAAATATCAAACCAGGCTTTTTCACCAATGATGAATTAGCTGAGTGTTCTCCATATGCCCGTCTCCTTTTTGCCGGGTTATGGACTATTGCTGACAAAGAAGGGCGGTTGGATGATCGCCCAAAGAAAATTAAAGCAATGGTACTGCCTTTCGATGATGTGGACTGCAATGATCTGCTTCAGCAACTTCACAGTCACAAATTCATCAATCGATATCAGGTAAATGGCGGCTCATATATCCAAATCAATAACTGGAAAAAGCACCAGAACCCTCACTGCAAAGAAGCGGCCAGTGAGATACCAGAACCAGTAGAGAATAATAACAGCATCCTGCAAGTACAGTGCAAGGACGATAAAGAGGAAGAGAAGGAGGATACAGAATCACTTCAAGTCATTGAAAACAATGAAGCACCAGAAAAGCACCATGCAAGTACAGTGCAAGAACAAGTTGAGAACAGTTTAAATCCTGCTGATTCCCTTAACCTGATTCCTGATTCCCTTAACCTGATTCCTGATTCCCTTTCTAACACCCAAGCCGCTGACGCGACTTGTGAAGGGGGTGGGGCTGATGTCCATAAAATTTCAAGTCGCTATGCATTCGAAGGAAATATCGTTCGGTTAAACCACAAGGATTACGAAGCATGGAAGCGCCTGTATCCGAACATTGACCTGAATTACGAGCTGGAAAGGCTGGATATCGAATTTAGCCATGAGAAGCCAAAGAACTGGTTTATCACTGCCAGCCAGAAACTCAGCTACCAGAACAAGCAGGCGTTATCCAGACCGGTACGCAAGGTTGCTAATGGACTTAAGGCTGAAAACTTTGCCACCAAGGATTACGGACAAACTGAAATGCCTTCATGGGCGCAGGAGTGAACATGACGCTGGATGAAAAGATCTCCCAACTGGAGAAAAAACTTGCAGAATTGAGTTCTCCGCCAATTGCTATCGAGCATACAGCTGTAGAAATTGGCACTGGCATCTGTGAAAAACACGGTGAGTTTGAGCAGCGTAACCGTTACTCGACTGGGCCAATTAAGTTTGCCTCAAGACCTAGCGAATGCCCGGAATGCATGAGAGATGAGCTTATTCGGCTACAGGCAGAGAAGATTAAAATCGACGAAGAATCACGTAAGCGCAATGTCGAATTTCTGTTGAATAATCTTGATATTCCTGAACGATTCAAGGGTTGCACACTACAGAACTACGAGCCAGTCAACGACGATGCAAAGAGAGTGCTCAGGGTGTGTCAGGCATACGCCAGCAAATGGCCTGAGAGGTTACAGAAAGGCGGTGGGCTGGTTATGTGTGGAAAGCCTGGTACTGGAAAGAATCATCTTGCACTGGCTATCGCCCGGCACGCAATTACGGAACATCAAAGCTCAGCTATTTTCACAACGGCGCTGAAAATTGCCAGAGAATATAAATCAACATGGTCGAAAAACTCCACCCGCACTGAGGATGAAGTGATCCGACAGTTCACTAAACCTGACCTGCTAATTATCGATGAGGTTGGTGTGCAGTTTGGAAGCGAGGCGGAAAAGATGATCATGTTCGAAATCATCAACACCCGCTACGAGCGCATGAAGCCAACAATCCTGATTAGTAATCAGAGCAAAGATGAACTTTCGGCATTCATTGGTGAGCGTGTTATTGACAGGATGAATGATGGCGGAGGGTGCACTCTTGCGTTTACATGGGATAGTTACAGGAGCAGATCGTGACTGGAAAAGAAATCATCCTGGAATATCTGAAAACTCATGAACAATTCTCCCCACATGAATTAGCACTGATCACCGGAATACCAAATAACAGAATCGCTCAAGCAGCAAGGCATATGGTGAAACAAGGACATTTGAGTGTTGTTGAGCGTAAGTGGAAGACGGTTATTTATGCAAAACGCAAAGTGAAGAAGGAGCCAATTAAAAGAAATCCAGATGGTACGGGGTGGGGATGTGCAAATCCAATGACGGCGTTTATTAATAGGGCGCTTATGGAGGTAAGGCAATGACCATCTACATCACTGAGCTAATAACAGGCCTGCTGGTAATCGCAGGCCTTTTTATTTGGGGGAGAGGGAATTGGAGGCTTTAAGAAATGAGTACGATAGCTGAGCTTGTCAGGGCTAATTTTCGTGAAGAGTTGGTGCGTTGGTATCGGTATCGTTCATCGTCCAGTTTGCCGATTGATGAGTTGTATGAGCATTCACCTGCTGCACGACGCTATCCGCGTGACCGTGTTCTTCGACGGTTGTCCAAACTCAACAATGAGTTTCAGCGCAACAGAATTATTCGGAGTCTGGATTTAAAGTAAATGAGTGAGCATGACAAATCAGCAGCAAATAGAGTTCATCCTTGAGCAGATTCGAAAAATGCGAGAAAAGAACCAGCCAGACATGATGGAAATATGGAGACGCCAGCAGGAAGAATACCGCAAGCATATTTTTGGTGAGAGAAAACAGGATGACTGGAGCCTATATGGCTATGGCACCAGGACAAATAAAAACGGATATAGCCTTTACACATATTGAGGAATTCCATGAAACAGACAATTTTCCTCAGGAGTAAGCAACAACAGCAAGCCGCAATCACCGCCATCCTCGCAACACCACTCGATAAAGACAAGCCAGTTACCATCCGCATTACTGACTACAAGCGCAACCTTGACCAGAACGCAAAATTTCACGCGATGCTGGCGGATATCGCAAGTCAGGTTCAATGGTGCGGCAAATGGTTAAAACCAGAACAATGGAAGGTTTTGTTGATAAGCGGTCATGCAGTGGCAACAAAGCAGGAAGCTGATGTTTTGCCCGGGCTTGAAGGCGAATACGTCAACATTCGCGAAAGTAGCGCGCAGATGAGCGTGAAGCGCATGGCAAGCCTGATTGAGTAAACGACAGCATGGGCTATTGGTCAGGGTGTCAGATTTACCGACAGGAGGTACGAATGAGACGACAGCGACGAAGCATCACCGACATCATCTGCGAAAACTGCAAATACCTTCCAACGAAACGCTCCAGAAATAAACGCAAGCCAATCCCAAAAGAATCTGACGTAAAAACCTTCAACTACACGGCTCACCTGTGGGATATCCGGTGGCTTAGAGAACGTGCGAGGAAAACAAGGTGATTGACCAAAATCGAAGTTACGAACAAGAAAGCGTCGAGCGAGCTTTAACGTGCGCTAACTGCGGTCAGAAGCTGCATGTGCTGGAAGTTCACGTGTGTGAGCACTGCTGCGCAGAACTGATGAGCGATCCGAATAGCTCAATGTACGAGGAAGAAGACGATGAGTGATGTTAAAGAAAAAGATATCCCCGGCTTTGAGGGTATATATAAAGTAACTGAAAATGGAGACATCATTTCATGCCGTAAATCAAAAAAATTATCTCATGGCATTAAACCAGGAGGATATGCATTTGTCGGTCTGTATCCAGGTGGCGGGAAAAGACCATCATATAAAATGGTTCACAGAATTGTTGCAGAAGTATTTATTGATAACCCAGATGGCAAACCGGAAGTTAATCACAAGGATGGAAATAAACTTAATAATAAAGTTGAAAATCTTGAGTGGGTAACGCGAACAGAAAATGCGAAACATGGATTTGATTCCGGATTGCTTGTTCATGGGTTTAATCATCACTTCTGCAAACTAACGCCAGAACAAGTGAAATCAATATATAAATCAAAAGGCAAATACAGAGATATAGCCAAAGAATTTGGTGTTTGTGCGCAGACAGTGTGCAACATAAAAAACAAATCAGCGTACCGACGTTTTTTGGAGGGGATTGATGTTTAGAAGCAAAAAATGGCTTCAGGCAGTCAGGGATATTGAATTTTGCGTTCTTTGCGGAAGATACGGAGTTCAGGCCGCTCATAGAAATGAAGGGAAGGGGGTTGGGATTAAAGTAGATGATTGCCTTACTGCTGCGCTATGTGTTGATTGTCATTCAAGAATTGATAATGGGAGAGATATGAGCAGGGAAGAGCGAAGGGCTGAAATGGATCGGGCCATTGTGCTTACCCTTAAAAAATTGGTTAACAATGGGAGGGTGTTTGTCCAATGAACGAATATCAGTTTGTGCTTCCATACCCGCCGTCGGTGAACACCTACTGGCGAAGACGGGGAAGCCAATACTACATCAGCGATAAAGGCCAGAAATACCGAAAAGATGTACAGCAAATAATCCGCCAACTCAAGTTAGACATTTTCACCAAATCACGACTCCGCATCAAAGTCATCGCAGACGTTCCAGACTCCCGCCGCCGCGACCTCGACAACATCCTGAAGGGTTTACTCGACTCCCTTATCCACGCCGGATTTGCGGAAGACGACGAGCAATTCGATGAAATTCGCGTAATTCGTGGTGTGAAAGTACCAGGCGGACGGCTTGGAATAAAAATCACTGAACTGGAGAACGTATGAACGCCACAATTCAAACGATACCAGAGCTTCTTATCCAGACACGAGGCAATCAGACCGAAGTGGCGAGGATGCTTTCCTGCGCAAGAGGAACAGTGCTCAAGTACAACCGAGACAGCAAAGGCGAGCGTCACGTAATAGTTAACGGCGTCCTGATGGTCAAACAGGGCAAGAGGGGAAGACGATGAGCATAAGAGAAATAAACCTCACCAAAGAACAGCACGATTGGCTGAATGGCTGGCTTGAACTGTGGGGCGCATGGGTTTATTCAGGTCGTCTGGAAAAGCGCATGAGCAGCGTAATAGCGAAGTTCATGGAGAGCGTAGAGCCGGGAAGAGTTATGACAAGGCCAATGTGTAATGATGATGATGGAATGTTGATTTCTCAGGTCGTCGATTCCGTCATGTGCATTGACAAGAAAGCCTTTGGAATCCTCCTCAGCTACTACGCTCATGGCTCTTCCAAGCACGCCATTGCATCTTACTATCATCGCGTCGCAAGACCTCGCAAGATGTTATGCCGGGGCGGCGGGCGCATTCAAAAACCATCGCTCGCAACCTGTCGCCGGGAAGTTGACGAAATCCTCAATGCCTCGTTGTTTATGATTTATCCGGTTCTGGATAGTGCGTTTAAAAACCGGAAACGTGTAGAGAAAATTAAACATGTAGCATAGAACGTGTTGATATCATTGAGCAAATGAGCAACACTATTCGCATAAGCTGCCGTTAGTGACTCTTAAGTTGCAACGGTGGCTTTTTTTTGCTTGCACAACAGGTAAGAGCATTGAACCCGCAGACCTCGCGGAATTGGTGAAAGGTGCCGCGCAGTGCAATTATCGTTGTGGTGAATGCGCAGGCTGATGCGCTAACTTATCAGCTAGATGGTGAGGTAAAGGCTCACCATGGCGACGACGGGTAGTTCATTTACATGCCGGAAAACACAGCACCGGTCACCACACACCAAATACATACCAGGACCATAAGAGCAAAAGCTCAACGCACTACCCTCTATTGCCCACCGCGCCGTGGGCTTTTTTATTGCAGGCCGCAGATATCATTTTCAGATGCCATGTAGCAATCAGAGTCTGACGGCCTTTCCCCTACAAACACACACAGCACCATCCGGAAAATCGGAGGTGAGGCCTATGAAAATGCCATACAAACAAGATTTCATCGCTGCGCTACTTGCCGCCAAGGAGCAGGGTATTGGTGCAATGCTGGCTTTTATCATGGCGTATCTGCGTGGTCGCTATAACGGCGGCGCGGTAACAAAAACGCTAATTGATGCGCTGATGTGCGCGATGATTGCCTGGTTCGTTCGTGACCTTCTGGACTTTATCGGCCTGAGCAGCAACCTCGCCTACATAGCCAGCGTCTTTATTGGATACATCGGCACCGATTCGATCGGCAATCTTATTAAAAAACTTGCAGCAAAAAAGGCGGGAGTTGACGATGCAAACCAGTCCTGACGGAATTGCTCTGATAAAAAAATTTGAAGGTTGTCGGCTGACTGCTTACCCCGACCCCGGAACGGGAGATGCGCCGTGGACCATCGGCTATGGCTGGACCCATCCGGTTGACGGAAAGCCAGTAAAGCGCGGTATGACTATCGACCAGCAAACCGCTGACAGGCTTCTGAAAACAGGGCTTGTTGGTTATGAGAATGACGTGCTGAAAGTTGTCAGGGTGAAGCTGACACAAGGCCAGTTCGACGCACTGGTGTCGTTCGCTTACAACGTTGGGTCGCGTGCTCTTTCCACATCTACACTGCTGAAAAAGCTGAATGCTGGCGATATAAAAGGCGCGGCAGATGAATTTCTGCGCTGGAATAAATCAGGCGGAAAGGTGATGCCGGGGCTCACGAATCGCCGCAAGGCAGAGCGAGCTCTGTTCCTGTCATGATTAGCGCACTGGTTAAGCGTTACTGGCTGCAGTTGCTGGTGCTGGCGTTAATCGGCGCACTGGCTTTCTTCGTGAACCACTACCGCGACAACGCCATCACTTACAGAGACCAGCGCGATAAGGCCACTGAGAAACTCCTCCTGGCGACCGCCACCATTAAAGACATGCAGACCCGCCAGCGTGATGTCGCTGCACTGGATGCCAAATACACCGGAGAACTGGCTGATGCGAAAGAAACCATTGAGCGTCTGCATAGCGATGTCATTGCTGGCCGTAAGCGGCTGCAAGTCGCCGCCACCTGTGCAAAGTCAACGACCGGAGCCAGCAGCATGGGCGATGGAGAAAGCCCAAGACTTACAGCAGATGCTGAACTCAATTATTACCGTCTACGAAGTGGAATCGACAGGATAACCGCGCAGGTTAACTACCTGCAGGAGTACATCAGGACGCAATGCCTGAAATAATTTTTTTGCAAATCACAAAGTCCATTTAATGAGCCTCGCGATGCGGGGCTTTTTGCAATAAATGCGTACCGCAACGCATGTTTTTTACACCGAACCTGCCCCTTTGGAATGGGCCTTTGAGGATACCAGTTAGTGCTGGCGAGCCTCGGTGGGCTGGTTTCCTGTGCGGCAAAGGTTCATTTCAAAGAGTAGGTACACGCTATGAAATCATTAACCCTCTTCAATCAACCAATTCGTATCGGTGAAGATGGCATGATCTGCCTCACTGATATGTGGAAAGCCAGTGGTAAAAGTGAATCTGAATCGCCTTACCACTACCTGCGAAACAAGCAGACCAAAGAGTTCTTAGCCGAGTTGGAGAAAAACCACGAATCTGTGGTTTTTACTGAGCGCGGTGTACACGGTGGAACATATGGCGGGAAGTTTGTTGCTTACGATTATGCGGCTTGGTTAAACCCCGGGTTCAAGTACGCGGCCTATAAAGTCCTCGATGACTACTTCACCGGAGAACTTCAGCATCGCAACAGCTTAAGTGCGCAGCTCAACATGAAATGTCATGAGTTTGACCAGAAGAAAGACATGGCGAGCTTCTGCGGACAAGGGCTGGCAGCATGGCGCTATACGAAGCCAGTGTTGGTCGCTGAGATTAACTCCCTGGCTAACCAGCTGCAGATTACGATCCCCGGGCTTCCGGGATGAGTGATCGTGTCATTGAATGCGCCTCCAGAGCGGGGCGCGACTTCTCAGAGTTCATGAAAGGCGAGAAGGGCATGATGGAAGCATTGGCCTCGGTGGATGAGTTTGGCGAGCAGCTGCGCCTCAACGGCTGTGTCAATCATCACTTTGTTAGCTACATGATGCGGAACTCGATCATGCAGGCATTCATGGACATGGCAAAAGCCGAGAGGAAAGAAGAGCGCCGGCGTAAGCGAGCGGAAGCAAAAGCAAAAGCAAAAGTGAAGTAGCCATTACAAAGCCTATCTACGGATGGGCTTGATAATGAAACCAAAATTTATTCTTGGCAACCAGTTACGGCAGTACCACGAAGCAACCCAAGCCAGTAAGTGGGGAAATAACACTGGCAGCCACTGAAAGATGAACCTCCTGCCTTATGGCAAAAAAGATTATTTGTGGTGGCGGACTGATGGAAAGACATCGGTTATTGCAGAGACCATTCAATGAGTGGTCTCGACAATGGCTTATACCCTACACGGGATAACTTAACTGATATCCCTTTTAACGGATAAACGGAGCCAACAATGGCAGAGATTATTCCCATGACTGAAGAACAGAAATTCCAGTTAGAGATTTACAAGCTGGTCATGAACCAGAACGCAGCCGCAGAAGAAGCATTTCAATTCATTGGCACTGACGAACTGAAGCTTGAGCTATTTAAAATTCACTTCCAGTCAGGTGGCGCTAATTCAGATATCACGACCCGAACTATCGAAGCGGTGCGTAAATCGAGGGAAGCGTTAGACCTGTTCACCACCGGAGCATGATATGACCACTATTGCATGGGATGGAAAGACCCTGGCATCTGACACCCAGGCATCATCTGGTGATGTTGTGTGTTCGTATACAGAACAAAAGATTTACACACCGCCAGAATCTGGGTGGGAGGTTTGCGGCAGTAAAGTGGTTGCATTAGGTTGTTCTGGTGATTGCGGCGCGGAGATGGAATTGCAGGAACTGCTTAAGAACAACCTGACGTATGCATCAGAATTTCTCCCGACATTCTCTTTCACCGCGCTTGCTATCATCGGTGCTGGTCGTGCTTACATCATCTCAAAAGAGAAAGGCGAAACGCGGGCGAGTATTTCGCGACAGGTTGAACCGTATGCCATTGGTAGTGGTTGGCTGATTGCTCGCACAGCCATGCACTGCGGCAAAAATGCGAGAGAAGCGGTACAAGTCGCAATTGATATTGACTGCTATTCCGGCGGCAGCGTTGATTCGTTCCCCGCTGGGAAGCAAACAGAAGGGAAATAATCAATATGGCAGCACCAAAGGGCAACCGATTTTGGGAGGCCCGCAGTAGTCATGGGCGAAATCCTAAATTCGAATCGCCTGAGGCGCTGTGGGCTGCTTGTTGTGAATACTTCGAGTGGGCTGATGATAACCCACTATGGGAGGGTAAGGTATTTTCATATCAGGGAGAAATAATTAAGGCTAATGTCCCTAAGATGCGAGCCATGACTATTTCAGGATTGTGTACCTTCCTTGATATCACCAGGCAAACGTGGGGAACCTTCCGGTCAATGGAAGGTTTTTCTGACGTCACATCACGAGCGGAAGACATCATCTACGACCAGAAATTCTCTGGCGCAGCCGCTGACCTTCTCAACGCTAACATCATCGCCCGTGATTTGGGCCTCAAAGAGCAGTCGCAAGTTGAAGACGTGACACCTGATAAGGGAGATCGCGATAAGCGGCGCTCTCGTATCAAGGAGCTATTCAACCGTGGAACTGGACGCGATTCTTGATAACCTGAGCGACGAAGAGCAAATCGAGTTGCTCGAGCTACTCGAAGAAGAAGAGAACTACCGGAACACACACCTGCTATATGAATTTACGCCATACAGCAAACAGCGTGAGTTCATCGACGCCGGACATGACTATCCAGAGCGCTGTTTTATGGCTGGTAACCAGCTTGGTAAGTCATTTACTGGTGCTGCTGAAGTCGCGTTTCACCTTACCGGGCGTTATCCGGGCACAAAAGGCTATCCTGCTGATGGTAAATATGGCGGTGAGTGGAAAGGTAAGCGTTTCTATGAGCCTGTTGTCTTCTGGATTGGCGGCGAGACAAACGAGACGGTAACCAAAACGACTCAACGCATCCTGTGCGGTCGTATTGAAGAGAATGATGAGCCGGGCTACGGTTCAATACCGAAAGAGGACATCATTAGCTGGAAGAAGTCTCCTTTCTTTCCGAACCTTGTTGATCATCTTCTGGTTAAGCATCACACGACTGATGGCGTTGAAGATGGCATTTCAATCTGCTACTTCAAACCATACTCGCAAGGCCGCGCTCGCTGGCAGGGTGACACAATCCACGGCGTGTGGTTTGACGAAGAGCCACCATACAGCATTTATGGCGAAGGTCTTACCCGTACCAACAAATACGGGCAATTCTCAATTCTGACGTTTTCCCCGCTGATGGGGATGTCTGACGTTGTTACCAAGTTCCTGAAGAATCCCAGCAAGTCGCAGAAAGTGGTCAACATGACCATCTATGACGCTGAGCACTATACCGACGAGCAGAAAGAGCAAATCATCGCATCCTATCCTGAGCATGAGAGAGAGGCGCGTGCTCGCGGTATTCCTACGATGGGTAGTGGTCGAATCTTCCAGATACCGGAAGAGACTATTAAGTGTCAGCCGTTCGAGTGTCCTGATCACTTCTACGTCATCAATGCAATGGACTTCGGATGGGATCACCCACAGGCACACATCCAGCTTTGGTGGGATAAAGACGAGGACGTGATTTATCTTTCTCGCGTCTGGAAGGCCAAACAGAAGAAGGCGACAGAGGCATGGAGTGCTGTTAAAGCATGGAGCAAAAACACCCCTACGGCTTGGCCTCATGACGGGCATCAGCACGAAAAGGGAGGCGGCGCTCAGCTCAAGGAACAATACGCCGACGCTGGGTTCGATATGTTGCCAGATCATGCAACATGGCCTGATGGAGGTAATGCGGTCGAACCCGGGATAGCAGAGATACGCGACATGATGCTCGACGGTCGTTTCAAGGTATTTAACACCTGCGAGCCATTCTTTGAAGAGTTTCGCCTGTATCACCGCGATGAGAACGGGAAGATCGTCAAGCTAAATGACGACATCCTTTCTGCTGTTCGCTATGGCTACATGATGAGGCGTTTTGCAATACAGATGCGAGACATCAAAGATCCTAAAGAGATTGATTACTCAAGCTACAACATACCTTGCGGAGTTGGATGATGGCTGATGATAGAAAGATGACTGACTGGCATCGCAAGGTGCTGTGCAACTTTGATAATGCCTGGTCAGCAACGCAGGATATGCGTGAGCAGATTATTGAGGCTCAACGTTTCGTCCGGGTGTCCGGCGCACAGTGGGAAGGCAGCACAAACGCTGGTTACTCATTTGATGAAGGCAGGTTCGAGCATTATCCGCGTTTTGAATTGAATAAGATTGCCCGTGAATGTGATCGCATCATTGGCGAGTATCGACAGAATCGCATCAGCGTTAAATTCAGGCCGAAGGACGATAAGGCATCGGAAGCGTTAGCCGAAAAGATGAACGGCAAATTCCGCGCTGACTATCAGGAAACATCCGGTGGCGAAGCGTGTGATAACGCATTTGATGATGCTGTAACGGGCGGATTCGGTTGTTTCCGCATGTGTGCCGATTACGAAGATGAAATGGACCCAAGTAACGAGCAGCGACGCATCAGCCTTCTTCCTGTTTACGACCCAGCGACATGCGTCTTCTTCGATCAGGACAGCAAGCAATATGACCGCTCTGATGCTATGTGGGCTATGGAAATGTTCTCCATGACGCCTAAAGCGTTCGAAGCTGAATACCCTGATTCCATCGCTGCAAGTCTTTCTCGTGATGACACTGGCACTCAATATGACTGGTCAACTCCTGATGCTATCTATGTTGGTCGCTACTATGAAGTCCGCATAGAGAAGGTGAAGCTCACGGCGTGGCGCAACCCTGTTAGCGGAGAAACGGCAATCTATGATGAAGAGCAAATCAAAGATATTGTCGACGAGCTAACCGATGGCGCATTCGAACTGATTGGTGAGCGAACTGTGAAGAAACGCCGCGTTTATTGCGGCCTTCTGTCTGGCGCTGAATGGCTGGAAGAACCGAAGCGTATTCCGGGCGAACATATTCCACTCATCCCGGTATATGGGCGTCGCTCATTTGTTGATAATCAGGAGCGAATCGAAGGCCACGCAGCAAAAGCGATGGATGCACAGCGTCTTGAGAACCTGATGGTTTCCATGATTGCAGATAACGCTACTCAGGCTGGCGGTGATGGCATTCCTGTAGTTGATGTTGACATGATTCCTGGTCCTCTCGCCAATCATTGGGCGGAGCGCAACAAAAAGCGCCCGGCGTTCCTGCCGATGGTCAGTCTGAAAAACAAAAACGGAGATATTACTGCGCAGGCTCAGGTCAGCAGTTATACGCCTCCGACACAAATGCCGCCAGCTCTTGCCGGGCTATTGCAGTACACCGGAACGGCTATTCAGCAAATTACAGGTGCGTCGCAGCTTGAGAACATGCCGAGCAACGTCGCCACCGATACCGTTGATAGCATCTTTAACCGGATGGACACGCAGTCCTATATCTACATGGACAACATGGCTAAATCCATGCGCCGCGCTGGCGTTGTGTGGCTTTCTATGGCGCGTGAGGTCTATGGCAGCGATACGCCAATGCGCATCGTTAATGAGGACGGCAGCGATGACGTGGCGCTGATGACTGGTGAAGTGATTGACCGTCAGACAGGGCAGGTTATCGCGCTTAACGACCTTTCGCAGGGTAACTATGAAGTGACTGTCGATGTTGGTCAGTCGTTCGCTACTCGCCGTGATGCAACGGTTAAGTCGTTACTTTCCATGCTGGCACTTATCCCACCAGGAACGCCGAAGCACGACCTTGTATCGTCGATGATTCTCGACAATATGGACGGCGAAGGGATGGACGACCTGAAAGAATACAACCGCAATCAGTTGCTTCTGTCTGGCGTTATCAAGCCGAGAACGCCAGAAGAACAGCAAATGGTTGAGCAGGCGAAACAACAACAGGCCAGTCAGCCAGATCCGGCTATGGTTGCAGCGCAAGGTCAGCTTCTTGCTGGTCAGGCTGAATTGCAGAAAGCGCAGAACGAACAGGCAGCCATTCAGGTTAAAGCATTCCAGGCACAGACTGATGCTCAGGTTGCAGCGGCAAATGTTGTGAAAATCCTCGCATCTGCCGATAGCCAGCAGAAATCTGATATCCGCGAGGCTCTGAAACTGCTCGGACAGTTCCAGCAACAGCAAGGAGACAATGCCCGTGCTGATGCAGAGCTTGTCCTGAAAAGTCAGGCACAGGGCCATGCGCAGCGCATGGACATCAGCAGCATCCTGCAAAAATCAACTCAGCAACAACCACAGCAGTAATTAACCCATAACGTGCAATGGCTGTCTTTATGAGGCCTGGCACCCTATTGCCTTCCGATGGGCTGAACATCGAGTAAACAGGGGTAACAAATGGACCAGATGGCAGAAAACACACCAGAAGTTGAAATCGAACCCGACGCGTCAGAGCAGATTCCTGATGATGTCGAACTGGCTGAAGAAGTCGAAAAAGCAGATGGCAGTGAGTCCTCAGGAAATGATGCAGAGGAAGCTACTGACACTGATGACGACGAATCAGAACAGGAATTCTACTTTGGTGACGAAAAGCTGGATTCGCCAACCAGCGAAGATGGCGCAGAGCATGGACTGGTAAAACACCTGCGCAAGACGATTAAAGAGAAAGACCGCGAGCTGAAAGAGCTGATGCGTCAGTCTCAGAAACCCGTCGAGCAGCAGCCGGTAATCACTCAACCACCGCGAATGCCAAAACTGGATGATGAGGACATCGGTTTCGATGAAGAAATCTACCAGCAACGCATGGCTAAGTGGGCAGAGGATAACGGCAAGTACCAGCAACAGGAGATGGCTCGCAAGCAGAAGGAGCAGGAGCTTCAGGCTGCCTATCAAGAGCGATTATCCAAATATCAGCAACGTGTTAAGGCTCTCAAAGTTCCTGGCTATCAGGAAGCTGAGCAGGCCGTACTCGAGGAAATCCCCATCGAGACACAAAACGCGATCCTGTTTGAGTCAGAGAAGCCGGAAATCGTTGTTCTGGCACTCGGTCGCAACGCTGAACTGCGCAAGCAACTGGCAGAAGCTACCAACCCCGTAGCAATTGGTCGTCTGCTGGAACGTATCGAATCGAAGGCCAGAATCATGCCAAAAGCAAAAACCACGGCAGCCACAACCCCGACAGTTAAGGGGAGCAACGGCGCAGTAATCAACAACCTCGACAAATTGAAAGCCAAGGCGCTGGAAACTGGTGACTGGACGCCGTATTTCGCCGCTAAAAAGGCAAAAAAATAACCTATCGGAGCATTAAGCATGGCTAACCAATTAGCAAAAGACCTTGAAATCATGTTCGAAAACTACGTTGAAGGCTTTGAGGCCGCCTGCGTAGTTTCCCGTAACGCTAAAAAATTCCGTCCCGGTGATACAGCAATGCAGCGAGCAGGTGATGTTCTGTATCGTCCGCAGCATTACCACATGAACATTGAAGAAGGCCTCGATCTCAGCAGCAAAACGCCAACAGCACTGGTTCAGCGCCTTGTTCCTTCTGTGTTCAAGGAGCCGAAAAACATTCTGTACACTCTGGATGCGCGTGAAATGCGTGACCCGGAACATAAAACTGAAGCTGGTCGAGCCGCAGGTATGCGCCTTGCTGCACAGATTGACTCTGACCTGATTTCCATGGTCACGCAGCGTGCTACTAACGTGGTCGCAATTCCTGCCTCAGAAAATGGCTCACGGGGCCTTGCCTTGTGGAATGGTGCGGCAGATATTGATGCCACCATGACGGCGATTGGTGTACCTCAGGGTATCAACCGTCGCTCTTTCTGGAACCCCTTCAACTACAAAGACCTTGCTGGCGAGCTTGGTCACCGTGCCTACGCTCAGGGCGCAACCCTGACAGCATACGAAAAAGCGCAGATCCCTCCGGTTGCTTCCTTTGATAGCTACAAGACCGATATTTCTGGTCGATTACCGAAAGGAAGCGCTGAATCCTTGACAGTATCAGGCCAACCTGAACACAAGGTTGAAGCGAAAGATTCAAATGGTATGCCAGTTGATAACCGACAGGGGACTATTACGGTATCTGCATCTGGCTTGCAGGTTGGTGATGCGTTCACCATTGCCGGTGTGAATTCCGTACACCAGATCACAAAAGATACCACCGGGCAACCGCAGGTATTCCGTGTTCTGGCTGTTAGCGGAACTACCGTAACAATCTCTCCAAAGATTCTCCCTGTTGAAAATACCGATGTTGCGAGTCGTCCATATGCAAACGTCGATGCCAAACCGGCAGAATCAGCAGCAATCACCATTCTCAACAAGAACGCAGCACCTGCTAACCTGTTCTGGGCTGATGGTTCTGTTGAGCTGATGTACGGCAAACTGGCGTTCCCGACTGGTCAGGGTCCACAGGTAATGACGGCAACCACCGAGCAGGGCGCTACGCTGATCATGTCTTACGCCTTCGACCACATCAAAGGCGTAACCACTGCGCGTTTCACCACTCTGTACGGTTGCTCTGTACTGGTTCCTGAATATACGGGCATCGTTATTGCCTGGCAGTAATTTAGGTGGGGCTTCGGCCCCATTTTTATTGGGAGAAGACAATGGCACGAACAATGCTCTATAAGCCGGGCAACATGATCACCTGTGGTCAGTTTGCTGTCGATTACATCATTGTTGATGACGAAGAAGTTAAATCTCACCTGAAAAAAGGCTGGGTAAAAACTCCTGAAGAAACCGCAACGAAGCAAAAAGTGGCTAAGGCGGAAGAAGATGGCGAAAACGAAGGGTGATCTCGTTCTTAAGGCTTTACGAAAAGCCGGGCTGTATTCCAATGCCACGTTGACAGATGCTGACCCTCAGGCAATTGAAGATGCCATTAATGACCTCGAAGACATGATGGCAGCATGGCAGGCAAAAGGTATCGAGCTTGGGTATCAGTTTGCTGATACAGAAAACGGCATCATGCCGTTACCTGACGATGATTCAGGTATCCCTGCATGGGCAAATGATGGCGTCGCTTTGAAACTCGCTGTGCAAGTGTGCATGGATAACGTCATTCAGCCGTCAGACGCTCTCCTTACCGCTGCTGACAGTGCATATCAGACAATCTGTATCGCTTTAACCAAAATACCACCACTTGAGCGGCGAAATGACATGCCTCGCGGTAGTGGTAACAAAAGCGCGTTTACGTGGAATCGGTTTTACATCGAGAAAGATGATCCGAGTACGTGAGGTGAATAAATGCCGATTCAGCAACTTCCGCTTATGAAAGGTGTCGGCAAAGACTTTCGAAACGCCGACTATATCGACTATCTGCCAGTGAATATGTTGGCAATTTTGATATAATAAGTACATGAAAAATCGAAACTTTAAGGAGTAGATATGCTTTCTGAGAATGCTAAAGATATACCTGGATTTGAAGGTGTTTATGCCGTAACAGAAGATGGCAGGGTGCATTCTCACTCACGTGTTGTTAAGGCTGCGCATGGCAGCACGCAACTCAGAAAGGGGCGCTGGTTAAAGCCTAAAATAAATCAGGGAAGGGTGCTTTATAATATCGGAGCAAAATGGACTTTTGCCCATCGAATCGTTGCAATGACATTCCTGCCAAATCCTGAAAACAAGCCTCAGGTAAATCATATTGATGGCAATCCACTCAATAATAACGTCAATAATCTTGAGTGGTGCACTCAAAGCGAAAACATCAAACATGCATACGCCACAGGATTAAAGAAACCAATCAAGTTTTTCGGAACCAAGCACCCAAAACACAAGTTGAGTGATGACGATGTTCTTGCAATCAAGTCATCAAAAGAAAGCTTGTCAGTAATTGCGGCTAAGTACGGGATATCTAAGACCTGGGCAAGTAGGCTAAAGCGTGATGCTAACTGGGTTCATATAAAGGTTGATTCCAATGGCAATACAACAACTACCACTAATGAAGGGATTAGGGAAAAGTGCGGTTAATGCTGATTATATAGACCAACTTCCAGTCAATCTTTTAGCTACGCCCAAGGAGGTGTTGAATTCATCGGGATATCTTCGCTCATTTCCGGGCATTGCCAAACGCTCTGATGTGAACGGCGTATCTCGCGGAGTCGAGTACAACATGGCGCAGAATGCTGTTTATCGCGTGTGTGGTGGCAAACTGTACAAAGGAGAAAGTGAAGTCGGTGACGTCGCCGGAAGTGGTCGCGTATCAATGGCGCATGGTCGGACATCTCAGGCTGTAGGCGTTAATGGTCAACTGGTCGAGTATCGCTATGATGGCACGGTTAAAACCGTCTCAAACTGGCCTACAGACAGCGGATTCACGCAGTATGAGTTAGGTTCGGTTCGTGACATTACTCGCTTACGTGGGCGTTATGCGTGGTCAAAAGACGGTACTGATTCATGGTTCATCACTGACCCTGAAGACGAATCGCATCCTGACCGCTACAGTGCACAATATCGTGCAGAATCGCAGCCGGACGGCATCATCGGCATCGGAACATGGCGAGACTTCATCGTCTGCTTTGGTTCATCGACGATTGAATATTTCTCCCTGACTGGTGCAACCACCGTTGGTGCTGCTTTGTATGTCGCACAGCCATCGTTGATGGTGCAGAAAGGCATTGCAGGAACCTACTGCAAAACGCAGTTTTCTGATTCGTATGCGTTCATCAGCAATCCGGCAACAGGTGCGCCGTCTGTTTACATCATCGGATCCGGTCAGGTGTCACCAATCGCCAGCGCGAGCATTGAGAAAATCCTCCGCTCCTACACCGCGGATGAACTGGCTGATGGCGTGATGGAGTCTCTGCGATTTGATGCGCATGAACTGCTGATTATCCATCTTCCGCGCCATGTCCTCGTGTACGACGCATCTTCAAGCGCCAATGGTCCGCAATGGTGCGTACTGAAAACAGGACTGTATGACGATGTGTACCGCGCTATCGACTTCATTTACGAAGGCAATCAGATAACGTGCGGCGATAAGCTGGAATCCGTGACCGGGAAATTGCAGTTCGATATCAGCAGCCAGTACGACAAGCAGCAGGAACACCTGCTGTTTACTCCGTTGTTCAAAGCGGATAACGCCAGAGTGTTCGACCTTGAGGTTGAGTCGTCAACTGGCGTTGCGCAGTATGCTGACCGCCTGTTCCTCTCTGCAACCACTGACGGCATCAATTACGGACGTGAGCAGATGATTGAGCAGAATGAACCGTTCGTTTACGACAAACGCGTTTTGTGGAAGCGAGTCGGGCGCATCAGGAAAAATGTCGGCTTCAAATTGCGCGTTATCACGAAGTCACCTGTCACTCTTTCTGGCTGCCAGATAAGGATTGAGTAATGGCGGATTCATCACTGAATAATCCTGTCGCGGTTCAGGCTACGCGCCTTGATGCTTCAATTTTGCCACGCAATATCTTCTCGCAGTCGTATCTGCTGTACGTTCTCGCGCAAGGTACTGATGTTGGTAACGTGGCGAACAAGGCCAATGAAGCAGGGCAGGGCGCTTATGATGCACAGGTCAGGAACGATGAGCAGGATGTGATTCTGGTCGATCACGAAGAAAGAATTCGTCAGCTCCGCATTGAAGTAGATGACCATGAAATCCGTATTGCTGCGAATACTGCGGCAATTGCAGCGCTGGATGTCAGACTAACCACGGCTGAAGGAGAAATAGTCACTTTACAGGCTGACGTCAGCGCTCTTGATGGCCGGGTTACGACTGCTGAGAGCAACATTTCTGCATTACAGGACGACTATGTATCGAAAACAGCCACTGCAACACAATCGCTGGCATCTCCCCTCAATGTAACAACATCCTATTCGGTCGGCGGCACCAAGGTTATTGGTGCTCGTCAGACAGGGTGGACAGCGGCTACAGGTACGGCTCTTCGCGGCTCATTCAACGCTAACCAGACATACACGGTAAGTGCCACATACACACGGTCTGAGGTGTCGGCTATGGCTACAGGATTGCAGCAGGCGCGGCAGCGTATCAAAGCTCTGGAAGATGCATTACGGACTCATGGGTTGATTGACTGATGATTACATTCAAACCAACGCGAAACATCGACCTGATAGAAGCAGTAGGAAATCACCCTGACATTATCGCCGGGAGCAACAACGGTGATGGATACGACTACAAACCTGATTGCCGTTACTTTGAGGTGAACGTGCACGGGCAGTTCGGCGGCATTGTTTACTATCAGGAGATTCAGCCGCTGACATTCGATTGCCACGCCATGTACCTGCCAGAGGTTCGTGGCTTCAGCAAGGAAATCGGGCTGGCGTTCTGGCGATACATTCTGACTAACACCACCGTTCAGTGCGTCACATCGTTCGCCGCACGCAAATTCCGCCACGGGCAGATTTACTGCGCAATGATTGGCCTTAAGCGTGTCGGAACCATCAAGAAATACTTTAAAGGCGTGGATGACGTGACTTTTTACAGCGCCACACGCGAAGAACTAATCGACTTCCTGAATCACGGGAGATAGCCATGTTATATGCATTTAAGCTGGGCAGAAAACTGCGCGGCGAGGAACCTTATTGCCCTGAAAAAGGCGGGAAAGGTGGCAGTTCTGATAAAAGCGCAAAGTATGCAGCAGAAGCCCAGAAGTATGCCGCAGACCTGCAAAATCAGCAGTGGCAGACGATCATGAAAAACCTTGCTCCGTTCACGCCGCTTGCGGAGCAGTATGTTAACCAGCTTCAGAATCTTTCCAGTTTAGAAGGTCAGGGGCAGGCACTTAATCAGTATTACAATTCTCAGCAGTATAAAGACCTTGCAGGTCAGGCTCGTTACCAGAGTCTTGCTGCTGCGGAGGCGACTGGCGGACTTGGTTCGACAGCTACAAGCAATCAACTGGCTACGATCGCGCCGACTCTCGGTCAGTCGTGGTTATCAAACCAGATGAGCAATTACAACAATCTGGCAAACGTTGGGCTTGGTGCGCTGCAAGGTCAGGCAAACGCTGGGCAGACATACGCCAACAACATGAGCAGCATTGCACAGCAAAGTGCAGCACTTGCCGCTGCTAATGCCAATAAACCATCAAGTCTTCAGACTGCAATTAGCGGTGGCACGTCTGGTGCGATTGCCGGTGCAGGTCTTGCCAGTCTTTTGGGAACATCAACGCCTTGGGGCGCTGGCATTGGTGCTGGTATCGGATTGCTTGGCTCGTTGTTTTAAGGGGTAATCATGGCTACTTGGCAAGGAACAAACGGCGGATTGTTGGCTGGTATCGGCGGCGTCAACTCAAACGCTCCGAGCGTAAATGACATCGGCAATACGCTTCAGCTTATCAGGCAGAACAATGATATTGAGCGTTCAGGCGCTAACAATGTTGGGCTGACTGCTTTGCAAGGCCTTTCAGGTATTGCAGGGGTGTTTCAGCAGGAAAAGCAGGCTCAGCGGCAGAAAGAATTTCAGCAGGCGTACGCTAATGCTTATGCGTCTGGTGATCGCGGCGCTTTGCGTCAGTTGGCTACTCAATATCCAGACCAGATTGAATCCGTTCGTAAAGGCATGGGATTCATTGATGAAGACCAGCGTAATTCTATCGGCACCTTAGCGGCTGGCGCACGCCTTGCGTCATCGTCTCCAGAAGCAATGCAATCATGGCTGCAAAACAACACCAAGGAACTGACTCGCGTCGGTGTTGACCCTAACAGCGTTGCTCAGATGTATCAGCAGAACCCTTCAGGATTTGGTGAGTTTGTTGATCACCTTGGAATGGCTGCTCTTGGTCCGATTGATTACTTCAATGTTCAGGACAAGATGGCTGGTCGTGAAATTGACCGAGGCAGGCTGGCAGAGACAATCCGCAGCAATCAGGCTGGCGAGGCGCTAACAGCACGAGGTCAGAACATCACGATGCGCGGTCAGGATTTATCTGCTTCTACTGCGCGACGCGGGCAGGATTTGGCAATGCAGCGAGCGTCAACAAGAGGAACCGCTGGGAATGATGAGCGTACAGTTCAGTTATCAGATGGCAGAACTGTAACGGTAGGCGGGAAACTTCACGGCGCTGGGGCTAATGCGTTCTACGAAGGTATCGACAACGAGGGGAATATGGTTCGCGTCCCTGCTGGCTCTATTGCCGCTCCGGCTACATCGGCAGCAAGCGCGCAGAATTACGCAATGAAGAAAGATCTTGATGCAATTTCTGGTGCATCAATTGACGATCTTGGCTTCATGACTGGCATTACAGGCTCTTCAGGTTCTCCTGCTCTTGGTGCAGATATTCGTAGCCGTGCATCTGGTGGTGATCAGAGGAAACTATACAACGCTGCACAGCGAATCCAAGGAAAGATGCAGAATCAGGGCATTGCAGCAGCCAGAGACATGGGGGCATCCGGTATCAACACCGTTGCAGAAGCAAAGCTGTATTTTCAAGGTATGCCACAGGTTGATTTCTCAAGCCCTGAAGCACTGCAACAATCAATGCGCGACATTCAGCAATATACCGACAATTACAACCAGCAATATAACGTTAATGTTGGTAAATCTCAGCGGCAGCAATCTCAACCTACACAGGTATCACAGCCAGCAGCCAGCAGTAATTTTTCTTCACTATGGGGTGATTAATGGCTAAAGCATGGAAAGATGTTATCGCCTCTCCACAGTATCAGGCGTTAGCACCAGAACAAAAAGCGCAGGCTCAGGAGCAATACTTCAATGAAGTCGTGGCCCCGCAAGCCGGAGAAAATGCAGAGCAGGCTAAGCAAGCTTTCTATGCTGCCTATCCATTGCCATCTGCGCAGCCAGTTGATACACAGCAACCAGTAGCACAGCAACAACCACAGCAAAGTGGATTTATGTCTGATCTTGGCGAAGCAGTAAAAGAGACTGGTCGCGGACTGGTACAGGCTGGCGTGAACGTGGCAAACATACCTGCATCAGTTGCCGATGCTGTAACAAGCGCGGCGGCATGGGCTGGCGGTAAACTCGGTATTGGTGATGGTACATATCAACCAGCGCCACGAGTAACAACGCAGGGATTAGAGCAGGACTTTGGCCTTCAGCAAGGCGCGCTGACTCCACAAACTACAGAGGGAAGGGTATTTGCTGAGGCATTGCCTTACCTCACTCCTGCTGGCATTGAGAGAGCGGCAACACAGGCACCAACACTCGCTGGTAGAATTGCTCAGGGTGCAACTCGCCTTCTCGCTGAAAACGCAGTCGGGTCACTTGCTGCAAATAGTGCGAAAGATGATGCGGAAGCCCTCGCCACCGATTTAGGCGTTGGTGTGCTGGCTGGCGGTGCTATTAACGCTGCCGGACGTGGATTAGGTGCTGCTTATCGTGGCGTTCGTGGTGCTATTGCGCCAGAAGCGCAGCAGGCTATCAGATTTGCAGAGCGTGAAGGAGTTCCTCTGCACACCACAGACCTGTTACAGCCTACTTCCCGCGTCGGAAAAATGGCGCAGACGACAGCGGAAAATATCCCCCTGGCTGGCACAAGCGGAATGAGAGCAACGCAACAGGAAGCGAGAAGCCAGTTGGTGCAGAGATTTGCTGATAAATTCGGTGAGTATGATCCAGCAGTTGTTATTGACAGCCTTAAAGCGAAAACATCAGGAATTCGTCGTGCCGCCGGGAACCGTCTTGAGCAGGTTCAGAATGCAATGGCGGGAGTCAATATCCAGCCTGCGCGAGCAATTCAGCAGATTGATACAGAAATATCTAACCTGCAGAAGCTTGGTAAGGTCGCCGATAACGAGACTATTTCAAAACTTCAGTCCTATCGTGATGAGCTTGTTCGCAATGCTGGCCCTGATGGTCCGGTAAATCTGGACTTGAAGCAATTAAGCGATCTGCGCAGCCAGTTCAGAATGGACGTGAAGGGTGAGCGACCAGTGTTACCAAACCGTTCCGATGCCGCCATTCAGCGCGTTTACAAGGCGATGACCGACGATATCAATGGTGCCATTGGTCAGAATCTTGGCAACGATACTCTCCGTAAATATCAGCAGGCCAATGCCGTCTACGCTGACGAAGCGGCGAAACTCAAGAATACCAGGCTGAAGAATGTTCTCATGAAAGGCGATCTGACGCCGGAAGTTGTCAATAACATGCTATTCAGCAAGAACAAATCTGAAATTAAGACACTGTATAACTCAGTTGGTCGTGTTGGCAGGGCGCAAATGCGCAATGGCATCATTGGAAAGGCGATGGAGAAATCAGGTGGATCCCCTGACCAGTTTCTGAGGCAGGTTAATTTGATGTCTAACCAGACGGGAATTGCGTTCAAAGGGCGTGATGCTGCGTATCTGAAAGGGATGAAGAACTACCTAGAGTCGACCAAGAGAGCAGGGCAGGCCAGAGTCACAACGCCAACTGGTCAGCAGGCTATACCGTTCATTATGGGTATAGGCTCTGTAGTAAATCCTAAAGTAGCTGCAATTGGTGGTGGCTACGGACTTCTTGCAAGAATGTATGAAAGCGAACCTGCACGCAATGCAATGCTTCGCCTGGCTAATACACCGAGAGGCTCAACCGCATTTGAGAAAGCGTTATCTGATGTCGAACGTGTTGTTAACTCATTCGCTCAGGGTGCTAAATCAGAAGCTTTAAGCGAATAAAAGCTTTCCTACAACAAGTCCGAACATTAAGAACGCAAAGTTCAATAAATCTCTGTCCATAAATCCTCCTGTTTACCAAAACTATATCAAACTTTAACGCAATGCTGCGCAACTTAAGTGACTTTCAGGTTGATAACAGACACTCTTTTTTGCATGATTCCTTTAGACCATCACAATTGATGAAGAATCATGAAAAGAAGAACTCTTCTAAAGTCTTTGCTCGGCCTGACGTCACTCTTACCAGTTAAGTTTGCAGCATCTCAAAACCTGCAAGGTAAAAGTATAATGTCAGACATTACACCCAATGTTGTAGTGAGTATGCCTTCGCAACTCTTCACTATGGCTCGTTCTTTTAAAGCCGTAGCTAATGGTAAAATTTATATCGGTAAAATTGACACTGACCCGGTAAATCCTGAAAACCAGATTCAGGTTTATGTGGAAAATGAAGACGGTTCTCACGTTCCTGTTTCGCAACCAATCATCATTAACGCTGCTGGATATCCGGTATATAACGGACAGATTGCCAAGTTCGTTACTGTGCAAGGCCATTCCATGGCTGTTTATGATGCGTATGGGGCGCAACAATTCTATTTTCCAAACGTATTGAAGTATGATCCAGATCAATTAGAAAGCAGGTTGTCGGAAACTAATAGTACAGTAATGATATCTGGAGTAACCGCATCAAAAATAGCAAGTAATGTTATTGCAACAGAATATCTTGAGTCGCCAAATGTATATGATGTGTTTGTTACGTATGGGCAGTCAAATAGCGCAGGTGAGGCTATTTTATCTGGCGATACGTCAGGCTTTCCTGCCGCTCTGCCGAAATCACTAATGTATGATTTTAGTGATGGAGCAATAAAGCCAATTATACAGAATGTGGTTAGTTCTTCTGGCGTTGCATCATCTGGACATGCATGGGGGGAATTCGAGAATGAATGGTATCGCCTTAGCGGGCGCGGTTCAGTGGAGGTACACTGCGGCCGTGGCGCAACTACCATTGCACAGCTATCAAAAGGGACCACATACTACACGCTGTTGGTAAATGCCGTGGCGTCAGCTAAACAGGCAATGATTGCCGCTGGTTTGCCTGTCGGTAAAACGTACGTGATGTACCACCAGGGTGAGTCGGATATGACGGCAGGGACAACATACAATGCTTATAGAGACAGCTTTATAGCCTTGATAGATGATCTGAAAACCGATATTAATTTTGATTTATTTTGTAATTTTACCGTTGGTTGCCCGGGGAACCGAACGGAAGAATCATGGGCTGCTATTCAAAATGCGCAAAGGTGGGTTTGTAATAGCAAGACTAACGCTGTGACAGTATTTGACGGTTGCCCTTCATTTTTAAAAGGCGATGGCAATATTGGCACTACTGATGGAGGCGTTCACTATACGCAACGCGGTTACAATACAATGGGGCGAGAAGGTGCCAGAGGATTATGGTCATTAGTTAAAGGTGGGGCAAGCAATAAAACCTCAACCGATTTAGCACAATATTCAAATTTTGCCCCACCGTGGACAAGGGCGAAATTAGTCGCCGGTACTATTAAATACAGCAATGATAACGCTAAATGGGTTCTTTTATCTAAAGAAGTAAACAGTGAATGGAAAGTTTCCAATGCCCATAAATTAGTTGTTTCTGCTGATGGGGAATATTTTTCTGTAGAAATTGCAGACAATGCCGAAAACTGGTTTTATGCCGCCGCGGGCGTCGACCGCGCTACAGCTATAACAGGTGTCAGGTCCTACGCAGAACCTCTTCGTGTGGGAAATGCATTCACATTAAAAATTACTATGCATGCCGACGTTTCTTTCCTTGTTAATACAAAAACAGGAGTCATTCGTTATGGAAGACCGCCTTCAGGCTCTGGTGTCCCAGAGTGGATTAGAAATAATATCTCTGTTTCTGTGGTGAGTGCTGGCATCGTGGAAATAACGCATGGCCGCACTGCAACAATGCCATCAGCAACATATTACGCCACTAGTGACGGAACATTATCTGCGGCAAATGTATCTGTATATGCCGGGTCAACCACAACGACAAGAGTTTATTGTGATAAAGCAAACACTGATAATCCCTGGGTGGTTGTTACACTTAGAGATTTACTAATTACTCCTGCCAACATGCAACATTACGATATTTCAATTAACTTTAACGGAATTTATGCGCCATCCGCATGATATTTCGATGGTTATGTAATTAATATATTCTGTAGAATAACCCCACATTAGTGGGGTTATATTTACATAATAATAAGAACACAGAAAAAGATATGTTTCCAGATAGCTTTACTTAATCTCAATCGATCGATGACTTGCTGTGGTTGATAAGACAAAACTTATACACACAAAGCTTTGCACTGGATTGCAAGGCTTTGTGATATTCGATAGTTGTTAAGGCGGATCACTCTACCTTTTCATCAAGCCAGTCCGCCCACCACTGCATCATTTCTCTGCGCTTATCGAGATACTGAGCATGGTTGTAAATTCAACAAACCCAGTGCGTTGACAAAAAATTAGCGCAAGAAGACAAAAAATCACCTTGCGCTAATGCTCTGTTACAGGTCACTAATACCATCTAAGTGGTTGATTCATAGTGACTGGATATGTTGTGTTTTGTAGCATTATGCAGTCTATTTTTTAGACTAAATCAATTATAAGTCGTTGATATTAATTGTTTTTACCGTTTCACATTCAACTTTTTTATACTAACTTGAGCGAAACGGGAAGGTAAAAAGACAAAAAGTTGTTTTTAATACCTTTAAGTGATACCAGATGGCATTGCGCCATCTGGCAGAGTGATTAACTAAACATCGCAGTAATCGAGGCGCTTGCCAGAGAGTGGAAATGAACGTTAAACCCGACCATCGCGCCGCTGGCACCTTCATCGACATCAATACGTTCTATATCCAGCGCGTGAACGGTAAAAATGTAGCGATGAGTTTCGCCTTTCGGCGGTGCTGCGCCATCGTACCCGGTTTTACCAAAGTCGGTACGCGTCTGCAAAACGCCGTCTGGCATTGCTACCAGACCAGAGCCAAACCCTTGCGGTAATACGCGGGTATCAGCGGGTAAGTTAACAACTACCCAGTGCCACCAGCCGGAGCCGGTTGGCGCATCCGGGTCGTAGCAGGTGACAACAAAACTTTTCGTTCCCGCAGGAACATCATCCCACGCCAGATGCGGTGAAATATTATCGCCATCGTAACCCATGCCGTTAAAGACATGACGATGCGGCAATTTATCGCCATCGCGCAGATCGTTACTGATGAGTTTCATGAACCCTCCTTTCTTGTTTGCAGAAAGTGTAGCCAGAAACCCTCACGCGGACTTCTCGTTATTGGCAAAAAAATGTTTCATCCTGTACCGCGCGGTTAACCGCTGCGGTCAGACGCTGCAACTGTTGCGGGAGAATAATATAGGGCGGCATCAGGTAAATCAGTTTGCCAAAAGGCCGGATCCAGACACCCTGTTCGACAAAGAATTTTTGCAGCGCCGCCATATTCACCGGATGAGTGGTTTCGACCACGCCAATGGCCCCCAGTACGCGCACATCGGCAACCATTTCGGCATCACGGGCGGGGGCAAGTTGCTCGCGCAGCTGTACTTCAATATCCGCCACCTGTTGCTGCCAGTCGCCAGATTCGAGAATCGCCAGGCTGGCGTTTGCTGCCGCGCAGGCCAGCGGATTGCCCATAAAAGTTGGCCCATGCATAAAGCAACCGGCTTCACCGTTACTGATGGTTTCTGCAACCTCGCGCGTGGTGAGTGTGGCGGAAAGGGTCATTGTGCCGCCGGTTAAGGCTTTACCGAGGCACAAAATGTCCGGCGCGATTTCTGCATGTTCACAGGCAAACAGTTTCCCGGTACGACCAAATCCAGTGGCGATCTCGTCGGCAATCAGCAAGATACCTTCGCGATCGCATATTTTGCGGATTCGTTTTAACCATTCCGGATGGTACATGCGCATCCCGCCTGCGCCCTGGACAATCGGCTCAATGATCACCGCCGCGATTTCATGACGATGCGCCGCCATCAGGCGGGCAAAGCCCACCATATCGCGCTCATCCCATTCGCCATCCATACGGCTTTGTGGGGCGGGAGCAAACAAGTTTTCTGGCAGATAGCCTTTCCACAGGCTGTGCATTGAGTTGTCCGGATCGCACACCGACATCGCGCCAAAGGTATCGCCATGATAACCATTGCGGAAGGTCAGAAAACGCTGGCGCGCTTCGCCTTTGGCTTGCCAGTACTGCAACGCCATTTTCATCGCCACTTCCACCGCTACGGAACCGGAGTCCGCGAGAAAAACGCACTCCAGCGGTTGCGGCGTCATCGCCACCAGTTTGCGGCACAGCTCAATGGCTGGCGCATGGGTGATACCGCCAAACATCACATGCGACATGGCATCAATTTGCGACTTCATCGCCGCATTAAGCTGCGGGTGATTGTAGCCGTGGATCGCCGCCCACCAGGACGACATACCGTCAACCAGGCGTCTGCCGTCAGACAAAATCAGCTCGCAACCTTCGGCGCTCACCACCGGATAAACCGGCAGAGGGGAGGTCATGGATGTGTATGGGTGCCAGATATGGCGTTGGTCAAAGGCAAGATCGTCCGTTGTCATAATCGACTTGTAAACCAAATTGAAAAGATTTAGGTTTACAAGTCTACACCGAATTAACAACAAAAAACACGTTTTGGAGAAGCCCCATGGCTCACCGCCCACGCTGGACATTGTCGCAAGTCACAGAATTATTTGAAAAACCGTTGCTGGATCTGCTGTTTGAAGCGCAGCAGGTGCATCGCCAGCATTTCGATCCTCGTCAGGTGCAGGTCAGCACGTTGCTGTCGATTAAGACCGGAGCTTGTCCGGAAGATTGCAAATACTGCCCGCAAAGCTCGCGCTACAAAACCGGGCTGGAAGCCGAGCGGTTGATGGAAGTTGAACAGGTGCTGGAGTCGGCGCGCAAAGCGAAAGCGGCAGGATCGACGCGCTTCTGTATGGGCGCGGCGTGGAAGAATCCCCACGAACGCGATATGCCGTACCTGGAACAAATGGTGCAGGGGGTAAAAGCGATGGGGCTGGAGGCGTGTATGACGCTGGGCACGTTGAGTGAATCTCAGGCGCAGCGCCTCGCGAACGCCGGGCTGGATTACTACAACCACAACCTGGACACCTCGCCGGAGTTTTACGGCAATATCATCACCACACGCACTTATCAGGAACGCCTCGATACGCTGGAAAAAGTGCGCGATGCCGGGATCAAAGTCTGTTCTGGCGGCATTGTGGGCTTAGGCGAAACGGTAAAAGATCGCGCCGGATTATTGCTGCAACTGGCAAACCTGCCGACGCCGCCGGAAAGCGTGCCAATCAACATGCTGGTGAAGGTGAAAGGCACGCCGCTTGCCGATAACGATGATGTCGATGCCTTTGATTTTATTCGCACCATTGCGGTCGCGCGGATCATGATGCCAACCTCTTACGTGCGCCTTTCTGCCGGACGCGAGCAGATGAACGAACAGACTCAGGCGATGTGCTTTATGGCAGGCGCAAACTCGATTTTCTACGGTTGCAAACTGCTGACCACGCCGAATCCGGAAGAAGATAAAGACCTGCAACTGTTCCGCAAACTGGGGCTAAATCCGCAGCAAACTGCCGTGCTGGCAGGGGATAACGAACAACAGCAACGTCTTGAACAGGCGCTGATGACCCCGGACACCGACGAATATTACAACGCGGCAGCATTATGAGCTGGCAGGAGAAAATCAACGCGGCGCTCGATGCGCGGCGTGCTGCCGATGCCCTGCGTCGCCGTTATCCGGTGGCGCAAGGAGCCGGACGCTGGCTGGTGGCGGATGATCGCCAGTATCTGAACTTTTCCAGTAACGATTATTTAGGTTTAAGCCATCATCCGCAAATTATCCGTGCCTGGCAGCAGGGGGCGGAGCAATTTGGCATCGGTAGCGGCGGCTCCGGTCACGTCAGCGGTTATAGCGTGGTGCATCAGGCACTGGAAGAAGAGCTGGCCGAGTGGCTTGGCTATTCGCGGGCACTGCTGTTTATCTCTGGTTTCGCCGCTAATCAGGCAGTTATTGCCGCGATGATGGCGAAAGAGGACCGTATTGCTGCCGACCGGCTTAGCCATGCCTCATTGCTGGAAGCTGCCAGTTTAAGCCCGTCGCAGCTTCGCCGTTTTGCTCATAACGATGTCACTCATTTGGCGCGATTGCTTGCTTCCCCCTGTCCGGGGCAGCAAATGGTGGTGACAGAAGGCGTGTTCAGCATGGACGGCGATAGTGCGCCACTGGCGGAAATCCAGCAGGTAACGCAACAGCACAATGGCTGGTTGATGGTCGATGATGCCCACGGCACGGGCGTTATCGGGGAGCAGGGGCGCGGCAGCTGCTGGCTGCAAAAGGTAAAACCAGAATTGCTGGTAGTGACTTTTGGCAAAGGATTTGGCGTCAGCGGGGCAGCGGTGCTTTGCTCCAGTACGGTGGCGGATTATCTGCTGCAATTCGCCCGCCACCTTATCTACAGCACCAGTATGCCGCCCGCTCAGGCGCAGGCATTACGTGCGTCGCTGGCGGTCATTCGCAGTGATGAGGGTGATGCACAGCGCGAAAAACTGGCGGCACTCATTACGCGTTTTCGTGCCGGAGTACAGGATTTGCCGTTTACGCTTGCTGATTCATGCAGCGCCATCCAGCCATTGATTGTCGGTGATAACAGCCGTGCGTTACAACTGGCAGAAAAACTGCGCCAGCAAGGCTGCTGGGTCACGGCGATTCGCCCGCCAACCGTACCCGCTGGTACTGCGCGACTGCGCTTAACGCTAACCGCTGCGCATGAAATGCAGGATATCGACCGTCTGCTGGAGGTGCTGCATGGCAACGGTTAATAAACAAGCCATTGGGTCGGGCAGCCGCACACTATGAGCAACATGCAGATCTACAGCGCCAGAGTGCTGACGCCTTACTGGCAATGCTTCCACAGCGTAAATACACCCACGTACTGGACGCGGGTTGTGGACCTGGCTGGATGAGCCGCCACTGGCGGGAACGTCACGCGCAGGTGACGGCCTTAGATCTCTCGCCGCCAATGCTTGTTCAGGCACGCCAGAAGGATGCCGCAGACCATTATCTGGCGGGAGATATCGAATCCCTGCCGTTAGCGACTGCGACGTTCGATCTTGCATGGAGCAATCTCGCAGTGCAGTGGTGCGGTAATTTATCCACGGCACTCCGCGAGCTGTATCGGGTGGTGCGCCCCAAAGGCGTGGTCGCGTTTACCACGCTGGTGCAGGGATCGTTACCCGAACTGCATCAGGCGTGGCAGGCGGTGGACGAGCGTCCGCATGCTAATCGCTTTTTACCGCCAGATGAAATCGAACAGTCGCTGAACGGCGTGCATTATCAACATCATATTCAGCCCATCACGCTGTGGTTTGATGATGCGCTCAGTGCCATGCGTTCGCTGAAAGGCATCGGTGCCACGCATCTTCATGAAGGGCGCGACCCGCGAATATTAACGCGTTCGCAGTTGCAGCGATTGCAACTGGCCTGGCCGCAACAGCAGGGGCGATATCCTCTGACGTATCATCTTTTTTTGGGAGTGATTGCTCGTGAGTAAACGTTATTTTGTCACCGGAACGGATACCGAAGTGGGGAAAACTGTCGCCAGTTGTGCACTTTTACAAGCCGCAAAGGCAGCAGGCTACCGGACGGCAGGTTATAAACCGGTCGCCTCTGGCAGCGAAAAGACCCCGGAAGGTTTACGCAATAGCGACGCGCTGGCGTTACAGCGCAACAGCAGCCTGCAGCTGGATTACGCAACAGTAAATCCTTACACCTTCGCAGAACCCACTTCGCCGCACATCATCAGCGCGCAAGAGGGCAGACCGATAGAATCATTGGTAATGAGCGCCGGATTACGCGCGCTTGAACAACAGGCTGACTGGGTGTTAGTGGAAGGTGCTGGCGGCTGGTTTACGCCGCTTTCTGACACTTTCACTTTTGCAGATTGGGTAACACAGGAACAACTGCCGGTGATACTGGTAGTTGGTGTGAAACTCGGCTGTATTAATCACGCGATGTTGACTGCGCAGGCAATACAACACGCCGGACTGACTCTGGCGGGTTGGGTGGCGAACGATGTTACGCCTCCGGGAAAACGTCACGCTGAATATATGACCACGCTCACCCGCATGATTCCCGCGCCGCTGCTGGGAGAGATCCCCTGGCTTGCAGAAAATCCAGAAAATGCGGCAACCGGAAAGTACATAAACCTTGTCTTGTTGTAGCCATTCTGTATTTGGTTAAATTGCGAGCGAGATCGCGTCTTCGATTGACTGCAATTTAACCAATTAAATTCTAAAATAATCACGAAAAAAATTTTACTTCCGCCTCATGCGGCGAATGTGGGAATTGCCCAGGCGGCGGGGGATAGGGGCTGGAGACAGTTATCCACTATTCCTGTGGATAACCATGTGTATTAGAGTTAGAAAACACGAGGCAAGCGAGAGAATACGCGGCTTGCACGCGAATTGGCGTTAAAGACGGCTCAAAGAAATATCTTTTATTTTTTAACTGGTTAGATAAATGCAATGGCAGTCACTGAACAGGCATCTCTTGCCATAAAACTGTCATCACTCATCTTGACAAATGTTAAAAAAGCCGTTGCTTTGGGGATAACCCGGTAAGGCCGGAGTTTTATCTCGCCACAGAGTAAATTTTGCTCATGATTGACAGCGGAGTTTACGCTGTATCAGAAATATTATGGTGATGAACTGTTTTTTTATCCAGTATAATTGTTGGCATAATTAAGTACGACGAGTAAAATTACATACCTGCCCGCCCAACTCCTTCAGGTAGCGACTCATGAGTAAACCGTTCAAACTGAATTCCGCTTTTAAACCTTCTGGCGATCAGCCAGAGGCGATTCGACGTCTCGAAGAGGGGCTGGAAGATGGCCTGGCGCACCAGACGTTACTTGGCGTGACTGGCTCAGGGAAAACCTTCACCATTGCCAATGTCATTGCTGACCTTCAGCGCCCAACCATGGTACTTGCGCCCAACAAAACGCTGGCGGCCCAGCTGTATGGCGAAATGAAAGAGTTCTTCCCGGAAAACGCGGTGGAGTATTTCGTCTCCTACTACGACTACTACCAGCCGGAAGCCTACGTTCCCAGCTCCGATACCTTCATTGAGAAGGACGCCTCGGTTAACGAACATATTGAGCAGATGCGTTTATCCGCCACCAAAGCGATGCTGGAGCGGCGTGATGTGGTTGTGGTGGCGTCTGTTTCCGCGATTTATGGTCTGGGCGATCCTGATTTATATCTCAAGATGATGCTCCATCTCACGGTCGGTATGATTATCGATCAGCGCGCGATTCTGCGCCGACTGGCGGAGCTGCAATACGCTCGTAATGATCAAGCATTCCAGCGTGGTACTTTCCGCGTTCGTGGCGAGGTGATTGATATCTTCCCGGCAGAATCGGATGACATTGCACTTCGCGTGGAACTGTTTGACGAGGAAGTGGAACGATTGTCGTTATTTGACCCGCTGACCGGGCAGATTGTTTCCACTATTCCACGTTTTACCATCTACCCGAAAACGCACTACGTCACACCGCGCGAGCGCATCGTACAGGCGATGGAGGAGATCAAAGAAGAACTGGCCGCCAGACGCAAAGTGCTGTTGGAAAACAACAAACTGCTGGAAGAGCAGCGGCTGACCCAGCGTACCCAGTTTGATCTGGAGATGATGAACGAGCTGGGCTACTGTTCGGGGATTGAAAACTACTCGCGCTTCCTCTCCGGTCGTGGACCGGGTGAGCCACCGCCGACGCTGTTTGATTACCTGCCTGCCGATGGGCTGCTGGTCGTCGATGAATCTCACGTCACCATTCCACAAATTGGCGGCATGTATCGCGGTGACCGGGCGCGTAAAGAGACACTGGTGGAGTACGGCTTCCGCCTGCCATCAGCGCTGGATAACCGTCCGCTTAAGTTTGAAGAGTTCGAAGCATTAGCGCCGCAAACCATCTATGTTTCGGCGACGCCGGGTAATTACGAGCTGGAAAAATCCGGCGGCGATGTGGTGGATCAGGTGGTGCGTCCAACCGGATTGCTTGACCCGATTATCGAAGTGCGGCCGGTGGCGACACAGGTTGATGATCTTCTTTCGGAGATTCGTCAGCGAGCGGCAATTAACGAACGCGTACTGGTCACCACACTGACCAAGCGGATGGCGGAAGATCTTACCGAATATCTCGAAGAACATGGCGAGCGCGTGCGTTATCTTCACTCAGATATCGACACCGTCGAACGTATGGAGATTATCCGCGACTTGCGTCTGGGTGAGTTCGACGTGCTGGTAGGGATCAACTTACTGCGCGAAGGTCTGGATATGCCGGAAGTGTCGCTGGTGGCGATCCTCGACGCTGACAAAGAAGGCTTCCTGCGTTCCGAACGTTCGTTGATCCAGACCATTGGTCGTGCGGCACGTAACGTTAACGGTAAAGCGATTCTCTACGGCGATAAGATCACCCCATCAATGGCGAAAGCGATTGGCGAAACCGAACGTCGCCGTGAGAAACAGCAGAAGTACAACGAGGAACACGGCATTACGCCGCAAGGCTTGAACAAGAAAGTGGTCGATATCCTGGCGCTGGGGCAGAACATTGCCAAAACCAAAGCGAAGGGCAGAGGAAAATCGCGCCCGATTGTTGAGCCGGATAATGTGCCGATGGATATGTCGCCGAAAGCGTTGCAGCAGAAAATCCATGAACTGGAAGGGCTGATGATGCAACACGCGCAGAATCTGGAGTTCGAAGAAGCGGCACAAATTCGTGACCAGTTGCATCAGTTGCGTGAGTTGTTTATTGCCGCATCGTAACAGGATAGCGAAGAAGACTGATGACAAACGGAAAACAGCCTGATGTGCTACGCTTATCAGGCCTACATGATCTCTGCAATACATTGAATTAGCGCGGTTTGTAGGCCGGATAAGGCGTTCACGCCGCATCCGGCATAAACAACGCGCACTTTGTCTTCAATAGGAAGCCGGAATTTTTCTTCGGATTTCCGTTAACCTAAAGCCTGTAACGCCTTTTCCAGCGCGTTATGTAACAACTGGCGGTCATGACGATACGGAATATCGCTGGCCTCCAGTACCTCCTGAATCACAATCCGCTCTTTCACCGCCGAGACATCCACTTTTGGCCCGACGATGACCGCATCAATGACCTTTTTACCAACATACTGCTCCATAATTGCCAGCTTGCTTTCCAGCTTCAAATTAGCCGCAGGTAAACTCAACTCACGCCCCAGATTGCCGATATAGACCATCGGCGCTGGCGTGCGGCGTAATGCCTGGGCGATTTCCTTCAGCAGCAGAATTGGCATCAGGCTGGTATAAAAACTGCCAGGCCCAATAATGATGAGATCCGCTTCATTGATAGCGTGAACCGCCTCACGCGTTGCGGGTACATTCGGCGTTAATAATAACTCTTGAATCGGCGTAGTTAACTGGTCGATATTGACCTCGCCGTAAACTTCATGCCCCTGATCGTCAATCGCCATCAGATCGACGGGATGCTCTGACATTGGAATCAAATGCGTATCCACTTTCAGCAGATTACGAATTAAATTGATGGCTTCCAGAGGCCGCACGCTAAGGTGATCCAGCGCCTTTAACATCAAGTTTCCGAGATTATGACCGGAAAGTTCGCCATTGCCACCAAAACGGTATTCAAACATCGCGGAGGCGACGCTCGGTTCCGTTATCAGCTGATTGAGGCAGTTGCGCATATCGCCCCAGGCAATGCCGCCTTCTGAACGGCGAATACGCCCCGTCGAGCCACCATTATCGGTGGTGGTGACGATACCCGTTAAACGAGAACCCAAAGACGAAAGTGATGAGAGAACGCGTCCCAGTCCATGCCCTCCGCCGAGAGCAACGACACGATCAAGATCAGCCAGCGTACGATTGCGCATATAGTTTCCTGGAGTCAGATTATCCGCGCTACAGTAGCGCAAATTGCGGGGAAACAGCAATTAACCTGCCAATATTGAGGATACAAACTATTTTCTTCTACCTCTAAAGGACGATGCACGCTATGCCTCCCTGATGATGTATATCAAAGTAAAACCGCCATTTTCCCTTATTCTGTAGCGAAATAGCACGATCATGACGCTATATACATGATTACATAGCGAAAGTGTGGATGGTAAAAATCTCATTTACACGCTAGTATCGGCATAACCACTAAACACTCTAGCCTCTGCACCTGGGTCAACTGATACGGTGCTTTGGCCGTGACAATGCTCGTAAAGATTGCCACCAGGGCGAAGGAAGAAATGACTTCGCCTCCCGTATCTGGAAAGGTGTACATGGCTTCACAACTGACTGATGCATTTGCGCGTAAGTTTTACTACTTGCGCCTGTCGATTACCGATGTGTGTAACTTTCGTTGCACCTACTGCCTGCCGGATGGCTACAAACCGAGCGGCGTCACCAATAAAGGCTTTCTTACCGTCGATGAAATTCGCCGGGTTACGCGCGTCTTCGCCAGTCTGGGCACCGAAAAAGTGCGCCTGACAGGCGGTGAGCCGTCTTTACGCCGCGACTTTACCGATATCATCGCCGCTGTGCGGGAAAACGACGCTATCCGCCAGATTGCGGTCACCACCAATGGTTACCGTCTGGAACGCGATGTGGCGAACTGGCGCGATGCGGGACTTACTGGCATTAACGTCAGTGTCGACAGTCTGGACGCCCGCCAGTTTCACGCTATTACCGGGCAGGATAAATTCAACCAGGTCATGGCAGGGATCGATGCTGCATTTGAGGCCGGTTTTGAGAAGGTCAAAGTCAATACAGTGCTGATGCGTGATGTTAATCATCACCAGCTCGACACCTTTCTGAACTGGATCCAGCATCGTCCCATCCAGCTGCGTTTCATCGAACTGATGGAAACGGGCGAGGGCAGTGAGCTCTTCCGTAAGCATCACATCTCTGGTCAGGTTCTGCGTGACGAGCTACTGCGTCGCGGCTGGATCCACCAATTACGTCAACGCAGCGACGGTCCCGCGCAAGTCTTTTGCCATCCGGATTACGCCGGAGAGATTGGCCTTATCATGCCGTATGAAAAAGACTTCTGCGCCACTTGCAACCGCCTGCGCGTTTCCTCCATTGGTAAACTCCATCTCTGCCTGTTTGGTGAAGGCGGCGTTAACCTGCGCGATCTGCTGGAAGACGATGCCCAGCAACAGGCGCTGGAAGCGCGTATTTCAGCGGCGCTGCGGGAGAAGAAACAGACCCATTTCCTGCATCAAAACAACACCGGTATTACGCAAAACTTATCGTACATTGGCGGCTAAAACGTCAAAAGGAGAGATCAGATGAGTCAGGTAAGCACTGAATTTATCCCGACCCGTATTGCTATTCTTACGGTTTCTAATCGGCGCGGTGAAGAAGACGATACCTCCGGTCACTATTTGCGCGATTCGGCGCAAGAAGCGGGCCATCACGTTGTCGATAAAGCCATTGTGAAAGAAAACCGCTACGCTATTCGCGCTCAGGTATCTGCGTGGATCGCCAGCGACGATGTACAAGTGGTGTTGATTACGGGTGGTACTGGCCTGACGGAAGGTGATCAGGCTCCCGAAGCATTGCTGCCGTTGTTCGACCGTGAAGTTGAAGGTTTTGGTGAAGTGTTCCGTATGTTGTCGTTTGAAGAGATTGGCACTTCCACGTTGCAATCTCGTGCGGTAGCGGGCGTCGCTAACAAAACGCTGATTTTCGCCATGCCGGGTTCGACCAAAGCGTGCCGTACCGCATGGGAAAATATCATCGCGCCGCAGTTGGATGCCCGTACGCGTCCGTGTAATTTCCATCCACATTTGAAGAAATAAGTATGTCGCAACTGACCCATATCAACGCCGCTGGCGAAGCGCACATGGTGGATGTCTCCGCCAAAGCGGAAACCGTGCGTGAAGCGCGGGCGGAAGCCTTTGTCACCATGCGCAGCGAGACGCTGGCGATGATTATTGATGGTCGCCACCACAAAGGCGACGTATTTGCCACTGCGCGTATTGCCGGTATTCAGGCGGCAAAACGCACCTGGGATCTGATCCCGCTCTGTCATCCGCTGATGCTCAGCAAAGTTGAAGTCAATTTACAGGCCGAGCCGGAGCACAATCGGGTGCGTATAGAAACCTTATGCCGCCTGACCGGGAAAACCGGTGTCGAAATGGAAGCGTTAACCGCGGCCTCCGTGGCGGCGCTGACCATTTATGACATGTGCAAAGCGGTGCAAAAAGATATGGTGATTGGTCCGGTACGTTTGCTGGCGAAGAGCGGCGGCAAGTCGGGTGACTTTAAGGTGGAAGCGGATGATTAAAGTTCTTTTTTTCGCCCAGGTGCGCGAGTTGGTAGGAACAGATGCAACCGAAGTGGCTGCGGATTTCCCATCCGTTGAAGCGTTACGCCAGCACCTGGCTGCGCAGAGCGATCGCTGGGCGCTGGCGCTGGAAGATGGCAAATTACTGGCTGCCGTCAACCAGACGCTGGTAAGTTTTGACCATCCGCTGACTGACGGCGACGAAGTAGCTTTCTTCCCGCCGGTAACCGGAGGTTAAGATGGCAGAAACCAAAATTGTTGTTGGTCCGCAGCCGTTCAGCGTAGGAGAAGAGTACCCGTGGCTGGCGGAGCGTGACGAAGACGGTGCGGTAGTCACCTTTACCGGTAAGGTGCGCAACCATAACCTGGGCGACAGCGTCAAAGCATTAACCCTCGAACACTATCCGGGGATGACTGAAAAAGCACTGGCAGAAATTGTCGATGAAGCGCGTAACCGCTGGCCGCTGGGGCGCGTCACGGTGATTCACCGCATCGGGGAATTATGGCCGGGCGATGAAATTGTTTTTGTCGGTGTCACCAGTGCGCATCGCAGCAGTGCGTTTGAAGCCGGGCAGTTTATTATGGATTATCTCAAAACCCGCGCACCGTTCTGGAAGCGTGAAGCCACGCCGGAAGGCGACCGCTGGGTCGAAGCTCGGGAGAGCGATCAGCAGGCGGCAAAACGCTGGTAGTTTTTTGTTAGCCGGATAAGGCACCGCTGCGTCCGGCAATTTCACCGCTCAGTACATGCGTTTACGCTGCGTCGATGCACAGCCTCATCATTTTGCAGTATCCTTAAGATATTCCTTATATCTTCAGGAGATCGTCATGGACAGATTCCCACGTTCTGATTCAATTGTACAACCCCGGGCTGGCTTGCAAACTTATATGGCGCAAGTCTATGGCTGGATGACCGTTGGCTTGTTGCTGACCGCATTTGTTGCCTGGTATGCGGCTAATTCCGCGGCCGTGATGGAGCTGTTGTTCACTAACCGTGTCTTTTTAATCGGTCTGATCATCGCGCAATTAGCATTGGTTATTGTGTTATCAGCGATGATTCAAAAGCTGAGCGCAGGTGTAACGACTATGCTCTTTATGCTTTATTCGGCGCTGACGGGTCTTACGCTTTCCAGTATTTTCATTGTCTATACCGCTGCTTCTATCGCCAGTACTTTCGTCGTTACTGCCGGGATGTTCGGCGCAATGAGCCTGTACGGTTACACAACGAAGCGCGATCTAAGCGGCTTTGGCAATATGCTGTTTATGGCGTTAATCGGCATTGTGCTGGCATCGCTGGTCAACTTCTGGCTGAAAAGCGAAGCATTGATGTGGGCAGTCACCTACATCGGCGTGATTGTCTTTGTCGGATTGACGGCGTATGACACCCAGAAACTGAAAAATATGGGTGAGCAGATAGATACTCGCGACACGTCGAACCTGCGCAAATATTCCATTCTTGGCGCGTTAACCTTGTATCTGGACTTCATCAACTTGTTCCTGATGTTGTTGCGGATCTTCGGCAACCGCCGTTAATTCTTTTTCACCATCAATATCCCGGCCATGTGTCGGGATTTTTTTCTTACTAAAAACGACACTTAACAAGTACCAGGTATAAAATATGCCTTATGGCCGAGCGGAAGCGTTTTCCGTATCCATAAATACAGGTGATGCTGCCAACTTACTGATTTAGTGTATGATGGTGTTTTTGAGGTGCTC